>Ga0099364_10014572_pt1 | contig 10445 bp, 8 predicted proteins | sample TergutTh196P3_FD_73070 | JGI IMG/M metagenome (GOLD analysis project Ga0099364, IMG submission 73070) | Microcerotermes parvus P3 segment gut microbial communities from Pointe-Noire, Republic of the Congo - Th196 P3 | ecosystem: Host-associated > Arthropoda: Insects > Digestive system > Gut ...
AGTTGTAGCGCCGCATCCGTATTTGGGAGCACGGGTATCCATTTGTCGGCGTGGACTGCCGCGCCGTAGTTCAGATCGGGGCAGACGTAAACGCTCTTCAAGCCGATCTGCGTGAGCCAGTAGCACAGCCGGCTCGGCAACTGCCCGACGACGCCCAGGGGGGTCGTCTCCGGATCGCATCCCCAGAACAGCAGAAGCTCGGAATGCTCCGCTATGTCGGGATACAGGTTAGTCATGGGCATCATCTCGCCGACCGGTTCGCAGCCCCAGACATACTTGGCTCCCCACATCCAGCCTTCCCAGGAGTCCATGTTGCGCATCTGGATCGTGTACCCGCCCATCATCGACAGCAACCTGTTCGGGCAGCCGTGGCTCGGCGCCACCCGCTTGCCCTCGCCGTGCATGTCAGACTGGCAGAGCACGGCTTCGGGGCCGTAGGTCTCTTTGATGCGCACGAGCTCGTCTGCGGCTATTTGCGCCGCCTCGTCCCACGAGATCCGCACGTATCCGGATTTCCCCCGGTTTTGCGGGTTGCGCTCCCCTTTCGGGTCCCAGTCCACGCGCTTGAGCGGGTAAAGAATGCGGTTTTTGGAATATACGCGTGTTTTGTAACCCACGCCGAACGGCGAAAGCGTCACCCTGTCAGGCGCCCGAAACTCGCTGCCGCGCGCTTTTATCACCCACGGGTTGCAGTACTTGTCCGTATACTCCTTGTCGTAATGATATGGTCTGATGCGGGTGATCCTTCCGTTTTTGGAATCAACCATAGTAGGCCCGCCGCTTTCAGGGCCCATAAGGCTAAATCCTTTAAGTGTCTGTGCGTCGCGTAAAAAATTGCTCATAGTACCATCCCTTCGTATATTCTCCTTTAGGAGGTGCGCGCACCTCCTAATCAGTCTCCTGAGTTTATTTGCGTAACATTGTATTTTTTCTCCCCATTGACCATTTCAACCGTGATGAGCTTATTAAACCATTTTTCATTATTCATTTCAGGATACTCCACCCGATAATGCACCGTGCCTAAACGGCTTTCATCCCTCAATATCGACGACTGGATATGCGCTTCCGACATCTCCATGATTTGCTGAACTTCAACTGCCCGCATGAGCTCATGCGGGTTTGATGCGGTCAGCAGGGGGACGCAGCCGTCTTTCGCGCGTTTGAGCAGCTCCAGGCCGCGCTGCATCTTCGACGTGTATTTCTTCAGGCCGACATAGTGATGGTTCACTCCCCTGACGTAGTCCTCCAGTTCCATGGGGTTGACCGTGTAATCCGCCCTTCTGCCCAGCGGAGCGAAGACCCACTGCCTTGTGCCGTCTATCTGGCTCAATTGATCTGCGTCGATCGCCGCGAATTCCTTGCCCTTGATCAGTTCCGTCACATGGTCGGCAATCAGGCAAGCCCATGTAAAACCTTGAGAACCGGCCGCTCCCGCTGCATTGCCGCCGGCAAAAAGATTCTCGACCCCTGTCTCGGAATTGATGCCTTCGCGGAATATGCCTCCGCCGGCCATGCCTATGCCGGCATAGACATAATTGCATTCGACAGGAAGCTCGTTTGTCAGCCCCCCGGCCAGCTTGTGCATTTTAAGGGCTTTCGTAGGCTCGGTCGCCGCCGTGAAATAGACGGCGCTGATCGTATCAGGATCGGCCTTGTCTTTGTATGACAGAATCACATCATGCAGCACTTCGGCGTTCTGTATGTCCGGAGCGAAGAGATAGTTGAGCCCGGGTATCATCCCCCCTGCTTTAGTGACATTGTAGTCGGCGTATTTATCCTCAAGCGCTTCGCCCTTTGAGTTGTACATCCTGAAATACCAGTTGCACCCCCCGCCGCCGCTGCTGTGGTTTATTCCTTTGGAGACGTTGTAGAAGCTGCTGAACTCCATGCTGTAGAGCCTGGCTCCGGCGCGAAGCGCGCAGGCATGGCCCCCTCCGTCGTTGACGGCGGATGAAATTGCAAAAAACATGTTGTTCGGATAAGGCGACGACATATACGGGTGCAGCCTTACGACGCTGCCGGTCGCGATCAAAACCGCTTTTGCCTTTATGAAAATAAACTCATTCGTCCTCGTGTTAATGGCGGTCGCGCCTATGGCGGCCCCGTCCCGGGTGACGACGCTCGTAAGCATGGTCCTGTCCAGTACCCTGACCCCGTTCTTGCGCACGGCGGTGCCCATCTTCATTTTCAAGTCCGAAACCCTGGAAAAAGAACCAAACAACGGCTCGGGCGACCCATTCTCGTCATATATGATCCTGCCCCAGTTCGTCCCCCTGCGGTATGCCTGAAGCACATACAGCGTTCCGTCGTCTTCGCGTATCCTTACGCCTATTTCTTCCAAAATCGGCTGAGAAATATAGGCGTTTTTAATGGCCCTTGCCAGAAGTTTATTGTCTACCGTGCCTTGCAGTCGATTCCCGCCGAAGACGGCTTTTTTCGCGTCTTCATCGGTGATTTCCCTGTTGAAATCTTCTTTACGCAATGGGATCTGGTTGAAGTTGTCCAGCCCGACCCCGTCGCCGCTCCATTCAACCTTTGCTTTGTCGATAAGGAGAACATCAATGCCTGGGTCATTCTTTTTCGCACGGAGGGCAGCCAGGCTCCCCACGACGCCGCCGCCGACGATCAAAAAATCGGTTTCGTAAACACCATTGGTTAAATCATCAATTTTTTTTGCCAACTTTTGTCCCTCCAATTCTTGCATAAATTCGGCGTGTCTGCTCAGAACTTTGCATATTTTCCTCTCTGTACATAATTGTGCATGTTATCATATCCCAACGTACACGGTCAACCATTTTTCATAAATTTTCACTAACATTAAACACGCTCTTGATGACATTCACAAAAAGCTCTGTCGCGCCGCTTCTGTTCTCTTTTCGCCACGCCGCGACATAGTCCACGCTATATACCTTGTCATCAAGCTCGAAATGCCTGACGTTCCTCAACGGATTATAGTCGATTATGGACTTTGGGAGAATCGAGAACCCGAGCCCGGCGTCCACGGACAAAAGAACCTCATCCATCCGGTTATATCTGTTCGTCAACTGCGGGGTGAACCCGCGCATCTGGAAAAGCAGCTGCGTGTCATGATGCAGAAAAGTCGAGTTGGTCGGATGAAGCCCGATATATGGGACATCCTCCAGAAAAGAAAAATCCTCGGTGCTTTCAGGCGCCGGAACATTTCCCGGAAGGACAAGGCAAAGCCTGTCCCTATGCGTAAAAAGGCTTTCAAACCGCCCGCTGTTTTTGATAAGCCTTTCGAGAATGAAGCAAATGTCGTAATCCCCGCTGACGATGGTCTCCGCCTGAGCCGGGGAAGACGCTATTATCGCGTCGACCATGACGCCCGGGTTGTTTTTTGAAAAAATGGAAATGCATTTCTGATAAGGCGCCCTGCAAGTCTCTGCGACAAAGACCGACACCTTTCCCATTTTCCCCTGTTTGAAGCGCATAATGTCCAATGACGCGTCATATATTTCATCAACGATCTTTCTTGCGATCGGGAAAAAGAATTCTCCCTCGCTCGTTAAATGCAGCTTTGTCCCCCGCCTCGTGAACAAATCCACGCCCAGCTCTTGTTCAAGCAAGCCCATTTGATGGCTTATCGTTGGCTGTGAAACATAAAAACTGCGTGCGACCTCAGAAAAATTCAAACACTGAGCGGCGGAAACAAAGTATTTGAGCCTCATGCTATCCATACGCCGTCAACCTCCCGTTATCCCAAAACGTTGGGGGTGGGTAGTCCATTTCCGAAATAAAAGCAGCATATTCGCACTATCACGAATGCTGCAAAATCCTTTCAATTTCGCCAAAGTATATAAAGCTGTAGTCCTTAGTCGGATAAAACCTTGAATCTAAGGCTGAGTCCACGAATTTTGACGCATCCAACTGTTGGCCGCCGAACAGCTTTCTGCACACAAAAACGGTATGCGCTTCCTCAAAGGCAACCGTACCGTCTATAAAGGCCGGCGTTAAAGCGCTTTCAGCGATTTTATCGCCTTCCCTGCCGGACTTTGACCCTAGCAGCACCAACGCATTTTTATGTTCCTGCGGAAAAAAACTGACGGTGAACATTTCAAACCTGTCAATGAATTCTTTCGTATATCTTTGCGGCCTGACAAATATCGTAACGACGGGTTTATGCCAAAGGACCCCCATGCCCCCCCAGCCAATCGTCATTGCGTTGAAATCTTTCTCAGTTCCGGCGCTAAGAATTGCCCAGTCATCATTCAGCGTCGCAAAAGGATTTGTCATCAAAGATTTCAGCTCAATTTCCCTAAAAACCATGTTTATGTTTTCCCCTCCCAAAAAGCCGCGCAATGCGCCGAATAAGTAAATCATAGCACAAATCGGAACGCATTACAACCGGAAAGTTGTTCCTGATTTAAGTTTGACGCGGGCATGGGCGGATGATATACTGCGGGTGTTTATTGTATTGGAACAATACAATAAGAAATAGTATGCCGCATGGAGATTATTATGCTGACCTGGAATGAACTTGAAGCCGCGTGCAATGAATGCAAAAAATGCCCCCTCCACGAATCCCGTACCAACGTCGTCATCGGCGTCGGCAACAGGGCCGCCGAGGTGATGTTTGTCGGCGAAGGCCCCGGCGAAAGCGAAGACCTGAAAGGCGAACCCTCCCGAGTTTGCCACTTAGATAGCTAAAAATATCGAAAAGGATTAAAAAAAGCTGAGATTTAGCAAGGAAAAAGCTTGCTTTTTTTGCGCCGATGTTATATAATGTATATGTGGTGACAATAAGACATATGGGGAGGATGTATCAATATGTTCATCAATGTAAGCAGGAACAATGGGAAACAGTATCTCAGGCTCGTGAATTCCATACGAGTGAAGAATGCAGATGGTTTCTCCACATCACGCAACAAAGTGGTTTTCAACATCGGATTCTTAGAAAAATTTGACGACGGCAAGCCCGACTATATCGATCGGCTCCGGAAATCCTTCAGAGCGGGCCAGCCTCTCATCGAGACCCTCAAGCCATACTGCACCAAGCAGGCCCCATTTGAGGAATACCATTTACGTTACACCGAGGGAGAGCCTGCTTGCATAGGGCATCCCAAGCTTTTCTCGCATATGCTGATTGAGCGGGTATTGGAAGAACTCGGACTGATGGCTTTCTTTTCGTCATACAAGAACTTCACCAAGATTCAGTACAACGTGTACAGCTTCGCAAAGCTTATGATATTTGGGAGGATTTTAAAACCGGCGTCAAAACAGGCCACCCTCCGGCAGAACGATGATTATTACAGCCCCATCCTTGACGCAGGCCATAATCCGGACAACATCTACGACGCCCTTGACTTCATTGCGGACAACCACGGCAAGATCATCCGGAGGATGAACACAAACCTCGTCAAGAAAGCCAATAGGAACCCTGAAGTTGTTTTTTATGACGTTACGAATTTTTATTACGAAATCGAGAACCCGGACGATGATGAAACAGATGAAGACGGAACGGTCCTAATCGAAGGGCTGAGGAAAAAGGGCGTCTGCAAGGAGAAAAGAGATCAGCCCATCGTGCAGATGGGGCTGTTTATGGACGACAACGGCATCCCCATTGCCATTGAGGCCTTCCCGGGCAATACCTTAGACCACCAAACCTTGAAAACCGCGCTTACAAAAAACATTGACAATCTCGACTTGTCCCGGTTTATCTTGATAGCGGATCGCGGCATATGCACCAATTACCACAATCTCCTTCAAGTCATTGATTCGGGCAACGGATATATTATGGCAAAAAGCCTTCTCAAAAGTAAAGGGGCGGAAAGGCTGTGGGCTTATGAGGATGAGGGCTACAATATTGAAAGTCCGAACTTTAAGCACAAAAGCAGGGTCATGAGAAGACAGATTGAGGACGAAAACGGCAACCCAAGGGAGATCACGGAAAAAGTCGTGGTATATTGGAGTAAGAACTTCGCCGATAGAGCCATCAAAGAAAACAAATCGTTTCTTGAGTTCTTAGATAAATTTTTGGAATCACCGACTAATTTTCGCATATCCGCCACTCAATCAAAAAGTTTACGTAGATTTTTGGACAAGAAGCTGGTCAATGAAAAAACGGGCGAGGTGGTCGACTCATCAGAGCTAAAAGCCTTGATCGACATGGGCAAGGTGGACTCCTACAAAAGAAGCTTCGGATTTTATCAACTGGTCACGTCCGAGCTGACCATGCCCGACAAAGAGGTAATCGACAAATACCATGGCTTAAGCCAGATAGAAAACCAGTTCCGAATAATGAAAGGCGACCTGAACACCAGGCCTTTATTCGTCTGGTCTCCGGAACACATAAAAGCCCATTTGCTTATATGCATGATTTCGCTTACCGTTATGAGGATTATTCAGAATAGAATTGTCAAGTCCGGCCTTGTAGACAGTGCGGAAGACAAGAAAGTCTCATGGACTATGGGGCTTAGTGGCGAGCGTGTTAAAAATGCCCTCAACAAATGGCAAGTAGAATTGCTGCCGGGAGACTTATACAAATTTATGAATACTGATGACCATGATTTGAAACTGATCCTCGATGCTTTTCGTATTGCCATACCTCCAAAATTCTACAGGCGGGCCGAGCTAAAGCAACTGAAAACGAACATCAACAACTTCATGTAGACACATATTGTAGACACATAAATCTCAAGCCCCACAAACGCCCTGATTGCATGCGATAGCCAGCTGTACCAACGAAAACGAAGCCCCGCAAGGCTTCGTTTTCTCTTTTCAAGTGGCAAACTCGGGTTATACCACGTATGCCCAAAATCCCCGTAAATGTTTTCGTCACTTGCTCGAAATCCCCGTATTATATCTCACGCGACAAATTTGTCGACAAAAAAACCTGATTTCTCCGGAGGCGGAGAATCAGAGCGGAAAGAAAGCGGGTTTTACTTAGTAGACGCTGAAGCAATCATACTATACGTTTTCCTGCAAGGAATACCCTTGTGTAGTAAGCGCTGTCGAGCCTGCTGACAATAACTCCCTTGGACGAACTCGATGAGTGGACAAACTCATTGTTACCAATATATATCCCGACATGGTTTACATAGCTTCCATTTGAAGAGAAACACATAATGTCTCCCGGCTGAAGATCGGCTTTCTCAACGAGAACGCCGTCATTTCTATACTGGCTGTCCGCGACACGGGTGATTGAGTAGCCAAACTGACCATAAGTGTAATTAACGAAACCAGAGCAGTCAAATCCGGCAGGAGATTTACCGCCCCAGACATAGCTAGTTCCGAGGAAGCCAAGCGCGAACTGGGCAATCCTCTCTCCCTGCGCAAGATTAGCAGGAGGAGCGACATAGGCGCTGCCTGTGGGCGTGGAACCGGAGTTGGAAGCAGAGGCTGATGAGGAGGACGCGCGCGTACCCTCTATGATTGTCATCAAATCTGAGCGAATGTATCCTGTATGGCCTTCGTGAACGACCTTGTACCACCCAGTGTTTATACCAATAACCGTCACAATCGTCTCTTCGGAGCAGTAATAAACTGCATCGCTCGACGTTGTCGGCATGGCGCGAATATTGACGCTGTCGCCTGTAACGCGCCCGATAGCGCTGAAGTTTTCGGCTGTGAGGACATCTCGCAGATATGTGGTGCTCACATACCCTGTAACACCATGGAAGTTTATGTGATACCATTCGTTGTTTGTACGTTCCAGGATAACTACGATGTCGCCTTCGCTGAGGGTAGTCAAAACAGTGCTCGCCATGCCGGGACCGTCACGCAAGTTAAGATTGTCAGTATCGACGGTAGCTGCGCCGTAAGCGAGCCCCTCGTGCGCGAAAGCGATGACGGAGAGCATGACAGCGAGAATAGACGCAGATACAATAATTGAAATCAGTTTCTTTGCTTTTTTCATGTAAAAGCCATCCTTTTTTGCTGCTATAGGTTATGATTTTAAGCAAAAATAATTGAATTGGCTGTAATTATAAAAGAGAAATGTATCAAAGTTGTGTCAGCGAGAAATGGATTGCTTCACGACGCGGGAAAGACGCGGGGACGGTTCTCTTGTCTTGCTCACAAGACAAGAGAACCGTCCCCGTGTCTTCTCCCCGTGTCTTTTCGGTTTTTTTGAGCTTGGCGATGACAAATGCAATTCTTTCTGATATACTGGCCTACAGAATACAGGAAAATACAGGAGAGGACGTAACGATATGCTATACAGGAAATTTGGAAAACTGGACTGGCAGGCTTCGGCTCTCGGCTACGGATGCATGCGCCTGCCCACGGAAGAAAACGACCCAAACAGCCCGAACATTACAGAAGCCGAGGCATTGCGGCTCATCCATCACGCAATTGACAACGGGGTCAATTATCTGGATTCCGCCTATCGCTATCACAGCGGAAAGAGCGAGATTGTGCTAGGCAAGGCGCTAAAAGGCGGCTACAGGGAGAAAGTGAAAATTGCGACGAAATGCTTTATGCATATCGTAAAGACTGCGGCGGACTATGACAGGATGCTGGACGAACAACTTAAGAAGCTGGATGTGGAAATGATCGATTTTTATCTTTTTCACGGCTTGTCGAAAGACTCGTGGGCCCTCGTGTTGGAGCAAGACATCCTGGCTCATGCCGACGCCGCGATAAAGGCAGGGAAAATCGGCCATATCGGCTTCTCATCTCACGAAAAAAATGAAAATTTTGAAGAGCTTATCAAAGGCTACGATAACTGGGCCATGTGCCAAGTGCAATACAATTTTATGGACGAACAAAACCAGGCCGGCAGAAAAGGCGTTGAACTTGCTGCTTCAAGGGGCATAGCAGTCGTGGCGATGGAACCTCTCAGGGGCGGCAAGCTGGGGATGCCGATAAAGGAAGTGACCGACCTGATGCATGCGCGCGGCTATACCGGGAAGCTGGCGGATCTGGCTTTACGCTGGGTATTGAACCAACCGGAAGTCACGATAGCGCTCAGCGGAATGACAACCATGGCTCAGGTGGAAGAAAACCTCGCGACGGCCGACATTGCGCAACCCCACACGCTGCGTGAAGATGAAATGAGCCTGATTCAGGAGATTAGGGACATATACGCAGGGCGGCCCGGCATTCCCTGCACTTCCTGCAGCTATTGCATGCCTTGTCCCCATGAAGTCCACATTCCGAAAGCACTCAACTTTTATAACGAAGGCTTGATTTACAATTATTTCGATGAACCCAGGCGCCTGTATGCGATTTTTGACGGGAATGCGGATGCCTGCGTTCAGTGCAAAGAATGTGAGCCCAAATGCCCGCAATCAATCCCAATCAGTGACTTGATGCCCAAAATCGATGTGGCATTGGGCAAAAGATAGCCCGGCGCGAGTACGAAACATTGGCAAAGACGCAGGGACGGTTCTCTTGTCTCCAAGCGCAACGTCCCCGTGTCTTCGTGTCTTTTTATCCGGCTGTCAAATTGCCGTCACCGCTTATTGCTATTATCTCGCCTAGAAATTTGGGAGCCCTTCTAACGAGCACGTCGCCAAGAGCTTTCACGCGCGCCAGGCTTTCGCGTATATTCAGCACAGTCATCGGGTATGCCGCTTTATCTTCGCATGGATATCCATAGGCGTCGATCCCCAGCTTTCGCGCGATGAATACTGAACGATCCATATGAAAGTCTTGCGTTGAGATCATCAGGCTGCCGATGCAGAATATCTCTTTTGCGCGGTACATGCTGTCATATGTGTTAAATCCGGCGTGATCCATAAAAATGTCCTCGCTTGGCACGCCTTTCGCTATAAGATAATCTTTCATCGCGTTGACTTCGTCATAGTCCTTGCGCCCATGATCGCCGCTGACCAATATTTTTGCCGCCTTGCCCTGCGAATATAATTCGTACCCGTAATCCAGCCTATCCCGCAATACCGGGCTTGGCGCCCCGTTGCTGTACACAAAAGCGCCTAGCACCATGATCGCGTCGCATTCGGGGGCATCTGAGATATCGCTGAGAATAAAGCCCTTTGAGTATTGCACCATGTATATCTGGATGGCGAAGAAGGACAGCATGCCGAGAACGGCAGCTATGCAGAAAATCAGCGCGATCCTCTTTGCGTTTATTTTTCTTTTCATCTTTTCCGCCCATCCCCTTGCTTTTCCGATTTACCCTCGTATTCCATCTAATCGCATAAATGTTTTTCGGGGCAATCAAGAAACACCTTTCTCGAGATTATACTACTAAAATGCATAAAAGATGTAACTATTTTTCCAAAAAACAGTTGAAAACGCATAGCCGATATGGTACTATGCTTTTGAGAAAGGCCATACAAAGGGCCGCAGCGACCGTGAGGTGGTGGAACACCATCACGGCGATTGTAGGGAAATGTTAAGTCCCGACCTACAAACACGGGAAAACCCGCCGCTACGACAAAGTCAGTATATCCGATATTTCGGGTTCATTCAAGCTGATTTTGTAAACAAAGCGATTGTGGTTATTGTGTTAATACGCTAAA
>Ga0099364_10014573_pt1 | contig 10444 bp, 8 predicted proteins | sample TergutTh196P3_FD_73070 | JGI IMG/M metagenome (GOLD analysis project Ga0099364, IMG submission 73070) | Microcerotermes parvus P3 segment gut microbial communities from Pointe-Noire, Republic of the Congo - Th196 P3 | ecosystem: Host-associated > Arthropoda: Insects > Digestive system > Gut ...
GGACGAGTGGTGGCGATAACTACATAATCATCAGACGCCTCCGCAACACGATATTTCAGGTAAAAAAGTTTGCTTTGCACTTCCTTATGATTGACCTCCTCGTCGGAGAGGGCTGTTTGCGCCTTGGGGTCCCAATTGACCATCCGCACGCCGCGATAAATCTTGTTTTTGTTGTACAAATCGACAAAAACCTTATAAACGCTTTCAGACAGGCGCTCGTCCATCGTGAAACAAGTTCGGTTCCAGTCGCACGAAGCACCGAGTTTTTTCAACTGCTCAAGGATTATTCCTCCGTGTTTGTGGGTCCATTCCCACGCATGTTCGAGAAACTGCTCGCGGGTGAGGTCGTTTTTGTTTATGCCCTCGTCGGCAAGTTTGGCTACTACCTTTGCTTCAGTAGCAATAGAGGCATGGTCGGTACCCGGCACCCAGCAGGCGTTTTTGCCCATCATGCGCGCGCGACGTACCAACACATCCTGAATGGTGTTGTTGAGCATGTGTCCCATGTGCAACACGCCCGTCACGTTTGGAGGCGGTATCACAATAGTATACGGCTCGCGCCCGTCGGGTTTCGATTCAAACAGCCGACGCTCCATCCACCATGAGTACCACTTGTCCTCAGTGGCTCTCGGATTGTATTTAGATTCCATCTACTTTCGAAATAAAAAACAAAAGTAATTATTTTTTTTTACAAATGCAAAAAAGTTCCAAGTTTCATTTTTTTTTATTTTTTTTTATTAAAATTTATTTGTAATTTTGCAAAAAAAATGAATTAGACAAAGTAAAAAAAAAAGCAAATGGATAATATATTAATTATAGGCGCTGCCGGACAAATAGGCTCGGAACTGACGGTAGCCCTTCGCGAGGTTTATGGTAACAATCACGTTTTTGCTACCGATATCAAGCATCCGCCACAGGATATTATGGACGGCGGACCGTTTCAGTTGTTGGATGTTATGGACGATAAGCGTCTGATACACTTTGTTATCCGCCACAAGATTACGCAAATATATCATTTGGCGGCGGTCTTGTCGGGCAATGCCGAGCGCATTCCCATTCAGGCTTGGAACATAAACATGGAGAGCCTGATGAACATCCTCGACCTGGCAAAGGAGGTTCCAGAAATAAAAAAAATGTTCTGGCCCAGTTCTATAGCAGTCTTTGGACCTACTACTCCGCAGGACAATACCCCGCAGTTTACTGTCATGGAGCCCAACACGGTCTACGGCATTAGCAAATTAGCCGGCGAGCGATGGGCGCAATACTATCATCAACGCTATAATATTGATGTACGCAGTATTCGCTATCCCGGACTAATAAGCTACAAGACCGAACCGGGCGGGGGCACTACCGACTATGCCGTAGAGATTTTTTACGAGGCTATACGCAAGGGTAGCTACGAATGTTTTTTGACCGGAGATACCGCCCTGCCGATGATGTTTATGCCCGATGCTGTGCAGTCAACCATACGTTTGATGGAAGCCGACGCTTCAGCCGTTCAGGTGAGGTCGAGTTACAATCTTGGCGGCATTAGCTTCACACCCAAGCAGTTAGCTGCCGAAATATCCCGACACATTCCCGAGTTCGAAATAACGTATAAACCCGATTTCAGACAGGCTATAGCCAATTCGTGGCCCCACAGTATTGACGATACGGTGGCGCGACAACACTGGGGAGCAGCCTGCACATATACGTTAGAAGATATGACGCGGATAATGCTGAAAGAGATAAGAATGAAGAATGAAGAATGAAGAATGAAGAATGTAATTTAAAATCAAAAATCGAAAATCAAAAATTAAAAATTAAAAATCGAAAATTGTATGAGTAAGTATTTGTTTTCTTTAGTAGTTTTCTGCCTTTTGGCAGTTTTGACGGGCTGTGATACGTCGTCTAAACAGCCCTTGCAACCTGTTTCTAATCCACGTATCGGCATTGCCGGAATAATGATTGAGAACAGTGTTTTTATGCCTAATCGTCAGGCGATGGTTGGTAGACCTGTCAATTTGCCGGATTATCTGCATCCTGATTCTGTTATGGGACGGGCAGTTTGGCTTCCGGCATTAAACGGTGGCGGCTCTGGTCGCGGTCCTGTTACCCTCGAATCATACGAGGCTTTCGTCACGGAAGCGCTTGAAATCATCGAGGCTAACATGCCATACGACGCTTTTTGGTTTCGTATACATGGAGCCTGCAGTGTGGAAGGATTAGACGACCCCGAGGGCGTGTTCTTGGAGAGAATACGCGGAATTATCGGAAACGACGCCTTAGTGACCACCACAATGGACCTGCACGGCAACGTATCCTGGCGTTTAGCGATGTATTCCGACCTCATAACAACCTTTCGCACAGCGCCTCACGACGACGCCTATATATCTACCCGTCGCGGCGTGGTAAACCTTTTCGACCGCCTAAATTCGGGAAAGGGACGACCGGCATATAAGGCTTGGGTAGCAGTTCCGGTGTTGCTTTCGGGCGAGTGGACAAGTACGCGCGTTGAGCCAGCAAAATCGCTCTACGCAATGGTGCCCGAAGTAGAAGCCATGCCCGGCGTGTTGGATGCAGGTATATGGATTGGTTACGTGTGGGGCGACGAGCGACGCAATCAAGGTATTGTTATGGTTGTAGGCGACGACAAGAAACAGGTCGAAGCCGGCGCAAAAAGGCTCGCACAACGATTTTGGGACGTTCGTCACGAGTTTAGCCTGGAAGCGCCCGGACATTCGCTCGAAGAGTGCCTCGATTTAGCGGTAGCCAGCGACAAAAAACCGTTCCTGATAAGCGACATGGGCGATAACCCCGGCGGAGGCGGCTCCGGAGAGGTGACATGGACATTGGCAAGAGTGCTCAAACGCCCTGAGTTTCAGTCGCCCGACGGAAAAAAATTGCTTTATTGTTCTATTCCGGGCGCCGAAATGGTCGAAGCAGCAAGGAAAGCAGGCGTAGGAGGACAAGTGCAGGCGTATGTAGGAGCGATGGTAGACAATTCATACGAACCGCCAATATTGCTGTCGGGAACGGTAGTCTACGTTACTCCGGAGCCCCAGCAGAGCCGAACAGCTGCCGGAACACAAACATGGCAAGGCAGTTTGAGAGGAGGACCACCTATTGCAATAATAAAAACAGGCAGCGTTTACGTCGTTGTAGGAACATCCTCGCCCACGCCTCAATTAGAAGGTACAGGCATTGACCCTAAAGAAATGGATATCGTGATGGTAAAGCAGGGATATTTAGTTAGCAGATGGTATGATATACAGGCTGACTGGGTGATGGCGCTCACACGCGGAAGCGTAGACCAGGACTTCAAAAGCCTCCCCTACAAGCGTCTCATAAGACCCATGTTTCCGTTAGACCCCGACATGCCCGACCCCGAACTTAACGTAATATTTGTGCCTTCGGCAAAACAGTTGTATGGCAGATAAATATGAATAATACAATAGATTTCATTGAAGCTCAAACCGGTAAATATCAGCCTGAATGGGGCATCATTCTTGGCACCGGTTTGGGTCAGTTAGCGAACGAAATATCAATCGACCACGTTTTAGAATATGCTGATATTCCCGACTTTCCCGTTTCAACGGTAGAAAGCCACAAGGGTCGGCTTATTTTCGGTCGGTTATCCGGGCGCAAGGTAGTAGCCATGCAGGGTCGTTTTCACTATTACGAGGGATACACCATGCAGCAAATTGTTTTTCCGGTGCGCGTCATGAAGGCGTTGGGCATACAGCGTTTGATTGTGTCCAACGCCAGTGGTGGCGTAAATCCCGATTTCGAAATAGGCGACCTGATGATTATCAACGACCACATAAACCTGTTGCCTAATCCGCTAATAGGAGCAAACGACGACAGTCTGGGTCCGCGTTTTCCCGATATGAGCCAGCCCTACGACCGCCGTATGATAGCCGCTGCCGTCGAAATCGCCAAACGGTTAGAAATCCCGTATCGTGTGGGTTGCTACGTCGGCTTGTCGGGACCCACGCTCGAAACTCCCGCCGAATACCGCTATATACGCATCATTGGCGGCGATACCGTTGGCATGTCTACCGTGCCCGAAATTATTGCTGCCCGACATGCGTCAATACCGTGTTTCGCAGTGTCTATCATCACCGATTTGGGCGTCGAAGGAAAAATAAAGGAAGTAAGCCTCGCTGATGTAGTGGCTGCCGCGAGCGCCGCCGAGCCAAAAATGACGGCGTTGATAAAAGAATTAATACAAATTTTTTGCTAATATAAAAAAAAAGTGTAAATTTGCGTCTTTAAATTTTTGTTAAAAATGGTCACACGAACGTTTGATATTTTAGAACAATACAGGACGAGAGAACGGTTGGAGGATGCCTTGGCTTGTAAGGTTGCAGGGCAATGGCTCAAATACAGCGCCGCCGAATATATCGACTGTGCAAACGATATAAGTTGCGGGTTGCTTGCTATGGGCTTAAAACAAGGCGACAAAATAGCTCTTATTTCGAACAATCGTCCCGAGTGGAACTTTTTAGACATGGGCATGGCGCAAATTGGCGTGGTTTCAGTGCCGGTATACACAAATATAAGTTTAGACGAATATCAATATATTTTCAACCATTGTGCACCGCGAATGTTAGTAGTTTCTGACCGGTTGCTGTTAGAAAAGCTGCGTCCGCTGTTCGAAAACAGCACAACTATAGAACACGTTTATACATTTAATAATATAGAAGGTGAAAAAAATTGGAAAGAGATAGCTCAATTAGGGCGCGAACGCTCCGTTGAGTTGTTGCCGCGTGTGCAGCAGGTCAAAGACAGTATTTCGCCCGACGATTTGTTTACATTAATATATACGTCGGGCACTACCGGCACCCCAAAGGGCGTTATGCTGTCGCACAACAATCTTGTAACCAATTTCAAGAGTACAGCCGCGCGCAACTATCTTACCGCCGGCTCCCGTTCTTTAAGTTTTTTGCCTATTAGCCACATATACGAGCGCATGATGAACTATCATTTTCAGTATCTGGGAATTGCAATCTATTATGCCGAAAACATGGGCGCATTGATGGACAACATTAAAGAGGTTCAGCCACACATATTTACGACAGTTCCCAGACTGCTTGAGCGGATATTTATTGGTATAGTCAAAAAAGGCAAAGAGTTGAAGGGCATAAAGGCAAAACTTTTTTATGACGCTATCGACGTAGCCGTTAAATATAATCCGCGTCGTAAGAGCAAAAATATCATTTATCGCCTTCGTTTTATGATTGCTCGTCGTTTTGTTTTTCCGCAATGGTTAGAAGCGCTTGGCGGTCAGGCGCGTATCATTGTTTCGGGCGGCGCTTCGCTGCAGACGCGTTTAGCAAAACTATTCTGCGCCACAGGAATAGATGTATTTGAAGGCTACGGACTTACAGAAACATCGCCTGTTATTGCCGTCACCGATTTAAGCAAAGGCAACCCCAAGCCGGGAACGGTGGGACCGACGCTCGAAGACGTAGAAGTGAAAATAGCCGAAGACGGAGAAATATTGTGCAAAGGTCCCAACATTATGTCGGGCTACTACAAAGACCCCGAACTAACGGCTCAACTGATTGACAGCGACGGCTTTTTTCATACGGGCGACGTCGGAACTTTTGATAATAACAATTTTTTAAAAATTACCGACCGCAAAGAAGATATGTTCAAGCTCTCAGACGGTAAATCAGTTTCGCCCCAAGTGGTTGAAAACAAAATGAAAGAAACCCTTTTCATCGACCAGATTTTTGTTGTTGGCGAAAACGAAAAATTTGCAGGAGCGCTGATTTTGCCAAGCTTCACACATCTGCACAATTGGTGTTTTGCCCGTGAGATAAAGTTTTCAGACAACACCGAACTGATAAATCATCTGGAAGTAATAGAACTTTATCAGATGGAAATCAATCATTTAAACAGGCATTTAAGTGTTTCCGAACAGGTTAAGCGTTTCAGGCTTATAGCCGACGAATGGAGCATCCAAACCGGAGAACTTTCGCCAACGCTAAAGATTAAGCGCCGGTTGATTAACGAAAAATATGCCGAAGTAATTAACGAAATGTATAGTTTTTAAATGTTTCCAAATACAATCAGTTTATATTGCGATAGCGAAGAGTTTATCAACGGTCATAAGAAATACAGGTCAGTGTTTCGCAAGCCGGAGTGCAACAGTTTTTATGTAGATGTTTTGCTGTCGAACACATGGTACTTTGCTGAAAAACAGACGGCAAATATCAGGTTGGTATTGCAAACCGCATCGGAATTACATATCTGTGAAAAATCTGTCGAAGTCGACCTGAACGGTATTGACGGCGAAACTATGGCTTCAGTCTGTTTTTCAGATGCTTGTCTCGATGTGGGAGATTATTCTATTTTAGTTTTCATTGACGAATTTTCCGAAGACATTGTCTATTTTCATGTTATCGATATTCCTCAGGATTATGGCGAGTGTTTCATACTCGAAGATTTTTCGTTCTACAGAAGGAACAAGGGCGAATTGCAAACAGATTACCGTAAATGCTCGCTCACTTCTATTTCTTTAGATAAGCTGGAAGCTATTGACATATTTTTTCTTGCGCGCAACAAACTGCCGTATAATTGGAAATCCGAGTTCATTGTTTCTCTGTTCGACCAAACCGGCATGTTGAAAGAGCGACAGACGAATACAGGGCAACCTGTGACGGGAGGCGACAGCGAGCAGTTTCATTTTTTTGTATATTTTGGCAAAGAGAAAAAATCTTTTTGGCGGCGCGGCGACTACCGCATAGAGGTCGTTTTTATGAACGAGTTGATAATTGTTGCGCCTCTTACAATTGGCGACAAAGACGTGGAAACGCCGTTCAACGCGCTGACCGTCCAGCCTCGACGTCTGCACGGAGGCAAAAAGGTCATTGCGGCTTCCATGCTGAACATTGACGCTATAGAGCAAATAAACAGCATGATAGGGCTTGATGCGTTCAAAAAAGACTTGAAGCGATACATAGACCGCGTCAGGTACAACAATGTGCGCGTGCAAGCCGGATACAGGGACAACCCCATTTCGCTACATTCGATTTATCTGGGCAACCCCGGCACGGGCAGAACAACCGTTGCGCGACTGATGGGCAAGGCTTTTCACCAGATGGGACTGCTAACAAAAGGGCACGTGGTGGTCGAAGAACGCAACTCGCTGACCGGAAAGTTCTATGGCACTGAGGAAGAGAAGACCAACCAAGCGATAGAACGCGCCAAAGGGGGAGTATTGTTTATCGACGAGGCATACAGTCTGTTAGTTAAGGACGACCCCAAAGACCCCGGACGGCGAATTATAGAAACCTTGCTCACTACCCTTTCCGACGAAAGCAACCGCGATATATGTATCATTTTTGCCGGCTACACCATGCCTATGATTGAGATGCTTAACGACAACCCCGGCTTGAAATCCCGACTTCCAAACGTCTATCATTTCGACGATTACAGCGTTGACGAAATGATGCAGATTGCCTTAGCATACCTTCGCACCAACGAATACGAAATAACTCAGGAAGCCATTATAGCGCTCCGCAACACGGTGATGCAGGCGCACAGAATACGCGACCACAAGTTCGGAAACGGAAGATACATTATTTCACTCCTGCAAAACGAAGTAATTCAAAACCTTGCCTCACGCTTGATAGCCACCAACGAAATAGACCTCCCCTATCGCATTAATATCATCGAAAAGATAGATATACCGGAGCATAAGCCTTCGTTCGTGTGGGACGATATGTTGAAATATCTTCAGCAGAATAATTGATTACTCAATAATAAACACATCCTCGTTTTCCATTTTCATGAAATATTGCTCGCGCGCGAATTTTTCGAGGTTGGATGGGTCACTGTACAGTTCTTCTAATCTGGCATTGTCGTCCTTAATTTTTTCTCTGAAAAAAATGATTTCATTTTCCAGCCGGTGAACATGCCTAAGATTAGCTGTCCTGTTTATGAGGCTGTTGGCGTCAAAAAAAGCGATCCAAACAATAAACACTATAAACGTAAGACTGAATTTATTCTTCAACAATGGAAAAAACACTTTTTTTATCATATCGTCTATTTATTTTTCAATTAATTCAATCGCTGACCTAACGACCACTTTTCGCTACTTCCAGCGCCCGGGTTGTTGTGTAATATTTTGCAATCATGTTGGGGACTTCCCATTCGGGCAGTTTACCATCAACCAAATATTGCAGAAAACGCTCTGTCACTTCTCCGAAATGTGCTTCGTGTCCGATGTGATATCTCTGGGGGACAATCACTTCCCATTCTGTTTCTAATTTTTTGAGTCCTACTCCGGGAAATTTTGCCTGCACTTTTGCAATGTTGTCGGTCAGCGCCTTCTCAAAATCTTCTACATCAACGCCTGCTACCGGTTCGATATACAATGTAGGCACGAAGCTCTGCTCTTCGCCCTGACGTATTATCAGGTTTGCCTTGCTGCCGCGAATTATCGAATATCGCGTATCGTCGCCGCCTTCGGGAGCTACATAATTCCAGATGACCACTACCTTTGCATGAACACCCTTGAGCGTATAGTTTATTTCGCCGTTGGAATACACGCCAAGCACGCCGTCCGTCACATCCTTCATCAAATATTCGGGGAACTCGGGAACTCCGGTGGAGAGCGAAAATTGCTCGCGTGTCATGTCTGTAGTCCAGCGATTTGCCGAAAGAACATTTACATCTTTGGAATAATCCAAAATTTCTCCGGGGAAAAGTCCCCATTGCACTAAATCTACCAAGTGTGTTGTCACATCTACTATTCCTTCGCCTTGCTGCTCTACGTCGTAGAACCATGGCGGTCTGATAAGCGGCGCACCCGACACCTGCTTGTAAAAGTGGTGTATGCTTTCCTTAAAAACAGCCGGATTTTCGGGGGTACCCTTTTCGAGGAGGCCAAATACTTCGGGCAAATGCACAAATTCGCGCTGCAAAATGAACGTTATCCCTGAGCGTTCGGTCATTACGTCATAAAGCAACACTCCGTTCTTTTCAGCTGTTTCGAACGCCTGTTTCAGAAGCTCGAAGTTCTGAGTGTTGATAACCATAGGCTTATCGGAAAAAACGTTCAATCCGGCTTCAATAGAGCGTTTTATGTACTCCGTTTTAAGTCGGTTGTTGCCCGCGGTCATCACAACATTTCCATTTTTTTGGGCAATCATACGCTCAAAAAAGTCAGCGTTCCGATACTCGATAATGTTCCAGCTTGTAGGGTCTTCGGCACGTGTGTTGAACGCGCGAATACGGTTGAGGTGCAGGTTCACATCGTTGCCGTCGGGAGCATAGACGTGAACATCGGGATTAATCTGCGGAAACATGATTTTTTGGACCAATGCCGCGTGAAAATGTCCCGGATCAAGCGTTATTATCTTCACCTCGCCGTCGGCGCCTGTAAATGGGGCTCGACCGTCTGTTTTACACGAAATAATTGATACTGACATCAATACAAATAAAATTACAAATACTCTATTCTTTACCATGATTTAAAATATATTGTTACTAAAAATTTTCGGCTGCAAAGTTACAACTTTTTTTTTATAAAACAAAAATTTAAATTTAAAATTTTAAATATTTTAAATTGTCAATTGACAGGTTTAACAGATTTTCTTGTTCCTGACACTTTGATTTTTTGTCCCTTTTCGAGGCTAATATTTTCATCATTTTTAAGCGTAATGGTTACGGGTCGCCCTTCTAAGGTAACAAATACCTCGCCTATTTTTGATTTTTCGTCCCAAAAATATACGTCTGCTTCCATATTGTTTATTTCATCAGTGTATTTAATGTTCTGCTGCAATTTTTCGAAAAGCATTTTGTACAGATAGTACAGGGAGAGCATAAAAATTATTCCCGTAATCACTCCTACAGCAGCAGACAGAGGCGTAAAACCGCCCATCAGGGTTAGGGTCAGCGAAAAGCCTATAACAAAGTGTACTAAACCCTTAAACGAAAAAACATCGCCCATCAAAAAACCTGAATCCACGTCCAAATCGCCATCAAATCCCATATCAACGCTTCCAAACAACAGCGAACCTATAGAGGTCAGAACAAAAACCCCCGCGGAAACAATCAAAACAATAACATACCAATCCATATTTTCTATATTTTAGATTAATTATTTCACAAAAGTACAAAAATAATATTAATTTTTCAAAAAAAAACAAAAAATTCAAAAAAAAATTGTAACATCAGAACTCCTGACCTGCCCCCTAAAATTTTTTTTTAAAATAATCAAAATTTATGAAACATTTTAAGACATATTTTCGTATACCATAGTAAAAAGTCGTTATCAAAAATTTTAAAAGATATGACAACAGTTGTTTTTTGTTTGATTTTGATGGCATTGTGTTTTATCAGGGCAGTATGGTTGCCCACTCCGGAGGATGCCGCATATAGCCTCCCGGGTGGGATAAGAACTGTAGTGCGCTCAGTACAAAGCGCTTTGCGTACACTGCCCTTGCAG
>Ga0099364_10014574_pt1 | contig 10444 bp, 10 predicted proteins | sample TergutTh196P3_FD_73070 | JGI IMG/M metagenome (GOLD analysis project Ga0099364, IMG submission 73070) | Microcerotermes parvus P3 segment gut microbial communities from Pointe-Noire, Republic of the Congo - Th196 P3 | ecosystem: Host-associated > Arthropoda: Insects > Digestive system > Gut ...
AAAAGAGTCCCCGATGCGGAGCAGCGGCCGCTCTTCCTGTTTTATCTTATCCGGGTTGCTCATGGAGAAAGCTGACTGGATATAGTATTTCTGGCTTCCTTTCGCCGCGATGAAATCAACTTCCAGCTGACGTTTGTCGCGCTTCCCGTTGCCGTTTGAGGCGTAGTGCTCTACAACGCCCACATCGACACGGTATCCGCGGATGCGCAGTTCATTGTACACGATGTTCTCCATAATATGGTTTTCTTCCGTCTGCCTGAAGTCCAGCATTGCGTTACGAAGCCCGACATCCTCAAAATAATACTTGGCGGGCGAGCCAATATACTTTTTCCCTTTTATGTCAAAGCGGGCAGCCTTGCTGATAAGGAAAGCGTCTATCAGATAGCCGATGTACGCGCTCAGCGTTTTGTCGCTGATTGTTTTGTTCTTAACGCTTTTAAATGTACGTGCGAGTTTTGAAGGGTTGGTAAGCGAGCCGATTGCGGATGATAGGACATTGACTAAATCGTCGAGCTCGTCTTTATTCCTGACTTTATGCCGGTCAACTATATCGGAAAGATAGACCTTTTGGAACAACGCCTGGAGGTAATCGGCTTTTTCCTCCGTAGCGCTCATTGAAAGGATCAATGGCAGCCCTCCGTAGTTGATGAAGTCATCCCACGCTTCGTCATGTGTGCCCTCGTAAACTGAGGTGTATTCGCGGAAACTAAGGGGATGGACGCGGATTTCGTCTCCGCGCCCCCGGAACTCGGTTATAACATCGGAAGAAAGGAATCGGGAGTTGCTGCCGGTAACATAAACATCGGCGTTGCGGATATGCAGAAAGCTATTTAGCACATCCTCAAATTCGCCAAGCAGCTGCACTTCGTCAAGTATGACATAGTATGTCCGATCGTCTGCGATTCTCCCTTTGACATATTCCAGCATATTGTCCGGATCGCGGAGCTTTTTGTTGCTGCGGTCGTCCAATGCGATTTCGATGATATGAGATTCAGGAACGCCGCTTGATAGCAAGTGGTCATGGAACAAGTTGAACAGCAGATAGGTTTTTCCGCATCTGCGGACGCCGGTAACGACCTTAATCAACCCGTTCATTTCTTTGCCGATTAACTTATTTAGGTATCCGTCGCGTTTTATAACCATGATAGCGCCCCCTCTATTACGGGAAATGGTGAGTTGTCACCTTATTTCGTAATACATTATATCCAATACCCTCGCAAATGTAAACAGCATATCTACATTAAGCGTTGCTTTAATAGGCATTATTTTTTTTGTTATTATGCTGCCAGCATAACAAAACCGTTTGCGGTTGTATTATAATGCTGGTTAGTTGGGGGGTGTTTGCCGCGATTGAGGAATACTGAAATCCTGATTTGTATGCGCGGAGCAGACAACCAGGGCGCAGTGTGGGGTTACTATGCTGTCATGGCGAGTACATGCTACTGGCGAGGCATGTTGTTGGTGTGGATTTACTAAGCGACACAGGCTTGTCCGGTTTTCGGGCGGTCGAGTATGAATAGATTGTTTTGTGAGGCAGGTGATTGGAATGGAGGACAAAAAGAAACTCTCCGCAGGGACAGTTGATTCGTTCTTTTGGGAGCGGGGAAAGAAGTTCAAGACTTGGGCCTATATAAACTGCATTTTTGTTCCGGGCATAATCTTTGCTGTTTTGGCTATTTTTGAATCTCATAAAGCGCAAAAAGCGCAAGAAAAAGAAACTCATGACCGTCATATCAGAAAAGCGCTGATATTCAATCTCTGCACGTACGCGCTATTCGTTGTGGTGATGGGTTTTTTACAATCAATAGGAGCAATAAACTCCGATGGCGCTATAGTCGGTGAGAGGTCAACGGAAGAACACGGCATTAGTATAGTTACATCAACCTCCGGTGAGCTACAAGACGCGCCTTCATCTCAACAAACTGATTATGATAGCGTTTTTAAAGTATGGTCCCAAGACGACTTGTCAGAATTGTGCTGTCCTGCGTGGCTGTTGAGAACCCTGTTGGCGTAGTTGAACGAGTCAGTGAAGGGACAAACATATTTTGGAGAGGGCTGCCGGTATTTGCTGAAAAGGATGGGTTTCTTGAATTTGTAAGCATCTGGATGGAAAAGGATTTGGGATGACTATTTGCGGTTGCTTTATAATACAGTGCAATTGATATAATGATGTGCCTTCCCGTTTTTTCGGGGTCTGGATTGCTTCGCTAACGCTCGCAAAGACGGTGCTGTAAGTACACTTCTGAGCAGTTACGTGACGTTTAGCGTCCAGGGCGAACCGCAACATGAGTCTGCAGCTATGCCCCAGTATTCGCCATCTACAACATAGGTGCATCCCCCTCCTGATATCGCGCCTTTGTTCCGCTAGTAACTCAGCTCTAGCCGGAACATATCATCAACATGAACAAGGCTCACATTGCCGGAGCGGGCTGCCCGGGCCTTTAGACCGTCTGTGAAGCCTGATTTTGAATACAATATATAGTGCAAATCCTTAAAAGCCGGGAAAAGCGCTGTTTTCTGCATCAGTTTCTCAAGGATGTCCTCGCCGGCTTTTGAGCTGCGCCATTTGCACTCCCCCAAAATGGCCTTATCCTCCGAGAAAGCAACGAAATCTATCTCTTCCTCCCGTTTTTGAGCCGGGTTGCTGCCCCACCATCGTCCGATTTTCTTAAAAGCAAACGGCAGCTTTTCATCATTTTCCCTGAGCATATGCCACATATGCTGTTTCGCGCATTCTTCAAAAGCGCGCCCTGTATGGCTGTCCATCCCCTCATCAAGCACCTCCCTGCAAACAATATCGCCGAAGCCTGCCGTGATGCGGCTGAGCTCAGGCCGCACAAAACGATACCAGAAAACGAACATCCAGTCATCCAATATATAAAGGGACTTTTTTGATTTTACTTCAGTTATCGGATATTCCTTACGAACAAGGCCCAATCCGATAAGCGTGGATAACATTTTGCTGCACTGGCTGGTTTCTATGAACGCCTTAGTCGCTATTTCGTTCAACTTGCTGCTCCCGCTTGCTATGGCTGTGATTATTGCGTTGTAGGTCTCGGGCATCTTCAGTTCCTGCTTGAGCAGATTCGCGGGTTCTTCAAATAAGCGGCCTGAAGGGCTAAAAAGCAGATTGCATACATTTTCCTGCAATGAGAGAGCATTGTCGATCCGGGACAAATACTCGGGGATCCCTCCGGTTACGCTGTAAAGGGTTATTCTGTCCTCATTGCTAAAGCCGGGAAGCATTTGGGCGCTTACGCGGTAATTGAATGGCAGAACTTTATAATGCGCGGTCCTGCGGCCATATAACGGGCTTTCGTAGCCCAGCACCTGATTTTCCATAAATGACATGCTCGAGCCGCATAGGATTAAAAACAACTTACTGTCAGCCTGGTGTTTGTCTATGGCTGCCTGCAATACAGAAGATACAGCCTTGTCGCTGCTTGCAAGATATGGGAATTCGTCTATGGCGAAAATGATGCGCTGTGTTTTCGCCTGTTCAAAAACATACTCAATTGCCTCACGAAACGATGGGAACGGGTTTCTCGGGGCATTCGGTGCGAGAACCGACAGGATTTGCGTTGATAATATCTCTAGGTTCTCCATCGCCGTTGACTGCACGGCGACGAAGTAAATGGTTCTCTTATTCTTGCAGAATTCATTTATCAATGTGGTTTTGCCAACGCGCCGCCGTCCATATATGACCGGGAATTGAAAGGAGTTTTTTTCATAACTCTTGGCCAGGCTGTCCAACTCAGTTTCTCTGCCCACAAACATTTGCTAACCCTCCAGTTACTAATTGTACAATTAGCATACAGGATGAGCAGGTGTTTGTCAAGCGGATGTTACCCGGCGGGATTATGTTGACTACAGCGTCTTTTGGATTCCGGGCGCGGTATTGAAAGGATTACGAGCGCTTGCAAAGAGTGGGGTAAGGCATAGGGGAGTCGAACCCCGTCGGTTTTAGCGGGCGGATTTCGTGCTGCAATGATGGACGGATTGTGACAAGACTGCCCCTGCGCCGGTTTAACGTCGCGGGGCTTTTTTTCGATATTATGCTGCCAGCATAACAAATCCGTTTGCGGTTGCATTATAATGCTGGTTAGTGGGGGGTGTTTGCCGTGATTGAGGAATACTGAAATCCTGATTTGTCTGCGCGGAGCAGACAGCCGGGGCGCGGCTGGGGGGTATAATAAGCCCGGATGAGCCACTAAGATACTTGCGTTGTGAGGTGTTGATATGAGATTATTTGAGCAGAGTGATTTTGAAACCTTGAAGCAATTAAGGACACTTGTCATTGCGGGCGCATTTTCTGTTCTAGCGCTTATCTGCGGCTGCTCCGGGACGCAAAGCGATCCGCCAGACTCAGCGCCGCCCGATGCAGCAATTACAGCAGTAAAAGAGCCGGAACCTGCGCCCGTCGCTATAGACGCCGACCCGGAACCTGAGAGCGAAGAGCAAATCTACGAAGAAGCTGTGTCGGCCTTTGCAGATAGAGATTTCGAAACCGCGCTGGAAGCTTTTGACATGTTGCCCCAAGGTTTTTTAGATTCCGAATTATACGTTGCAACCATACCCATCTTTACCGCCTACGAAGAAGGCAGGTGGCTTGACGCTGCCCGTGAGGTTATTAATCTTACACTGCTTGCCGAGCCCTACGATGGACCCCGCCGCATAATTTATGGATTTCCATCCGGCATAAGTGCGAATGAAAAATTCATGAACTTCGACAGATTCTATGAACGGTTCGATAACACGGATGAAAGCTTACCGCTGTTGGAGAAGTACGCTGAATCTATATTCGCGTCATCGAAAAGCGGGTTTGACATCGTATCATCCAATACGGCATCAGAGGCAATATTTGAGATTATGCAGACGCTAGGCGCTATGTGGGATGAAAGCGGCTCTGCTGCGTTCGCTCATGTGGCTGATGTTACGGACGAATTTACGGTTAGTGGAGACAACAAGGTCTTGATGTGCTTTTTCGAGTACTTATACTTTGACGCGGCCTATCAATATTTTGAAAATCAGACCCAGCTTGGCAATAATATATTCGAAATGCCGGAGTGCCTGGAATTGTTTCGGTACGGTGATAGTTTCAAGCATTCAGAATACCGGGACTATCTCTACAAAAATCGCATACAAAGGGTTAATGAAAGAATTGAAGAACTTGGAATTATCGACTATTACGCAAACGTGAATAAAGATTCCAGTCCGGTTGCCGTTGTCGGTAACGGCATATATGTATATGGAGGCTTAGAATGGTATTTCCCGCCAAATTTAGTAGCCGATGATCCTGAATCAATACGATATCTGATACATATAAGCGAAACCTATTCCCTGGTTGGCACTTATACCAACAATACCAAAGCATACAAAACTACTGCTGTTGTCACGCTAAAAGATACTGTCACAGGCGATATTCTGGCTTCGCACACATTATCTTTTGACCCGCCGGAAAGCAAGCGCAGTTCCGATGCCAGCTATAGCGAAGACAGTTATGGCAGGGTGAACAGCCGGGATGTATTTAATAGTATCATCCCGGATTTGGAAAAGCTTTCAATCACATTCTATTTCTAATACTCCGAATACTCGTATATCCTATCAATGTTATCTTTGCCTAATGCGTTTACCACATCAATACGCCTGTTATTCGTCTCGCGGCCGATGTATTCAATCAGGCTGCATGTGTAAAACAGCTTGTTCTCGGCGTCATCCACCTACCTCACCGCCCTTGCTTTTGCGAATGTAAGAGCTCCCAATGCCTTTTCCGTGTGAAAACTGACCTGATGCGCGGGATTTATATTATGGAGGTTCAAAAATATGTTTTGCTTCAACTGCGGTGAACAAATCGCTGAAATCGCACAGATTTGCCCTAAATGCGGAACGCCAACAACGTCAGACTCAAAGCAGGCTCGCGCAAATCAACCAAGTAGCCATGCGCAGCCAGACAATTTAACCGCTCCACAGCCTTATGCCCAATCTGGAATGTATGGTCAAATGCCACCGCCCATTAAGTCAAAGAATCCTAAGACCTCGGGAATGCTTGCGTGGTCAATCGTTAATACATGCTTCTTTTTCATGTTAGTCATGCCAATTTTTGCCATCAGGCAATCGCTTAAGGCAAGAAGGGCGGTTGAATTGGATGCAGCAAAGAAACACAACAAAAATGCGAAGATCCTCAATTTGCTCACATATGCTGTAATAGTAGCCTATTTCGCCCTGGGAATCTTGTTTGCATTTTTTAACGCTGATTTTTCAGGGTCAGCCCCAACGGTTGGAGATAGCCAAACTGATGGCATTATATCCATAGGATCGGCAAGTTATAGAGCCTTTGGCAACAGTTATTCGGTGTCAGGCTACAAAGTCGGGACTGATGCATCCGGAAACACGACGATTACCATAATCGGTAGTGGCTATGGTCGATACGCTATGATAGATGGGGTTGTTCAATCTCCTGCGTGGTGTGAGTTTGAGACCGATGGCAATACATACGAAGCGACTGCCGCTACGATGAGCAGGACAGACATCACATTCTCGTTCGATACGGCGTTTATCCCACAACAGATTATCATTACGACCGCAGACACCGGAGATATGGTAACGACCATTGACCATTAGCATGAAGCTGTAGTGTTGCATCTGTGCATACGGTACATATGGGCGTGTGCCCAAACGGGGATAGCGATTACAGAAGGATTGTCCGCAGCGAATACGCCGACATATACGAAGAGGCAGACCGGGTGTTCAAGGAAAATCTGGCTTTGTACAAGCTGCGGCAGCAGATTGTCGAGCGCCCATTCGGCACAGTCAAGCTGCTCACTGTCACGCTGCAGCCTCTGATAAAACGCGATGCGGCGGTAATCTTCGCCGTCAATCACGGCGACGGCGACAAAAACCGGTGAGAGCCTAAATAACGTTTCAGCAAAAACGCACAGAAGTACGGAAAGGTATAAACGCCGTTGCTGCAGCCAATATTTCCGCCTGTCAGTTTTATGCCGTAGCGGATGTCCGGATACTTGCCGCTGTCTATCAGAGTTCTAAGGGATTTGGCCTTTCCGCTTTTAGCCTTCACTTCAATTGGCACAAGATCCGAAGAGGTCCTGACAAAAAAGTCTTCCTCTAAAGTCGAGTCCTCGCGTTTGTAGTAATACAAGTCATATCCGCATTTTGCGAGAGCTTCCCCGACGAAGTTCTCAAATAGAGCGCCTTTATACACGCCGAGGTTCTTATTTGCCCTCAGATCCTCCTGCGCCTCATCATCGAGCATGGCGACAAGCAAGCCGCTGTCGGCAAAGTAGAGCTTGTACTTAGCTTCATCGTAATTGCCTTTTAGCGGGAGCGTCGGGAAGTTCAAGCAATAACAGATGTTTATAATGCCGGCGTCGCTGAGCCATTCAATGCAGCCGCGGTAATCCTTGAAACGGGCGCTGGCGGCGACTTTCGTTATCTGGAATTTCTTGTTGTCCTTAGCAAGCTGCGGCGGGATCTGGTTGAACACATTGAGTATCCGGGCCTGATCCAATCCCTGGGCGTATTTCCTGATGTCCTCTTTGTAATCAGCAATGAGCTGCCGCTGGACTTCCAGCGAGCCTTCGAAAGTGCCTTTGGCGATATACTCCCGCACGACTGCTGGCATACCGCCAAGAATGCAGTAATCTATGAAAAGAGAGCCGCATACGGCCATGAGAAGCTCGTTAAACGGCGTTATGCTAACCATATGGTCAAGCATATCTGCGGTGAAGGTGTCGTCATAACCCTTTGCCCATAAGAATTCCTCGAAATCAAGGGATTTCATTATATAGTCGGTTTTATTGCCAACGCTGTTGCTTTCGATTTTCCTGTAATTAATCCCGAGCATGGATCCGCTACAAATCACGTCAAACCGCCCGTCGATATTGAAAAACTTCAGCGCGGTCGCTATTTCGGGGAACTCCTGCAGCTCGTCAAAGAAGATAAGGGATTTTCCGGCAATAAAGCGCTTGGCAGGGTCAATTCGGGATATGTTCTTAATAATATGCTCCGTCTTATATCCATCGGAATTAATCATTTTGAATTTTGGCTCTTCTACAAAATTGATGTAAATGACGTTATCATAATTCCTCTCGCCAAATCTGCTGACAGACTCGGTCTTCCCGACTTGGCGGGAGCCTTTGACAATCAAAGGTTTTCTGCCGGGATTGGCCTTCCAGTCCAAAAGGAAAGCGTCTATTTTTCGTTTCATGTAAACCATAGCAGCAACTCCTTTCGCTCGCGAGTATAACTATACACTTTTTCTGCTTTGCGGTCAAGCCTTGGTTGCGATAATATGAGCGAATAAATTGTTTTGTTTGTCAAAATACCAGCGAATAAAAGAGAAAATATACAATTATATGAGCGAATAATCCTGATGTGTTTGTCGCTAATTCAAGCGAAACATTCGAGGCTTTCAAAAACTTGGTGAATGAACAAGGGACAAGGGACAAGGGAAAAACTATATGATATTGCGTTGCGTGTGGACGGCTCAGCGGTTAAAGCAGCACATCTAAGCCATAGCAGTGCGATTATTAGTGGTGCATTTTTGATAGAACGTGAAATAACTACAAACAAAACCGATGCAGATGCAGCCGTTATTGCTGTGCAGGAAATCATCGAATAATAGAACGCGGGGACGCGATAGCCGAGATTGGCTTGATTGCTTTACTTGATTGCTTGAAAGACGAACCGAATTTGTAGATTAAAAAAACAGAAAGGATAGACCGTCGTGAAAAAGATCTTGCTTAACAAAAAAGCGCAACAGAGAGTATTGTTGTGCTTTACTGCAATTGTGATTGCAGCGGTGATTTCAGGCTGTGAGCCTCAATCTGATAATGCTGCTGAAATTGATGCTACAGGCGATATGCCGGGTTCTGTGCAAAGCACAGAGAATCTTACATATGCCCAACGCGAAACACGTAAGGAGGCTCTTGCAATATTAGAAGAAGCAGTTCGACACATGAGCGGACCTTTCGGATATAGGGCTATGCCAAAGCTTATGGAGTTGGAGCAACTATTAGGAGAAGACTTGGGAGGCTTTCTTAACGACCAGCGTAATGCCAGCGAAATCCATGGGTTGTTATATGATACTTCAATAGAGTGTTTAAGGAGAAGTGTGCTGCGTGTAAATTCTTCTGGACGCAAAGATGAATTAATACACTATAGAGGGGTGGAAGAAGAATATACAGCAGAGTTTTCGCACGACGCTGATGATTTTGCGACTGCAATAAAAATCCTTACCCTTCTTGGTGATTACAATGACGCCCTACAGCATATTGCCGATTCAACAGAAGAGATTTATCAGGAAGCAAGGATAGGTTCAATAAACTCAAATGTTCCTATATATTCTGCTATATGGTTGGCCGCACTTGGCGATTATAAAGATACCCGTGAATTGTTGGATATGTGTGAGCAAAAACTGGAAGCTTATGATTTATATCGGAATGCTGAAGATAGTTTCTATGATGGGGAGTTCGAAGCAGCTTTAACGCTTTTTATGCAATTTGATGGAGGCTACCTTAATGCAGATTTATATATCAAAACAATTTCGGCATATATAGAATATACTGAAAGAGACTACGTCAATGCGCTATCAATGTTTCATGATGCAAAAGAAATATATGTGGAAGTCGGCAATGTGAACGACATTTTTGAACCCATTATTGAAAAACTAGAGTTCAGCTCCGATAATGATGACATATATGAGCGTTATTACAGTATATATGAGAATTGCTTGAGTAATTATTTCGAACAACAAAAAGAGGCCGGTAATGATCTGGAAAAACGCATTGGGGAAATGAGGCTTGCGGATTTCCTTAGTAGAACAGACAATTCCGTTAGCCCCGTGAGTGTCGCAGGTAACGGGATATATATAATTCCACCTGAGAGAGTGAGCTATGGCAATAATAACATTCTATTTCGCATTGCGCCTAATTGTATGGCAAGCAAACCCGAGGATATCCGCTATGTAATGAGTTTTTCGCAATCCTATGAGTACTGCTTTACATACGATGACGGCACAATCGGTTACACTTGTATTACGATTGTTACTATAAAGGATGTATCCAGTGGAGAAATACTGTTTAATATGAAGTTTAGTGACGACCCTCCGCGATCAGTTTATTTTTATTATTCACAAAACAGGACAGATACATATGGAACGTTTTCCTTCAATAACATAAGAAGCGACTATTTAGTTCCTGTGTTGACTGAATGTGGCATTACTGTATACGGAGCCTAATTTTCGTGTGTGTATCGAATCAGTTTTGGCTATTCCTGCATTGTGGAATTGTTCGCTATTGATAAACAAACGGGCATTGTGCTGTCCTGTGTGGCTGTTGAGAACCCTGTTGGCGTAGTTGAACGAGTCAGTGAAGGGACAAACATATTTTGGAGAGGGCTGCCGGTATTTGCTGAAAAAGATGGGTTT
>Ga0099364_10014575_pt1 | contig 10444 bp, 8 predicted proteins | sample TergutTh196P3_FD_73070 | JGI IMG/M metagenome (GOLD analysis project Ga0099364, IMG submission 73070) | Microcerotermes parvus P3 segment gut microbial communities from Pointe-Noire, Republic of the Congo - Th196 P3 | ecosystem: Host-associated > Arthropoda: Insects > Digestive system > Gut ...
GTTGAGAGTTAGTAGTTAGGAGTTAGGAGTTAGGAGTTAGGAGTTAGGAGTTAGGAGTTACCCTACAGGCTGTTTATTGCAATTACAAACAAGATTTTCTGACCCCTGTCCCCTGTTACTTGTTACTTGTTACTTGTTACCTGTTACTTGCTAATCGTTAATCGCTACAAAATACTGGAGTTATGCAGATGGATATTATGGAAATGCCCGATGGGCTGGATATGACTTGTTACGGGGACCCGTATGAGGATCAGTGGGAAATGGCCGCTGACTTCATGCTGGTGCTTGATATATGGCTGTATTATCATTACATCCACCACCAATGGGTCGGGCCGGAAAACAGGATGCAAAACATGCTTGGGCTTGCGGTCAGCCGCGCGGAGTTTGAAGCAAACCTGCATATGGCGGCAAGATCGACCGCCGGCGCCAACCTCTCGCAGGAAGAGAATGCGGACATCAACTCTCTGAGAGAATTTTTCATGTCGAGGATGAACGCAACGCTAGAATCCCGAACGCCTAATCTGCCGCTTGTTGAACTAATCCGCAGATTTGCGCTTGACGAGTTTTCAATACTGTGCCTGCTATTGGCATTCGTCGCGACGCATGAGCGGAAGTATGAAAAGATTTTTGTCTATTTGCAAGACGATATAACAAAGAAACATCCCCTCGCAGAGACCGCAATCGATATACTTGCGATTCCGGGGGAGAAGCTTGCGGTATATTATCCATATTTCCTGCCATCGTCCACGTTGCGGCGCTTTCTGCTTGCGGATGATGAGACGGACGACGCGCTGCGAATTCCGCTCGTATTGCATCCGAGGATCCTCGACTATCTTCTCGGCGGCGGCTATGGGGACAGCCTTCCCGGTTATCTCAGCAGACAGGAAGACATCGATATGCACGACATCTGCATAAGCGCGGATTTGAGCGAACATATCGGTGAGGTCATGGAAGCGGGACATGGCAAAACATCTGTCGTCTGTGTTGTAGGCGGCGCGGGCGCCGGCCGCAGATTCCATATAGCCCATGCTCTGAAAGCCGCGGGCAAGTGCGCGCTGTTCGTGGATTTGCGATCTGTCCTTGAGCTGGACGGCGATATGGAAAGCAAGACGCGAGACATAGTTAGGGAATGCGCACTCTATTCTGGGAATCTTTGCTTTTGGCGGTTTGAAGCGCTTATGGAAGAACCGAGGGCGCTGGCGGGATTCATCGAGGCATTGTCGCGCTCGCACACGCTGCTCAAAGGCGCCGTGTTTCTTGTTTCAGAAAAACAGTGGAACGAGCCGGGACTACCATCGCTGTTTTTGAAAGTGGATATCGAAATCCCCGGCGCGACCCAAGACGGGCAGCTCGAGCTGTGGAAATTCTTTTCGCGGGAGGTTCCGCTGTCGGATGAAATCGACCTTGGTGAGCTTACGACAAAATTCAATTTCACGCCGCTGCAGATTAAAAACAGTATACATAAGGCGGAGGGTTTGAGGGCGACATATGGCATCCCATACGTCGGTGCAGATATCCTCTATCCATCCTGTTACGAGCAGATTAAGATTAACCTCGACACTCTCGCGGCGCGCATCCAGCCTGTGTATGGGTGGGACGACCTTGTTTTGCCCGACGATCAGTCGAGGCTTCTGCGGGAGGCATGCGCCCATGTGAGGTATAAGCACAAGGTCTACCACGAGTGGGGATATGAGAAGAAAGTGGCCTATGGCAGAGGGCTTTCGATGCTGTTTTCAGGCCCGCCCGGAACGGGTAAGACAATGGCGGCGCAGATCATTGCGGGGCATCTGCACATGGAGCTATACAAGATTCAGTTGTCGGCGATAGTCAGCAAGTATATCGGAGAAACAGAAAAAAACCTCAGAAACGTGTTTCAAGAGGCAAAGGATTCGGGATGCATTTTGTTTTTTGACGAGACGGATGCTCTGTTTGGCAAGCGCAGCGAGGTGAAGGATTCCCACGACCGCCACGCCAACGTGGAAACGGCGTTTCTGCTTCAGCAGTTGGAGGAGTATGAGGGCGTCATAATAATGGGTACGAACCTGCTCCAGAATATCGACAATGCATTCATGCGGCGCATCAACTTTGTGATACATTTCCCATTCCCGGAAGCGGCCGTGCGCGAGACGCTGTGGCGAAAAATGGTGATCCCCGCCGCCCCTTCCTCAGACGACATCGATTACACGTTCCTAGCAGAGCGCTTTTCAATCTCAGGCGGCAACATAAAGAACATAGTCCTCCACGCCGCCTTCCTAGCAGCAGCAGAAAACGAGCCAATCTGCATGAAAAACCTGCTCCGCTCAGCCGTCGGAGAGCTACGCAAAACCAACACAATCGTATCAAAAGAAGACCTACGAGAATACGCGGACGTAATCTTCTAATCCGCTCTGCGAATCTCAAGAAGTCAGGAGTTGAAAGTTGAGAGTTGAAAGTTGAGAGTTGAGAGTTAGGAGTTCCCTGTTACTTGTTACTTGTTACTTGTTACTTGTTACTTGCTACTCGTTAATTATGCATTATGAATTATGAATTATTGAGGGGGTATAATCATGGGTTTATGTGTTTGTAACGGTGCTATGATGCAGTGTTCGTTTGGCGGGGCGCCGTCGAGCCTGATAGTAATTCCGAAGAATATTCTGACATCGAATATGCCGCAGGCGACTATTATGGATTTTGCGCCAATGGTCAACATTATGTCGTTTGGCATGTGCAACAGCGTCGCGAATCCTGCGACGAAAAGGCCGCCGCCGGTGCTTTTCACTCCCGGCCCCTGTGTGCCGAACACAGTCACGCCTTGGGCTCCCGGAGCGCCAACTGTAATAATGGGTACTTTCCCCGCGCTTGACAATATGTCAAAACTCGCGTGTGTTTGGGGCGGCGTGATACAATTCACCGCACCCGGCCAAACTGTGGCAACGCTGCCGTAATGCGTTACTCACTACAACGTCATAAGCGCACCTATAAATATTGGTAGGTTTGTGGCGTTGTCGATAATTGCGAAGACGAAAGGCCTGTCAAGGCTGACGGACTTTATATCAATGGGTCCGCTGCCGCCGTCCATAACTACCATTGTCACCGCTCCTGCTTTTGTGCCTAGTTCATCCACGGATATGAATGTCTTGTGGAGGACTGCGCCGATAAAAATATTGCCGTCCGATGAAACAGCCATTTTGCCGAAATCCGCATTTTCCACGTCAAATGCATCGGGTATGCCGAGCGCGGCTAGTGCATCATTCATCGTGACTGTGTATTCAAACTCAAACTTGGGCATGGCTGCGAAAACAACCGCATCCTGCGCGTTTTTCAGCGTGTTTATGAACCCCTCCCCGGTGAGGGATTCGATATACGCCCCTATCGGTATGCCCTCGTTCGGAAGCAGCGCCGCAAAGCTGTACCCCCCGTTCGCGTAAGGTTTTATGAAGCCTGCTGCCATTCCGTCATCAAGGTATTTCGCTTCGGTCGAATGCATGAAATCGACTCTTTTGGTCGTTCCGGCAATGTCCGTGAAATCGCCGTCCCGCACATTTTCCTTGAAATACACGTTTTGCCATTCCGCATCGAACATGACCGCGTTTATCAGGTACATTAGATCGGCGTCGTCAATCTCGTCAAGGATTTTCTCTATCATGCCGTCCGTGTTTGTCTTCACCCAGTCGTTGATGTCCCTGACCGTTTGCGAATCGAATGCGGCTTTGTGCGCGGCCGCTTTATAATAGTCGGCGTTTTTCTGGAGGAAACTCGGGTCCACGCTCAACCTGTCGCCGTCGTCGCGAAGCCATATCGAATTTGCGATGCTCAGTTTTGACTTGCCGGTACTCGGGAGCGCCGCGGCGTAGCCGTACAGGTATTCGTTCAGCTCCGCAAGCGGTATGCCACCGCCGAGCAGTCTTTCCATCTGCGCGAGAGTTTCGTTGTCCGCGCCGTTTGCTGTCATAGCAAGCGCGAGGGTCACGGACAGCGGCGATATGAGGGAGTTGCCCCCCTCTGCGATGCTTCTCTTGAACAACCCTATCGAAAAGTCCGCCATGCTCCCGATAAAGCCGATGTCCGCCCGCCTGCCGTCAACACGCCCAGATGACACGCCGTCCATCAAATCGCTGGCGGTTGCGACTGACGCGGCGCATCCAACCGAGCTCACCGCAATCGCCGCGACAAGCAGCATCGCGATATATAATCTCGCATTCTTCATAGATACGTTTCCTCCAAACATGATTCATAATGGGCAGTTTCCGCCAAAAACGCATGATTTGAAGGAACTGCGCCTGATTTGTGTGCAATGGAGCAACCAACTTGCTTTAAGGTGGCATGGTTGTTTTTTGGATCAGCCCGCCCAAAAGTGCCGCGATTTCGTCGGGGCTTTCCCGCTGCTCTTTGTTAAGCCATTTTTGGATGACGCTGACGCAGCCATAAACGACAAATGAAAAAGCATAGTCGCGCTCATCCTGACTGTATGCAGACCTGAGATTGGCTGTTACCATCTGCCGGATACATGGCAGGTTGATGAGCTTGGCAGGGAAATCCGGGTCAACGTTATTGTTTAGCAGGAGTTTGAGCAAGTCGGAGTTTGAATCCAGAAAAGCAATAATTTCGTTCAGCGCGTCCAAATTGAACATTGTGCCGTCAAGGTTGCTTAAACGGCCTTCTATCCGCTCGATGATTTCATTTTCGAGACCGGATAGGAGGTCGTATTGACTGCCATAGTATTTATAAAATGTCGTTCGGTTTATCTGCGCGCGCTCACAAATCTCCCGCACAGAAATTTTGTGGACGCTCTTCTCCGCAAGCAAATCTATCAAAGCATTGCCCAAGAGCCGTTTGGAAAGTCGGACGCGCTGATTCTCTTCCATAAACAAATTCCTCCGTGATGGCATTAAAAGCAACAAGAAAAGGCTTTTGTGTTGACTGTGCATCAATATCAAAGTCAACAGTCGGTTGTAAAATAATCTTTAGGTTCATTATAATACAGTCGGTGAAATAATCAAGCAAAAACGCAAAGCGAGGTAAGGCTATATGGAAAAGATATCCGGGTTCATCGTAAAATACAGCAAGGCGATATTTTTACTGTTTATCGCGCTTTCACTGTGCTGTGTCTGGCTCATGACCAACGTGAGCATCAACGCGGATATGTCAAAATATCTGCCGGATGATTCGCCGATCAAGACGGGTATTGAAATCATCGGCAGAGAGTTCCCCGCCTCAAGCTCATTTCATCTGCTTTTCGAGGGGCTAAGCGATTCGGACAAAGATTTCATTTCGCGGGAATTGCAGGAAATTCCTCATGTGACGGGCATTTCCTATGACGGCACGGAAAAATATAACAAGGACGGGTATACCCTTTACGTCGCAACGCTCAGTGCCGCCCCAAGCACCAATGAAGCGGACACCGCGATATCGGCGGTTAAAGACAGATTTTCCGCATACTCCGTTACAGTGAGCGGCGACGCAGCGGGAAACACTGCCATTGACATACTGCCAAGGCTCGCAGGAATCGCTTTTTTAATCATATTTATCATATTGTTGGTTATGTGCGAGTCGTGGATAGAGCCGCTCATAATCTTGTTTACGATAGCGATTGCCGTCGTACTCAACATGGGGACAAATATCATATTCGACAGCATTTCAAGCGTAACGAACGCCATCGCCGCCGTTTTGCAGCTTGTTCTTTCGATGGACTATTCAATTATGATGCAAAGCCGTTACCGGCAGGAAAAAGAACATAGCCAAAACAAAAAAGAGGCAATGGCGAAAGCTATAAAGGGCGCGTTCATGTCGATAACAAGCAGTTCCGTGACAACCATTGTCGGTATGCTCGCCCTTGTTTTCATGAGTTTCACCATTGGCAGGGATATGGGTTTTGTACTTGCGAAAGGCGTTTTTCTGAGCTTGATTTGCGTATTTACGGTGATGCCCGCGCTTTTATTGATGCTTGACCGCGCAGTAGGCAAAACGGCCAAGAAAGCGCTCCATATAAAAATGGACAAAATCGGCGCGGCAAGCCACAAAATTCGCTATGCCGTGCCTGTGATTTTTGTCGCGTTGTTTGCCGCTAGCTTCTTTCTGCGCGGCAATGTGGGGATTAGCTATGCACTGACCGACTATTATAAGGCAAACCAGATTTTTACCATAGATAATCCTATCGTTGTTTTGTACCGCAACGAAAACGAGGAAGATATTGCCGCCCTCATCCAAAATTGGGAGCGAGTCGACGGCGTGACCGATGTAAGCTCCTATGCCACAGTGCTGGGAAGAGCCATGAACTATCAAGATATAGAATTTATGACAGACGAAATGAAAGCGGGATTGGCAAGCACGGCAGCGGAGATGGCCGAAGGTCTCAGGCAACTGGTGGGAGAATCTTTCAGCCGTGCAGTCATCAATACGGATTTGCAAGAGGAATCGAGCGAAACCTTCACGCTGATTAGAAATATCGAAGAGGATTTGAGCGGGTCAGGCGCCGAATACTATATTTCAGGCAACTCCGCGATAGCCTATGAAATGAACGGTAGCTTCCCAAGCGAAATGAGCCGAATCACAATTCTGTCTGTCATCGCAATCTTTCTCGTCGTGGCGGTTGCGTTTCGTTCGCTATCGTTCCCTCTTATTTTGGTCTGCGTTATACAATGCGCTGTTTTCCTCACGATGGGGGTTGCGTTTCTGCAAGGGAACTCGATGTATTATCTGGCGCTGATTATTGTGCAATGCCTGCTGCTCGGCGCAACGGTGGATTATGGAATCCTCCTCTCGTCTTGTTACAGGGAGGCTCGGGAAACGCTTGATAAAAAAGAGGCGGTTATATCCGCGCTCAACAACTCGATTCATACAATTATCACGTCGGGATTGATACTAGTCATAGTAACGAGCGTGCTGGGCATTCTCTTCAGGAGTTCAGACCCCGCAATATCCGAAATATTAAGCACAATTTCCGTTGGCGGGCTTTGCTCCATGATATTGGTTGTTTTCGCGCTGCCGGGGGTGATCGTTGCACTTGACAGGTTTGTGAGGTAGGGGGAATAGCTTTCGCAGTTAGTGTCTATTCAGGGCCCCCGTCTTTGCGAGCCGCAGCGAAGCAATCCAGTCCTTTTTGCGCCGATTTTTATGTTTCCTTCTGGATTGCCGCGTCGCGAAGCGGATCCAACGACGAAATTGTGGGATTTGCTATCCCATCTGAATAGGCACGAGTCAGCTTTGGGTATGAATTTTTTTATCACAATACCTTGACAGTCATAATAATATGATATATAATATACTCAACGCATCAATGGAAGAGGTGATGATATGGATGCTAAAACATCTGCCGATTTGCTGCGCGGGCATACGGACACCGTTGTTTTAAGCGTATTGCAAAAAGGCGACAATTACGGTTATGAAATACATAAGAGCATAATCGACAGGCTCGGCGGCGAATACGAATTGAAAGAAGCCACGCTGTACTCAAGCTATAAAAGGCTCGAAGCGGGCGGCTATATTCGCTCGTACTGGGGGGATGAAACCCTCGGAAGCCGCCGTAAGTATTATCAAATTACCGACAGCGGCAAAGAGCTGCTGAGGCAGAACAAAGCCGATTGGGTCAAAACGCAAACCGTACTCAATAAATTATTGGAGGAATGAGCAATGAAAGAAAAAGTCTATGTTGACCGCCTGTTTGCGGATTATGAAGATACCCCCGAAGTCATGGATTTCAAGGAGGAAGTCACCGGAAACCTAATAGCGCGCGTAAAAGCGCATATGTCAGCCGGTCTTGACGAAGAAAAAGCCTTTGATAGAGCCGCTGCCGAACTTGGCGACATCACTGCAATCGCCGATGAAGTCGGCAGAAAAAAGCGCAATGAAGCCATTGGGCAAATGTACATGATGGCAAAGGTTCCTTTCACGAAGCGGACGGCTGCGGGAGTGACTGTGGCATCGGGCCTGCTCATGCTTGCTGTCGGCGCCGCGCTTATAGCGTTCTTCGGCAAATCGGATGCCGCGCATATTTACTATGTGTCAGCCGTTTTGCTCTCGGCGGCTTGCGGGTTGTACGTCTATTTCGGACTGACACAGGAAACCGCCGCCCATTACGCCGTGAAAAACGGGCGGGCGCTGGCGTATGGAATCGTTTGTTTGCTTGGCATTTTAGGAGCAGGGCTTGCGGTTGTGTCGTTCTTGGCCACCGAGATGGGACTGCCTGCCGCATTAGGAATAAAGGCCGTGTTTATCATCCCTGCTATATGCGCTTTGATTTTTCTGCTTGTGACTGAACCCAAACGCCAAAAGCCATGGCTCAAAGCCATGGTGGAACATGAGATTGAATACTCAATGAAGTTTCACTCGGAGATTGTCGATCCTGTTAAGGCCGCCAAATTCGGCGTGACAAGCGGCGGCATGTGGATTTTAACGATAGCGATTTTTATCACACTCGGTCTTCTGCGCGGATGGCAGCTTTCGTGGCTTGTGTTCCCTTTCGCTCTTGCAATTCAGGTATTTATGGTAACTACCATTTTCGGAAAGAGTAAGTAGCGTGTTGTAGGCGGAGGGACTGCGGTCAGTCAATCGGCTGACCGCAGTCCCACGTTAAATAGGCTTGTTTAACAAAGGCTCTGCCGTGTTGCTGTCCATCGGAAAATGCCGTTTATTATGCCGCAGGGTAGTTTATAGTGGCAACTTCTGTTATCGCTGATTTCATTTTTGTACTTTGAATATGCGCAGCCGCCATTAGCACCCTTTGATTAGGCCGCTGATTTTCTCTGCTGCGCGGGTTAGGGCTGCATTTTCTTCGTCAGTTATATCTATTTTAACGATTTCGCGAACCCCTTCCGGGCCGAGCCTGACAGGGAGCGCCAAGCTGAGCCCGTATAGCCCGTATTCCCCATCGGCTATCACTGAGCAAGCGCACGCCTCGTCTTTGCCGGAGACAATGAGTTCTATAATGTAACCGATATTTACGCCTGACACCCATCCTGTGGTCCGCCCCGCGTTAAGACCCTGATATTCCCCAAGCCACGCATCGGCCTTTTGGAGAATCGACTCTTTCTGCCGATCCGTAAAAAGAACTTTCTCACCGGTCACACGGGATATGACCGATGAGAACAAAGGCACCTGAAACTGGCCGTGTTCGCCCAAGACAAAAGCGTCAAATGAGCGCGGGGACAGCCCCGTCTCGCTTGAGACTGCCCATTTGAAACGCGCGAGGTCATTGCGCGACAGCCCAACGCATTTTTCGCGGGGAAGCCCTGAAAACTCAAAAGTTTTATAGTTCAGCACATCTACAGGGTTTGTAGCGCAGATTACAACGGGCTGATCGTTCCATTCTTGCACCCACTGTCCAAAATCGCGTATTATCCCGATATTGCCGCTTAAATAATCGTCCCTCGACCCTATTTTGTCCGGCACTCCTGCGGCATTTAGTATTATATCGCTGCCTTTGAGATCACCTATGGGTCCCTCGCGGACTATTGTATCGCTCAAATCCGCTGCCGCCAGCCCAATATCGATGCTATGGCTTTTCGCCATGTTTTCCCTGATGTCATACAGCACGATTTCATCAACCAGAGAGTTTACTGCGCAGTAAAACGCCGCAGTCGCCCCCAAGAGCCCGCCGCCACCGATGATTCCAAGCTTCATTATAAACCCCACCCTAATTCATAATTTATTTGACGGTTTTTATTATGATTCAAGATACCACAATGCGGAGGCGAATACAAGGCTGATTCCCTGCTAAAATTCCTTCCTCCCTTGCGCTCTGCGGAGCGCTTTAGTATAATGTATGCATATAGCATCGGCAGCATTGACCCGTCGTGCGCATTATGCTGCCTTGGAGAACACTCAGAAAGGATGCATTAACTTATGGATAATAAAATCGCAGCGCAGGTTGCGGACGGCTTTGAACAGGCGTTTAGGTTGGGGGCGGTGTTTGCTGTTGACGAACAGCTAAACACGCTGGCGGACCTATCGCCGGAATTTAAGGCTGAGATGTCAAAATTTGACATGACGATTCTGCTGAAGCTTCAGGACGGAAGCCTTTGCCGATTGCTGTCTTTCAAGGGCGGCGAGGTCACGGGCAAAGAGGGCGCGGACTCAAGCGTCGAAGTTACCGTGGTATTCGACGATGAATCAACTGCCCGCGACGTGCTGGCAGGGCAGCTCACAGGTCGGATGGATGCATACGTTGCCGCTATAAAGAACGGCGCGATGTTCTTGATCGGGCCCGACGAAAAGGCTATGTGGTTTTCGGCTCTTGTCCTAAAAGCATTTACGTTCGACGTTTTGTACATGAAAAACTACGGAATCAGAATGCCAAACGGTGAAATGCGTTATCTGACAGGAACGAACGGAGGGCCTTTGTTTGTGTACGTCAGAGACGGCAAGATTATAAGGGTTACTCCGGTAGATTTTGACGAGGACGACGCCGAACCGTGGACGATTAAAGCAAAAGGCAAGGAGTTTACTCCGCCGAAAAGAGCGACGGTCA
>Ga0099364_10014576_pt1 | contig 10443 bp, 6 predicted proteins | sample TergutTh196P3_FD_73070 | JGI IMG/M metagenome (GOLD analysis project Ga0099364, IMG submission 73070) | Microcerotermes parvus P3 segment gut microbial communities from Pointe-Noire, Republic of the Congo - Th196 P3 | ecosystem: Host-associated > Arthropoda: Insects > Digestive system > Gut ...
ATGATACGTATCACATTGATAAAAAGCAGTTTAGCGTCCCATTTGTATGCGGCGCCAGAAATCTAAGCGAAGCCCTCCGCCGTATCGCGGAAGGCGCGGCTATGATACGCACAAAGGGCGAAGCCGGGACAGGGGATATCGTCCAAGCGGTTAGGCATATGCGTAGTATAATGGCCGAAATCAGGATGTTGAGCTCTAAATCACCTGACGAGTTGTTGGACGCCTCCAAACTATTGGCAGCTCCGTATGATTTGGTAAAACAGGTTGCAAGCACCGGCAAGCTTCCTGTGGTCAATTTCGCCGCAGGTGGTGTCGCGACTCCGGCAGACGCGTCACTGATGATGCTGTTGGGCTCCGAGGGCGTTTTTGTAGGTTCCGGCATTTTCAAGTCAGGAAACCCCGAAAAAAGGGCAACCGCCATAGTAAAAGCCGTTGCCGATTTTAATAACGCCAAACTGCTCGCCGAACTTTCAGAAGACTTAGGTGAAGCGATGGTTGGCATCAACGAAGAAGAAATAAGCCTTCTGATGGCAGAACGAGGCGTTTAGGGGTTAGGGGTTACACTCGCAATCTCGTAAATAAAAAATAATAGAAATAATAGCATAATGTTGAAAAGTGTGATAAAATCTACAAAAATATTTTTTTAGGAGGAGTTGTCATGCAAGGGAATCAGAAATTTTATAGATGCGAACATTGCGGGAATATTGCGGGGCTTGTTGAGGATAAGGGCGTTCCGCTCATTTGCTGCGGCGAGAAGATGGTTGAGCTTGCCCCTAACACGGTTGACGCAAGCGCGGAAAAGCACGTACCTGATGTGACCGTGTCCGGCGATAGTATTAAGGTTCAAGTCGGCAGTGCGCCGCACCCGATGGAGGAAGCGCATCATATCAGCTTTGTTTATGTGGAAACAACGAATGGCGGGCAGAGGAAAGCCTTAGCTGTCGGCGCGGAGCCGTCTGTGTCTTTTGCTTTTGCCGAAGATAAACCTGTCGCTGTTTTTGCGTATTGCAACCTTCACGGTTTGTGGAAAACAGGCGTATGATAAAGTTCAAGCACTATATTCAATGCATTGACGCGCATACGGGCGGCGAACCGCTCCGTATCGTCACTTCAGGGTTTCCGCCGATTCCCGGCAAGACTATTTTGGAGAAACGCCAATACGTTCTTCAAAACTTAGACCATCTGCGAAAAATGATCATGCTTGAGCCGCGAGGCCATAGCGGTATGTATGGTTGCCTTTTGTGCGAACCTGTCACTGAGGACGGTGATTTTGCCGTTTTGTTTACGCATAACGAAGGCCTCAGCTCAATGTGCGGTCATGCTGTTATCGCGATTTCCAAGGTCGCTGTTGAAACGGGGATGGTCAATTATTCAGAGGGCAGAAACCTAATCAAAATCGACGCGCCTGCGGGACGCATCGATTGTTATGCCGAAGTCAAAAACGGTGAGGTGGAAAACGTCAGTTTCGTCAACGTGCCCTGTTTCGCCTATCAGCGTGATATTATCATAAATGTTGACGGTGTCGGTGATATTACGGCGGACATCGCGTATTGCGGTGCGTTTTATGTCTATGTCGATGTCACAAAAATCGCGCTTGCGGTCACGCCCGAACACGCCGCCCGCTTGGTTGAAGTCGGCATGGAGATAAAGCGAAAAGTCGCCGCTGTGACAAAGTTCACCCACCCAACCGAACCCGGAATAGACTGGTTGTATGGGACGATTTTCTACGAACCGCTCAAAGCGGACGGCGATAGGCTAGTCACGAAAAACGTCTGTATCTTCGCTGAAGGTCAAATTGACCGCAGCCCTACGGGGAGCGGGACAGGCGGCAGGGTCGCGTTGCATTACGCAAAAGGCGAACTTGCGGCGGGGCAGACGCTCGTGAATCTCAGCATTATTGATACACCGATGCTGGGGAAGGTTCTTTCGGAAACAACTGTGGGCGAGTACCCCGCTGTTATCACCGAAGTGTCGGGTATCGCCCATATAATGGGTTTCAACAATCTCGTCCTTGATCCAAACGACCCCCTACCCGAGGGCTTTCGCATCAGCGGAAGTTAAACCGCTGTATGCTCTGACAAATCGTACGGCCTCGTCTACTACGGCGGGGCCTTTTAGTTTGAGGGCTATCGCGGGGTCGGTGCCTGCGAGGACTTTTATGCGCCCCGAATATTCAGGCATGGCATATAGCGCGGTAAAACGCTCCATGTCAAAGACTGAAAGTTTTAGCCTCAGCCAGCCTTCTTTTTGTGATATCTCCGTTACTCCGCCTGTGGAGGCTTCAGCGCGCAGCATCGCAATCGATGTCAACGCCGTGACTTGGGGCGGCGGCTCGCCGTAGCGGTCGATCAACTCGGAAATCATATCATCGCAGTCTTCTTCCGACCTTATGAGCGCGATACGCCTGTACAAGTCCATACGCTGCTTGATAGACGGTATATAATTGTCCGGTATTCCGGCGGCAACATTCAAATCAGCGGGGCAGTCCGCTTTTTTCTTTGGTTTTTCGCCTTTTTCCTCTAAAACAGCTTCTTCCAAGAGTTTGAGGTACATATCATAACCAACGCTTATCATATGACCTGATTGCTCCGCACCAAGCAGGCTCCCTGCCCCCCTTATCTCAAGATCGCGCATCGCAATCTTAAACCCTGAATTAAACTCCGCAAACTCTCTTATCGCGCTCAATCTTTTTTCCGCAATCTCCGTCAGCGGCTTACCCTGTCTAAAAGTAAGATATGCGTATGCTCTGCGCGGAGAGCGTCCGACACGCCCTCTGATCTGGTGCAGTTGAGCGAGGCCCAGCCTGTCCGCGTCTTCTACTATCAATGTGTTTACATTTGGGATATCAATGCCTGACTCTATTATTGTTGTACAGACGAGGACTTGTATCTCACCTGCAGTCATGCGTTCCATCACATCGCTCAGTTGATCCTCATCCATCTGACCGTGGGCGACGGCAAGTGTTATTTTATCCAGCATTTCTTTGAGACGCGCTGTGACACGTTCAATATTTTCGATCCTGTTGTGAAGATAGTATACCTGCCCTCCGCGTGAGACTTCCCTGCGGATAGCGTCACAGAGAACTCCCCAATCATGCTCCATCACATATGTTTGCACGGGGCGGCGGCTCTGCGGCGGTTCTTCGATCGTTGACATATCACGAATCCCGCTGAGCGCCATATTCAGGGTTCTTGGGATAGGCGTTGCGGAAAGTGTGAGGACATCAACCTGTTTCGCCAGTTCTTTCAGCCGTTCTTTGTGAGACACCCCGAAACGCTGTTCCTCATCAACCACCAACAGGCCCAAGTTCTTAAACATCACGTCTTTTTGCAGCAATCTGTGTGTGCCTATTACCAAATCAACACTTCCGTTTTCCATGCCGCGCAGAGCCTGTTTGATCTCCCCCGTTGATCTGAAACGGCTCAGGACTTCAATGTTGACCGGATATCCCGCAAAACGCCGCATAGTAGTGACATAATGTTGTTGGGCAAGCACCGTCGTCGGAACCAAAATGGCGGATTGATAACCACCGAGTATGCATTTCATCGCCGCCCTGAGTGCGACCTCTGTCTTACCGTAACCAACATCTCCGCAGAGTAGCCTATCCATCGGGATAGGTTTTTCCATATCTTGCTTTATTTCGAGGGTAGATTTTAATTGGTCATCCGTCTCCTGATAGCCGAATTTTTCTTCAAACTCGGACTGCCATATCGTGTCGGGCGGGAACTGATGCCCTTTGATACGCTGACGTTCCGCATATAGTTTAATAAGCTCACGCGCCATCTCCCTTGCGGCTGTTTTTGCCCGGGATTTTGCTTTACCCCAGTCCGTGCCGCCCATTTTTGAGAGTTTTATCATGCCTGAATCCACATCACCGCCAATATATTTCGCAACAGTGTCAAGCTGTGTGGCGGGTACGTAAAGGGTGTCCGTGCCTTGAAAGGCGATTTTTACGTAATCTTTTTGCACACCATCAACAGGCATTTTGACAAATCCGACAAAACGCCCGATTCCATGATGATCATGGACTATGAGGTCGCCCGGTGAGAGTTCCGCGAAACTCTGCAAGCGTTCACGGCTTGAGACGGCTTTCTTTTTTTTCCGTCGCGGCAGGGTCATGCCTGTGACAAGCATTTGCCCTTCTGTTATTATCGCAAGCCTTATCCCCGGATATTCCATCCCCGAAGAAATGTCCCCCTCGGCGATCACGCACTCACCGTAATCCGGGAGCGCGTTCAAATCATAGTCAAGCGCGGCGTTTACACCTCGCTCCTCCATATATTCCCGTAAACGCTGCGCACGGCGTTTGTCGAGACAGAAAATAACTGTCCTGAACCCCGCCTCTCTATAATGAGCGATATCTGAAGCCGCCGTGTCAAGGCTTCCGCCATATGACGGGAGGCGTTTCGCGCTGAGATTAAGCGTCATTACGGGCGGAATGGGGTATGAACTGCTTGAAAAACTATCCGTCATTACGATGGGATAATCCTCAATCTTTGATAAAAATCCAACCCAATCTTCCGAGAAACGAACCAGACTGCTTTCGAGGATTCCGGCTTCGAGTAACGCAACACAGTCTTCACCCAAAAATTTCAGAAAACTCTCCGCTCGTTCTTTTATGCGGATTGGCTCACAAAGCATAATAATCGTGTCGTCGCTGAGATAATCGAGGGCGGTCGCCATTGGGTATATCAGTTCTATATATCTGTCTGCGGCAGGGAAAGTGCGCCCCGAACCGAGCCGTTCCGCATCGTTTGTAAGATTGTCGATCAGAGTTTGGCTTGTACCCCGGCGTTTCGCGAGCCGTGCGGAAATGGCTTGAATCTCGTCTGAAAGACTTGCAGCATTTGCCCCGCCAGCGCCGTTATACAATGAGGGTAACGTCTCAGCTACGGAGATTATTTGCGCGATTGCCAGAGGCGCTGTCCGCCGTTGTGTTGATACATCAAAATAGCTCATTGTGTCGATCTCATCGCCAAAAAATTCACAGCGGATGGGTTCATCATGAGCCGGTGAATATATATCCAAAATGCCTCCGCGCAACGCGAATTGCCCCGTACCTTCGACTTGTTCGCTTTTGCTGTAGCCGCATAGGGTGAGTTTTTCCGTGATGTCGCTCAGGTTGTATGCGTTTCCTTTTCTCAATGTCAAGGTGACAGCGCGAAGCCTGTCAGGTGGGATCGTTCTTTGGAGGGCGGCGCTGATTGACATAACCGCTATCGGCGCCCTGTTTTCCGCAATGGCGGCAAACGCGGCAAGCCTTTGATGCTCAAGCTGGCGTGAGACCACTTCCGCGCTGTGAAATGTGAATTCCCTCACCGACAGAGAATATGCTTGTTCCATCGTCAGGGCAGTTATGTCACGCGCCAAACGCACCGCTTCATCATCATCGGCACAAATCAGTGTGATAGGCCGCATGGTCTCCGCTCTGACAGCGGCGGCAAGATGGGCGCGATGAATCTCTGATAGTCCCGAAATAACGGCGGGGCATACTCCGGCATCAATCCCGCCGACAAGTCGTTTGACATCAGGTTCTTCCAATATTGATTTTGCGATTTTCAGCATAGAGAATCCTTAAATCCTAAATCCCCCTTACTCTTGAATCCCGGGGGATTGATTCAACAATAAAGACATTGCCGCCAATGGTTGAGTTTTCGCCGACAATAGTCTCACCACCAAGAATTGTCGCTCCGGCATAGATCGTGACATTATCTTCAATCGTGGGATGGCGCCTCGTCGCGGCAAGTTTCTGACCGCCTTTTGTTGAAAGCGCACCTAGCGTCACACCTTGATACAGCTTTACATGATTGCCTATTACCGTGGTTTCGCCAACTACAACACCCGTGCCGTGATCTATAAAGAAATATTCGCCGATACTCGCGCCGGGATGAATGTCGATACCTGTCAGGCTATGGGCATATTCGCTCATGATCCTCGGTATGAGCGGTACATTTTCCATAAATAAGCAATGCGCTATGCGATGCACAAGCACCGCAAAAAAGCCGGGGTACGTCAAAATGACTTCCTCAACACTCCGTGCCGCCGGATCGCCGTCAAAACCCGCCTGCGCGTCCTTATATAGAAGTTGCTGGATATCCGCTAACTTACCTGTCACGCATTGCGAGATATCACTGACTCGCGTATTGATATCTTCGATACAATCCGTGTCATTTAATTTCAAGAGCGCTTTTTTTATCTCTGCCGAAAGCTCCCTGTATACCCCCGCAAGCATATACTGCGCCCAGTCCTCTATAGATTCTGTTTCCGGAATCTTTTCAAAAAGCCCCGGAAATATCAGCATCCTGATTTTTTCGATAACCGCAACAATCGCTCCCGTGTCAGGGTATGATATACCACCATCGCCTCTCAGATAAGTATTTTCATAACCTGCGATAAGCCTTTCCGTCACTGACAAAAATTCTTTATTACTGTTCATATTACGACTACCCCCTAACTCCTCATTCCTAATTCCTAATTGAATTAACTAACCCCTAACCCCTAAATCCTAAATCCTAATCCCTAATCCCTAATCCTAATCCCTAATCCTAATCCCTAATCCTAATCCCTAATCCCTAATCCCTAATCCTAATCCCTAATCCTAATCCCTAATCCCTAATCCCTAATCCTAATCCCTAATCCCTAATCCCTAATCCCTAAATCTATCATACCACTGTACAGTCAGTTTGGTCAATATCATACCACAGTCGGTAACCCTGCCACAATATCCACTGTTCGTACGCTAACCGCAATCACAGACAAGAGTAAATCCAAAATATACCACGGCTGACCAAATTCTTCGGCGTATAGGTTCGGATCATTGCTGATTCCGCTTGCCTTGTCCGTCTTGACTTGATAACGCTCCATGAGCCATTCAATCGCGCTCTTGCCGTTGATCACATATTCATACGCCTTTGCCGGAATATTACTTACCGTGATATATTGGTTAAAAATGATGGTATCCTTTTCGTTTTTTGCGCCAAACCTCATTTTAGTAACACGGCATTTGGAACGGTCGCCCTCAACTTTCACTTCCGGGAGCGGCGGGATATTCTCATAATCAAGGTGCAATCGCGCCAACTCGCGCCCTGCTTTTGAGAATGTCCAAAAATCATCGGGATTGTCCGCAAGCCGTATGCGCGGCAATGTTTTTTTCAAATCGTGCGCAAAAGCGGCGCGGTATTTGGGGCTGTGCAAGTAACCATAGACATAGAAAAAGATGTCCTCTTTTGTGACGGAGCTTCCATAATTTTCCCGCGCTTTACGGATTATGAAATCGCTGACACCATCCTTGCGTACAAGTTGGGTATATGTTTCCTCGCCGCTCACGCCATGCGCTACGGACAGACCCTTATTTTTCTCGTTTCCGCCTTCTTGCTCATAATAGTATAGAGGGAAGCATTGAGAATCCCCCACGCAATGTAAGTCAACAATACGATTTGATATTAAGCATGAAAATCTGTCACCGCCTAATCTGTTTGTTGCAATTATAAGATTTCCCGCATCTGCCGATGGGAAAAATCTGTCAAACTGATAACGCACTTCAATCAGTTTTTCTCCATGATAATAGTGTTGTTTTTGAAACGGCCTGTAGAGGGAGAGGGCTATTTTTCTTTCATCAAAGGTAATCCTGTTCTTTCTTTTATGGTTTTGCAATAATGAACGCGTCCAGCTTATTCGCGCAGAGTCATAGTCGATTTCGTCTGTTTGTAGCTGTTGGATGTAAAAGGCTATTGTATCGCGGACGCTTTTTATTAAGGATGTTTTTGAAAACCGCCAAACCCAAAAATCTCTTTGCGAGTTCATACCCATTGAACTCACGACAAAAAAACTCCGTGTATTTATATCATACTTTTTGCCATCGGCAAGCGGAAAAAATGTCTGAAAGGTCTCGTTTCGTGAAGTTATCCAGTCTCCGTAAGCGTTTGGGATGAGTTTGATCAGTTCCATTGTTGGGTCAAGAAAAGACTTCTTTTCTTTGAGAATACTCAATTTTTCCTCACGGCTCAGATAATCACCGATATCGCAGTAGAAAATTTCAGCTTTTCCCATATGTGCCTCCCAAGACGAAACAAAATAAGTGTTTTGTATATAATCTGCGCGGAAACCAACGCACAAGCGGGGAGATTTCCCGTAAAGAGGGCGGAAAAATCTTCGGGAGCGGCTCTCGCACCCCTGTATGTATCACGTTACTTGTCAAAAAGAGCGCTAAATGACTTTTATTAATAAAAATACGGTCGCAACGGGTACTCTCGAACCTATAAAATACATCACACCCTTCTTTTTTTACTTTGTTTTATCGGAAATTCGGACGGTGTTCTCATCATTTATATACAAAACACTTATTATATTCAATTTCAATGCTCTTTCTGAAGCCGACAGCCGCGTTTCCGTCCAGCCACGCGCCGTTGGTCACAAAACAGACAATGCCGTCGCCGCCGCCCAATAAATCAGTGGCGAAACGGAACGCCCTCATGTAGCTATCATACAAAGACCTTTTCGCCAATGCGTTTGATTTGGCCGCGTAAGTTCCGGCTATTGCTTCATCAATACGCGGATATGATTTGTTCCCGGCATTATCATTTGCCGATTTTTGCCCTACGGAATACGGTGGATTGCCTAATATGAGCGTAATCGGGGGTTTGTTTTGGCGGCTGATATCTTCAGCGTTTTCGTTCAGCGGAAATAACTCATGCGGATTAGACTCCCATGCTTGGAACGTGTCGGCAAGGGTAAGCCCCCCAAAAGGAATGTACTCTTTTTGCCCTAAAGCGTCATGGTAAGCATTTTCTATGTTTACACAGGCGATGTGATACGCAAGCAATACCAACTCGTTGGCAAAGATTTCTCTTTTGTATTTCCTTGTCAAATCCGTTTTGCTTATTAACCCGCTTTGGAGGAGGCGGGTGATAAACGTCCCTGTCCCGGTAAACGGGTCGAAAATTCTGACATTCTCATCGGTGAGCTTGCGTCCAAATTCGGCGTGAAGGACATCTGATACTGAGTTAATAATGAAATCCACCACCTCGATGGGGGTGTAGACTATTCCTAATCGGTCGGTCAGTTTTGGAAAAGCGGTCTTGAAGAAGTCATTATATAGTTCGATGATGATTTTTTGCCGCGCCTCTGTGCCAGTTATTTCCGCGATGCGTTCCGTGAAACTCTTACAAAAACTCTGCAGCTCCTCAAAATTTTCATCCAAGCCGCCCTTGTCTCGTAAAACGTCCGTCATTTGCCCCAACGCTGCGGATATTGTGTTTTTCCCGGCGAAAGCGTAATCCTCAAACAGCGCATCAAAAACAGGCGCGGTGATGGAGTGCTGCGCTAACAGTTCGATGGCATGGTCGGGAGTGATGCTTGTATCAATACTCGCTCTCATTTCGGCAAGAAAGCCGTCAAACGCTTGTTTGGGTTCACCATTCGCCACAATTTCAGCAATAGCCGCGATCCGCCGCTCTACAATATCGGCAATATCCGCGACAGAGCACGTACGATTTGCCCAATAGCGACTATTTCCGTCAAAGGTCATACACTCTTTACCATCCCTCCGCTAAAGCCTCCCCCGCATTTTACCATAAGAGCCGGCAAATGAAAACCTCCGCGTCACTATATTAAATGTGGAGCCCAACGTTGAACGCTGAAATAAAAATCAAGGCACAAGCAAAACCAAGTTTGCTTATGCCTTGCGCGTGGTGACCCGTACGGGACTCGAACCCGTGATGCCGCCGTGAAAGGGCGGAGTCTTAACCGCTTGACCAACGGGCCTTGTTGCTCCAAATAATCGGAGCATGGTAGCGGCAACTGGATTTGAACCAGTGACACCACGGGTATGAACCGTGTGCTCTAGCCAACTGAGCTATGCCGCCGTTTTCTAAGGAAACACTTATAAATTAGGGGCGTTCATTGAGACAACGGACATCATTATACTTTAGCAAATATTGGATGTCAATAATTTTTCTAAAAAATAAAAAAATAATTTGAAAAAAGGTATTGACAAGCTGTTTGTGGTGTGTTATCCTAAACTTCCGCTGTCGGAGAGACCTAAGCGTGATGTACTTTGTAAATTAAACAATGCAAGAAAAAGCGCACCGGAAAAAAGGGACCTTGGTCTGATTAATAGGTGGCAGTTTAGGCTGTCATTATTTTTATCAGACTAGGAAATTTATTTGAGTTAGAAGCTAAGATTTAACTCGGTTTGATTTTAATGGCGAAAGCTATTAAGATACAATTTACTGAGAGTTTGATCCTGGCTCAGGACGAACGCTGGCGGCGTGCCTAATACATGCAAGTCGAACGGAACTAATTGGAGCTTGCTCCGGTTAGTTTAGTGGCGGACGGGTGAGTAACGCGTGAGCAATCTGCCCTTCGGAGGGGGACAACAGTTGGAAACGACTGCTAATACCGCATAACATATAACTGTGGCATCACAGATATATCAAAGATTCA
>Ga0099364_10014577_pt1 | contig 10443 bp, 9 predicted proteins | sample TergutTh196P3_FD_73070 | JGI IMG/M metagenome (GOLD analysis project Ga0099364, IMG submission 73070) | Microcerotermes parvus P3 segment gut microbial communities from Pointe-Noire, Republic of the Congo - Th196 P3 | ecosystem: Host-associated > Arthropoda: Insects > Digestive system > Gut ...
TATAGACGGAAAGTTAGTGGCTATTCCCGGACTCGGTAATCCCATTGGTATGGAAAGCAATTTTCTCTATATCCGTGACGACTGGATGGCGAATCTTAATCTTAAAGCCCCGGAGACTTTTGAAGATGTCATCGAAATTGCCCGCGCCTTTACCTATGACGATCCGAACGGCACCGGCGCAAACGACACCTATGGTTTGGGCTTGCAAAAAGACTTATTTGTCGATACCTTTGGCGATATTATGGGAGTTGCCGCCGCGTTCGGCGCACCGACTTTGCCCCGGGCCACTAACGATATGTGGTTTAAGGGGTCAGACGGTAAGATCACCAACGGCAGCATCCAGCCCGGGATGAGGGACGCCCTACTCGCTTTACAGAAAATGTATGCCGATGGGCTGCTGGACAGGGAGTTTGGGATAAAGGACGCTTCCGCCTTGGAAGCAGATATCAACGAAGGCAAGGTTGGTATGCTTTTCGGCGCTAACTATGGAACCTTCTATCCCTTTGCCACCCTCTATAACATCGACAATAACGCCCGCGTCAGGCCATATGCGGTTCCCCCGGCGGAAGGGTATGAGGTTACAATGGGTGTACCGTACCCAATACAAGGATACTTTATGCTTAACAGCAAATATGAGCATCCAGAGGTCTTTGTTAAGCTGTTAAACATCAACAGATCCATCAGTAACGAAAACATAACTCCGGAAACTTCCGCCATTTACGCCGACAATGGCGTTTGGATGCTTGCCCCCGTAATGATCAATGAACCCATCACCTTTAGGCACACTCAGGAGATATCGGACGCGATTAAAAACAACGACGGCGGAGCTAACATTACGACCAACCAAGCTCGTGATCGCTACGATATGGTGATGGATTTCATCAACACCGGCGTCAACGACAACAATCAATATGGCTGGTGGGGTCAGATCGGGCCGGAAAGCACCGCTTCCATCATCCTGAACGACTACATCCCCAACAATAGATTCCTTCTTACAACCGTAATCGCCACACAACCGGACAGTATGATCAATAACTTGCCCCATCTGCTTGATATGAGAGTGCAGGTGTTCACCGAAATTATTCAGGGCGGCAGCATTGATCTGTTCGACAAATTTGTTGAGGATTGGCTGAACACCGGAGGCGAAGCGATCCTGAATGACTTGACGGATATTTACGGATAAGATACAATTTGAGCAATGAATTTGCACAAGCCGGGCCTTCGACTTGCCTAAGGCCCGGCTTCTTCCGCGAAATAAAAAGGAGGTCACAACATGCCCGTATTAGACATGCCGCTTGAAAAACTGCGGCAATACACCGGCTCAAGCCCGCTTCCAAAGGATTTCGACGCCTATTGGGACAGGGCCTTGGCCGAGCTTGACAGGCAGCCGCTTGAATATACCATCGAACCGGCGGAGTTCTCGGCGCCGGGGATCCTATGCGGGTACCTTTACTTTACAGGCGTCGGCGGCGCGCAGGTCTGCTGCAAGTTCCTGCGCCCGGAGAAGCCCGAGGGCAAAATCCCCGGCATCGCGATGTTCCACGGGTATTCCGCGGATTCGGGCGGCTGGGTGTCCAAGCTGCCCTATGCCTACGCGGGCTTCGCGGTGCTGGCGTTAGACGTGCGCGGGCAGATGGGCCGTTCCGACGATAACCTTTGCGTACCCGGCAACACCTTCCGGGGGCACATAATCCGCGGGCTTTCAACCGGCAGCCCGGATCGGATCTTTTTCCGCAACGTGTTCTTGGATACCGCCCAAACCGCGCGCGTACTTATGAGCATGGACTTCGTGGACGAGAAACGCGTCGGCGCCACAGGCGGCTCTCAGGGCGGCGCGCTGACAATAGCCTGCGCGGCGCTGGAACCGCGTGTAAAGCTAAACGCGCCTGTATTTCCGGCTTTTTCCGATTACAAAAGGATATGGGAGATGGATCTCTTAAAATCGGCGTATGAGGAGATTGCGTATTATATCCGCTTCCGCGACCCCCGCCACCTGAATATCGACAAGATGTTTGAGATGCTCGGCTACATCGACGTGTCCAACCTCGCCCCCAGAATCAAGGGCGAAACATATATGTTCCTGCCCCTGATGGACGACATCTGCCCGCCCTCGACGCAGTTCGCCGTCTACAACAAGATAAAAGCCCCGAAGTCATGCGAAATCTACCCCAACCACGGGCACGAGGGCTTGCCGGACGCCGACGAGCTGATATTTACCTTCCTCCAAAAGCTGTAACCCCAGCCGCCGCTTCGCATACCCCCATGTTACGCCGTAATATGGGGGTATGCGAAAAAATATGTTGACAAAGCTGTTCAAGCCGTGTATACTGATAACAGTTGAACAATCATTCAATTGTTTGGGGTGGCCGACATCAAGGAAAAATACTCCTGTGACTGCGACGTAATTCACGCGGATACCGTGGAGCGAGTCCGGGCCGTCATGCCCGCGGTCGATAATTTTTATGCCCTTGCCAATCTCTACAAGATGTTCGCGGACAAAACCCGCATGAAAATTTTATGGGCGCTCTCATGCGAAAGCATGTGCGTTTGCGACTTGGCCGTACTGCTGGGTATGACCAAATCCGCCATATCACATCAGCTTAAATCGCTGCGCCTCACCAATCTCGTCAAATATGACAAGCAGGGCAAAAACGTTTACTACTCCCTCTCCGACGACCATGTGAGAGACATCTTTGAAAAGGGGTTTCAGCATATCATGGAGTAATATTTTTGCGAATATAATTGAGCAATTGCTCAACCATTCGATTGTCAGGAGGTATTATCGTGACACTGGAGTTTACTTTACAGGGGCTGAGCTGCAACAGATGCGCCGCCACCATCGAGGATTCCGTCGGGAAGTTAGACGGCGTATCGCGCGCGTCGGTCAGCTTCGCGACCTCAAAGATGCGGGTGGAGGCCGCGGACTGCCGCCCGGAGGATTTACATAAAAGGATAGAGGGCATCGTACGCCTGCATGAGCCGGACGTGCTTGTACTCGGCAATACGGAGCCGGCGCGCGCCGAAAGCGGCAATCGCGCCGAAATCATCCGCTTGGCCGCCGGGGCCGCCATATTTGCCGCCGGCATTATTCTGGAACGCTTCGTTGGAGGATACGTTTCGCTTGCCGTATTCGTCTGCGCTTACCTTCTGCTGGGCGGCGGCGTCATACTGCGGGCGATCCGAAATATCGCGCGGGGCAGAATATTCGACGAAAATTTCCTTATGACGGCCGCCACAATCGGAGCGTTCGCGATCGGAGAGTACGCCGAAGCCGTCGGCGTCATGCTGTTTTACCTGATAGGTGAATTTTTCCAGGATTCCGTGGTGCGAAAATCAAAGAAGGCCATTGCCGACCTGATGGATATCAGGCCGGATCACGCCAATCTGCTCTTAGACGGCCAAATCAAAGCGGTCGCGCCCGAGACCGTAAATATCGGCGACACCATCATTGTAAGGCCGGGCGAAAGAATTCCGCTCGACGGCGTGGTGGCCGAAGGCGAATCCATGTTAGACACAACGGCGCTGACGGGTGAGTCCGTGCCGCGCAAGGCGTCCGTGTCGGATACGGTCTTATCGGGCTGTGTCAACCAAAACGGTGTGCTGACCATAAAAGTAACGCGGACTTTCGCGGAATCGACAGCCTCGAAAATCATCGGCCTTGTTGAAAACGCGGCCGGTAAAAAAGCACCCACGGAAAATTTCATAACCAGATTTTCACGCTATTACACCCCCGCGGTCGTCGGGCTCGCGGCGCTTATCGCCATTATACCGCCTTTGGCGTTGGGAGGCGTATGGGCGGAATGGCTGAACCGGGGCTTGGTTTTCCTTGTGATCTCCTGCCCGTGCGCGTTGGTTATCTCCATACCGTTAGGTTACTTCGGCGGCATCGGCGGCGCGTCCAAAAGGGGTATCCTTATAAAAGGCGGCAATTATTTGGACGCGCTCGGAAGCCTTGATTTAGTCGTGTTTGACAAAACGGGCACGCTTACGAAGGGCATGTTCGACGTGACCGCCGTCATGCCCGCCAACGGGTTCGGCGAGGATGAGTTGATAGAGGCCGCCGCCGAAGCCGAAGCGTTTTCAAGCCATCCGATCGCTTTGTCAATACTGCGTAAATACGGTAAAGCCGTCGATACAAGCACACTGACCGGCTATAACGAGACGGCCGGTCACGGCGTAAGCGTCAACGCGGGCGGAAAAACCATCCTTGCCGGCGGCGGGAGGCTGATGGAAAAGATGGGCGTCGCGTTCGAGGAACAGCAGAATTACGGCACGACGGTCTATGTGGCCGTGGACGGCATATATGCCGGCGCCGTCGTCATATCCGATGAAATAAAGCCGGACGGGCGCGCCGCCGTCGCCGCGCTGAAATCGCTGGGCGTCAGCAAAACCGTTATGCTGACGGGCGACAATAAGCGGGTCGCTTCGGCTGTGGCGGATGAATTGCTTATCGACGAGGTGTTCGCCGATTTACTGCCCCACCAGAAAACCGAAAGGCTGGAAATGCTGAACGCGCAAAAGCGTCCGAACGGCAAGCTGGCTTTTGTGGGCGACGGCATCAACGACGCGCCCGTACTCGCGATGGCGGACGTGGGCGTGGCTATGGGGGCCTTAGGCTCCGACGCCGCCATCGAGGCCGCCGACGTTGTGCTGATGACCGACGAGCCGTCGAAGCTGGCGGAAGCGGTGGAGATATCACGGTTCACAAAGCGCGTAGTATGGCAGAATATCGCCTTCGCCTTGGGCGTAAAGCTATTGTTCCTGCTGCTTGGCGCGATGGGCGCCGCCGGCTTGTGGGAAGCCGTTTTTGCCGACGTAGGGGTGGCGCTGCTGGCCGTTTTCAACGCCATGCGCACAATCAGGACGCGTGCCGTACGGCGCGGCGTTTGACGGGGGACGTATCATGGATAATTTTCAAATCAGGGCCGCGGCCGCCGCGGACGTCCCGTTGATTCTGAGCTTCATACGCGAGTTGGCGGAATATGAGAAAATGCTCGATCAGGTCACGGCAACCGAGGACATACTGCGGGAATGGCTGTTTGAAAAAGAAAAAGCGGAAGTAATTATCGGCGAATTGGATGGGGAGCCGGTCGCGTTCGCGCTGTTTTTCCATAATTTTTCATCTTTTCTGGGGCGCGGCGGCATATACTTAGAGGATCTGTATGTGCGCCCGGAAACGCGCGGCAAGGGAATCGGGAAAAAGATGCTCCAATATTTAGCCGGTCTGACCGTGGAACGCGGCTGCGGGCGCTTGGAATGGCAATGCCTCGATTGGAACACAAGCAGTATATCGTTCTATCTCTCACAGGAGGCCGAGCCAATGAGCGACTGGACGGTCTACCGCCTTTCCGGGGACAGCCTCGTTAAATTGGCAAAGGGACAGGAGTGAGGCGCGGCGCATCACGCGCGCGGCGGGCGCGCCGTGATGCGCCCTATCGGGACGCCCCGCTCCGAGAATTTCATCTCATACTCGGTCATTATGTCGCCGTCAGGACGCAGCGCGTCGGCGTGCCAGTCCTCCGAATAGGACAGCAGCTCCCACCCGCTTTCGAGCAGCTCCTGCCGTGTAAACTCAACTAACTCCCGCTTGTCGCTCTTGAACCACAGTTCGCCGTCCTCCGCCAGCACGGCGGCGTACAGGTCTAAAAACGACCGCGCGGTCATGCGCCTTTTGGCGTGTTTTTTCTTGTGCCAGGGGTCGCAGAACTGGATATACAGGCGCTCAACCTCCCCGGCGGCAAACCATGTTCTAATATGCTCGGCGTCGCCCATTATAAAGCGCAGGTTCGCCGCGCCGCCTTCGGCGGCCTTCTCGGCGGCGGCCACTATCGCCTCCGGTACGCGCTCGACGGCCGCCAGCATGACGCCGGGGTGTCTCCGCGCGCATTGGGCGGCGAAGCGCCCCATGCCGCAGCCCAGCTCCGCCCACAGGCTCTCAAAAGCGCCGCCGGCCCCGGTGCGCCAGCTTCCCGCCAGCTTATCCGGGCGCTCTATGATATAGCCGGCCACAGCCTCAAGCCTTGGGATTAAATTTTTCTTCTTTCGCATCCTCATCGGCGCTCATCTCCAAACAACAGGGACGCCCATAAATGACGTCCCTGAAAATATCACGAACCGGCGTTTTATTGCTGTGTAGATAATGCTTATACTATTCGCAGTTAAAATTTTTAACTTTTGAATCTATAATTATTTTTTCGCATTTATCGCAATAATAACCTTTTATTGCAAATGTTGTGATTGTATATTTTGCTTCTATCATACCTTTTCCTGATGTTATTTTTTCCCAATTGCCTATTTTTTTGCCGTCATTATGCCACCGGACTTTTGTTCGCCCATCTCCTTTTAAAGCGCCGTTCACCATTTCATTTTCGCAATACGGACATTTCATTTTTACAATCCTCCGATAATATAAATCTTCTACACAGCGAACACGCAATCACTTCTAATTATATCCCTATCGATTCCCCTCCTTGGTGGGGTCGAAGGGCGGGGTGGCAGCATTTCCATTACGCCGCCAAACCCGCCGCTTGCCGCGGGCGCGGCTGTGTAGATAATGCTTTATTCTCTACGTTGTTTTACAAATCCCAATTCGTTCCCGTCTAAGTCCTTAATAGTGAATCTCCTTGTTCCGTAAGGCATAGTTTCAATCGGTTGAATAACTTCAACTTTATTTTTCAGGTTTTCCCACAGTGTATCGACATCATCAACATCAAAATTAAATCGTCCGTTTGAGGGAACTCGCTTATCAACAGCAATCGCAAAAACAGCACCCGATTCACATTCAAAATCAGCGTATTGCCAACTATCGTTTATATCAGCACCTGTACATTCAAAGCCGAGAATGGTTTCGTACCATTCAATGGATTTATGCAAGTCACTCACGTTTGCTCTAACATGAGTTAATTTTGTTTTCATAAGAACACCGCCTAATATAAATTTTCTACGCAACGAACACGCAATCACTTCTAATTATATCCCTATCAATTCCCCTCCTTGGAGGGGTCGAAGGGCGGGGTGGTCATGCAGCATTTCCGTTACGCCGTCAAACCCGCGCCGCTTGCCGCGGTCGCGGCTGTGTAGATAATGCTTATTTTCTGCGACTAATTTTTATCAATGGTTTGCGTAAAAAATAATGTTTTATTAGTCAATATAATGATACCGCATAAAACACAACCGATAATACAAGCCGCTATATAAAATGCAATACCCTCTCGTTCATTAAGAAATAAAACAGAGAAAATATTTATAAGAGAATGAAACACTATCATAGGTATAATGCTTCTATTTGCTTTTATAAGTATCCAAGCCATCAAAATCGTGAACTCAACACATAATAAAGTAAAAAGTAAATACCCTGTTATCCCGAACAATTGTATTTTACCAAAATGCCAGACTCCCCAAAGAACTCCTGTTATTATGGAACTGATTAAGAGATTATGTTTCTTATGTAAAACAGGTAACATGAACCCTCGCCAACCTATTTCTTCACCTGTTGCTCCCAAAACACTTGCAATTATCACAACCGATAAAGCAATAAACGAATTGTAAGCACTTACAACATAATCTGTGCCTTTAATAGATAGTGCAACTGCACTTCCAACTATTAAAATAGCAGGAATAATCGTAGCCGATAACAGCCAAATTAACTTCTTAGGTGCGATATACCATTTTATTTCTTTGAAAGCAATAAAATTTTTACTAAACACACAAATTAAAAGTAACCCTAATGTTGGTGAAGATTGAGCCATAGCCAACATAATGGCATAATGTGAATAATTCGATTCGTCAAGCAATGTACCGCCGATACCCCCTAAAATCACGGTAAATACTAATGTAAAAATATAAAACCATATTAATTTATGCTTTTTCAAATCATGCCTCCTGTATAATATATAAATTTTCTTACCCACGTCCCGCATCGCTACCGAACGCAGATAACATTCCTAATATATCATAACACATAAACGCCGCTTTTGCAACAGTTTTTTGAGAATTTCCCAAACCCGACCGTTCCGACTATCCAAACAGTCAAGCGGCGGGTAGTATTTTTTCGCAGTAGCAAGCGTAAGATTGCTACAGTGTGCCGGCGAAAAAATCTCCACCCTTAAACCCTTGACAGTTTGGATTTTTTGCCGTGTCATTACGCCGCCGAAAAAGGGGAACAGGAAAAGGGCGAAACCGTAACACCGATATGTTGCCATTTACCGCTTTTGACAGCCTGCAAACCCGCATGAATACAGGCTTTTGTTGCGCCAAAACGCCGTTTCCGAGGGTACGAGGTTAATACCCTACCCACCCCTCCGAAACGACTTGAATCTTTCTACAAGGCGCGAGAATGCGCCGCTTTTTACGCTATATTTCCTGTCCAAAAAAGTTCCCCCTGCTTAAAGAACAAACTACCGGATATAAAAGTCAATCGGGAAGTTTATATTCAGCTAAGAATTTTTTAGGGAAGAATTCGTATACGCCAATGCTCTCGATTTTGGCGGCGAAAGGGGAGAATGACTGCGCAGCGATGGTGGCGGCGGCTTGGATATTCTCAGGACTGTCAATGAGAATAGTGGCGTGCGCGACCCAATTGTGACAGCCGCTTATACTCTCATCCGGCACTAAATCGCGGTAAAGATTCAACAATTCGGTATTCATAGAGGGCGCAAGAAACAGAACTCTTAAACCAAACAGCCCAATATGGCTAAGGGTGATATCAAACGCTTTCGATTTAAGTGAAACGGCTTGCACACGCTCTAAAACCTTAGCTTCAGATTCTAAATCAAAGCTTCCTAAGGTGAAGTGATAAGGTATCCCTTTTGTTTGCTCCCCGGACAAACCCGCTTGAACGAGTTTGCCGTAAATGCCGGCCAGCGTTTTATTTGTATTCTCATCAAATTGCGCAAGCAGGTAAATGCGTTTGTCTTTCATAGCATTATCCCCCGTGTTATTAAATTCGTATCTGCCCGCGAGGACAAAGACGCGATTCCTTCGTATGAAGTCAAGCTGAGAAAATTCCGCGCCCTCCGGCCATTACGCTTATTATCACACATCCACAGCGGAATAACAAGCTTTTTATACACTGAATGGTACTGAAAATGTAACACTGACTGCGCAGCGGCAGACGAACATTTTACCCGATGAATTTTTATAAGCTTCTTGACAATGGTGCGACAGAGAGATTATTATATGACTTATGATTCAGGCTATGAGGCCATATCTTTTATAAAACCGTTGTTAGTGATTGCCGCGAACATTTCGGTTTTTGGAGTACGGTTTGTGTGCCTTATTAAGAAAAAAGCTGAAATACACATTTTTGTTGGGAGATGTAAGAATGAAAAAGATTTTTCTTTTACTGGCGATAGCCGCCGTTATCACGGCCGGTTTTCCGCCGACGGTGTTTGCGGCCGTTGCGACAGAGGGCGCTACCCCGTCCGGCATTGTCTTTTCCGAGCTGGAGGGCTTTATTGATGATTTCGCCGCAAACAACATAGGGACGGACACGGTTGGGGCGGCGGTGGCCATCGTCCAAGACGGCGAGCTTATCTTCAACAAGGCTTACGGCGACGCGATCGTCGGGGAACGGAAGGCCGGCGCCGACGACGTTTGGGAATGGGGCAGCGTCACCAAACTGCTGATCTGGACGAGCGCTTTTCAACTTGCAGAGCAGGGCGCATTGGACTTAAATGCCGATATCCGCCGGTATCTGCCTGACGGATTCATCCGAAAACTAAAATACGACACCCCGATCACCTTCTATAACCTGATGCACCACAACGCCGGATGGGAAGACCGCTATACGGACTTGTTCCACACCGGCCCTGCCAAGGTGCGCAGCTTGGCAGAGTCGCTCCGTGCCGCCGAGCCAAACCAGATTTTCGAGCCGGGAGCGGTTGTGTCCTATTCCAATTATGGCACGGGCTTGGCCGGTCTTATCATAGAGCGGCTATCCGGCGAAGTATTTTCGGATTATGTGAACAACCACATCTTCAAACCGCTGGACATGAATGACACGTCCATCCACCCCACCCAAGCCGACAACACCGCCGTCTCCGCGCGGCGTGACCAAATCGTCGGTTATACGCTTGCGGGCAAGGCTTTCGTTCCGGTCAATAACGAACGGCTCTACATAGGCATCTATCCGGCCGGCAGCGTGATTGGCACGAGCGCCGACGCGGCCAAATTTATCACGGCGCTGCTCGACCATGCCGCGCCCCTGTTCAATAACCCGGCCACGCAAGCCGAAATGCTTACGACCAGTCACTGGTTCGGCGCAAACAATCCTGTTCCCTTTCCGGGGATAGCTCACGGTTTTTGGGAGAACATAACGACTGTCCGCACCCTCGGGCATGGCGGCAACACTCTGAGCTTTTCAGCCAAATTAGTTTTTTCGCCTGATACGGGGTTTGGCGTGGTGGTTCTGACCAATCAGGCCGGAGAAGAACGCTTCTGCTC
>Ga0099364_10014578_pt1 | contig 10441 bp, 10 predicted proteins | sample TergutTh196P3_FD_73070 | JGI IMG/M metagenome (GOLD analysis project Ga0099364, IMG submission 73070) | Microcerotermes parvus P3 segment gut microbial communities from Pointe-Noire, Republic of the Congo - Th196 P3 | ecosystem: Host-associated > Arthropoda: Insects > Digestive system > Gut ...
TTAGAAACATCAGACCCGCTGTAGGTTTGCCACCATTGATGAGTTACGTAATTGTCTCCGAGCGAATCTGCAACTGCTTCGGTGAAATGCTCATAATCGCGCTGTGAGCCGTTTTCAACAAGCTGACGTGCATAAAAATCCGTGTAGTCATACTTGTTGACTTGCCCGACCAATTCGGCTTTACCGTTGATTTCAACGCTACCGGACAAAGCACTCAAATTTCCGCCGGAATAAACATTACCAGTAATCGAAACACTACCGCTGTTATCGAGATTCAGTGCATTTCCCCCGGTTGCATACATAACATACTGCTTTGTTAACGAGGAACGGGACTGATTCCCCTGTGCAACAACTATGCCGGTAATAGAAAGTATACTCATAAGCATAGAGAAACACAGTAGGATTGAAGTCGTTCTTTTGAACTTTCTGATTCTCGATAACATAATTTTACCCTCCATTTGAATTTTAATTTGTGGTTTTTAGCGAAATGGCTTTTCTCAAGCCTTCCGCTCTGCTGAATAAACTGTCGCCGATTCCGATGTCCCGTTTCTCACGACAGTCGCATCACACCGCAGACGATAAGTCTGCCCTGAAGTAACCGACTGCGTATCCGACCACGTAAGAATCAGACTATTAGATGTAGCCGTCCACGTTTTTACGTTGCTCCAAGTCCCATTATCGTTTTTGCGTTGTAGAGTAAACGTTGCACGAATGTTATATGAAGTTAGATAGCGAATGTAACAACATCAATCATCTCTTTTCTAATCCTTGTCACGTCCTCGATAGGCTTGTCACCGCTGTCTACCCGTCCCACGAAACTGTAAAAAATCTCGATTTTACGAGTATTTGTTTCGCGGTCTAAGTCGTGGATTAAGATACGGTCGATAAACTCATGCAGTATCTCGTAATCCAATTCTTGAATGTCACTGTACTTGCTAACCAATTTGACGAATTTAGCAATATCATTCTTGCGGTCGGTAGTGACGGTTATGTTGTTCTCCAACTCACCTAAACGCCGTTTTAGCGTGGATTTCTCGTTGTCGTAGCCCGCTGTGAGTGTCAAAAACTGCTCGTCCGACAATCGCCCTAATGCGTTGTCGCTGTACAGTTTGCGAAAAACTGTGTCGAGTTCATCAATGCGGGATTTTGCTTTCTCATACTCCTTGCGGTTGTTGCTTAATGTCTGCCGTGATTCGTTTTCAAAGTAGTTGTTAGCGGTTGCAATAAAACCCCGCTCGTTCTCTTTGACATAGACAAGCACCCGCCGTAAATCCGCTAATACAATGTCGAGAATAACAGATTTTCTAATGTAATGCGTGGTGCAAACACTGCCCGTCCTCGCCCTGTTGCGGTATGCTCCGCACATATAGGCGTGTTTTCGTGGAAGTGTCCCCGCACCCCTTTGCAAGCCCATTTTGTAGCCACAATCAGCACAAAATAACAGTCCCGAAAATATGTCGATTTCATCGCTTGTATTCGGACGATTGCGAGTAGAAAGGCGTTTTTGAGCCAATTCAAATGTCACCTCGTCAATAATCGGCTCGTGGGTATTGGGGAAGAAATACCGATTTTCAACAGGGATTTTCTTGGTTTTCTTGCTCTTGTAAGACACTTTTTGTGTCTTGTTCGTTACAGTGTGTCCCAAATATTCTTGGCGTGACAAAATGTCATAAATCGTCTTGTCAGACCACGTATAAGGCACTGCCGCCCCTCTCTGATACCGTGTCAATCCTGTTCGCTGAAAACGCAACGCCCCCGCAGTTATGACTTGGTTTTCTTCAAGCCACCTTTGAATATCGCACATTCTTAAACCCTTTGTGTAGAGTTCAAAAATTTTCTGAACATTAGGGGCGGTTTCGAGGTCGGGTAACAGACGATTTTTGTTAGTCGGGTCGATGATATAACCATAGGGACATTCACCATTAACCCGCTCGCCTTTTTGGGCTTTTGCTTGCTTTACAGCACGGATTTTTTTAGACGTGTCACGAGCGTAAAACTCATTGAACCAGTTACGCAGGGGAGTAAATTCGTTATCTTCTCGTGACGTATCAACGCCGTCATTTATGGCAATATAGCGAACGCCATATTCGGGAAAAATAATCTCGATTAGTTCCCCTGTTTTGAGGTAATTACGCCCTAAACGGCTCAAATCCTTTGTAATTACCGTTGCCACGTTCCCCGCCTCGACTTCCCGCAACATTGCTTGTAAGCCCTCACGTTCAAAACTTACTCCGCTCATGCCGTCATCAACGAAAAATCGGATGTTGCAAAAGTGGTGTTTGTCGGCGTATTCCTGTAAAATCAGCTTTTGATTTTGAATACTGCCTGATTCCCCCGCTTGCAAATCTTCTTGTGAAAGTCTGCAATACAAGGCTGTGATTTTAGATTTCAATGTTAAAGAACCTCCCTCCAAAACAAAAATATTTGTATCGAACACAAATATAGACGTTCGACACAAGCGGGTCAATCACTCGTTGTGTCCTCGTTTTGTCGGAAGTATCTCAAATCACGAATTAACAGCTTTTCAACTTTTTTATGTAGTGTTTCTGTGGCATTTTCGCTTGCGGAAGATTCAACGATATATGTAATTCCGTCAAGTTCATAGTTAGTTGAGGTTATTTCTTTATCCAAAATCAGCACCTCTTGAATATTTTTAGCGTAGTTATATTCAACTATATGCAAGGCGACTGTACAATATTATCGTGTTATAGAAAAAGGACTCCCTTTATTAAAAAGAAAGTCCTTAACTGCTTTGAGTATTCGTCTAATCAAGCGTTCATCGCAATACACAAGCGGATTCAAAAAGAATACTTGATAAACCCTCACAATATGTGCAGGAATCGCCGAAATAACGCCCAAACGCTATTTTGCCGTCAAGGGTGATAAAACTCCAGCGACCGTCACCGAATCTGACTTTTGCCAGTCCTTGACAAAAGCTACCTGCATAGACGTAATCCGTGCCAAAGACTTTTACGCCGTCATTGTCGATAAAGCCATAGTGGTTGTTGCTGAATTTAACAGCTGCGAATCCCTCTGAAAAAGGACGAGCATAGGCAAAATCAGCTTCAAAGGCTTTCTCGCCGTTATGGTTGTGATAACCATAACGACCGTTTTCAAGCGTGACTAACGCTAACTTCTCGGCGGTGTTCTTGATTTCGTGATTCATAATAAATACCTCACTTTTTAGAGTTTCACCTTTCGGCAATGTCCGCTTTAGCGAATCCAAAACGGACAACAACCCACACAATGGACTGTTCTCCGTTTTGGAAAAGTATTTATTTATTGATTAGATGAATTTCAAAGAGCGTTCTTCAAAACTCTATTAAAATCAAATCTGTAAATATGACTTGTTTTAATGTTTGTTTATCAAAACGATACTTACTGTATCATATCTTATAGTATTTGTCAAGAGGATATAAAACGAATACATTACAAGTCCGACTATTCAAAATGCGGAGTGGCTTTCATTAGCTAAAAACTCGATTTTACAGTAGATTTAGTGGGTTTATAATAAAACGTACCCACGCTACCCAAACTATGCCTACACTGCAAAATTACGCAACATCACCGCTATTGAAAGTTACAGGAATAAAAACATATTTTTTTGGGTGGTGGGGGTACGTCCTATCGTAAAGAACCCGCTATCAGTCTCTGCTGTCAAATTTTATTTTTCGCTACTTAATGCCCTACGGATTTTTAATTATAACTTTTTTCTTTTCGACTTTGGTTGTGTTGGTTTCTTGCGTTTTTTATTTTCCTGTTCCCGCTGTTTAAGGCGTTTAATTCGGGATTGTTCTTTTTTCCGCTCCTTGAGGAAATTGCCGATTTTTTCTATTACTCGTCTAATCGGATTCCAAAAGTTATAATTCCCGCCGTCTGCTGTTCTGAACCCATTTTTTGAGCGTGATATTCTTATAAACCGCCACAGATTTATTCGCAGTATTTTATTTTCTAACTGTCTACGTTCTACGGCTCTCTTGTCTATTTCTTCCTGTATTTTTCTTCTTCGGGCTTGCCGCCGATAATACCGTTCGTCCTTTTCTTCAACGATTTTTGCAAAATGCTTGTTCACCCGACAATAACCCTTTGGAGTTATTAACACAATATCGTTTAATTTCGCTAAGTCGTGAGGGAAAATAATCGGCTCACGGTGCTTACTGGTATGAGTTCCATAGCCCACCTCGATACCCTCGCCTGAATCATATTGAACGCCGTGACTAATCTTGTCAATTTCACAACTGCCGATTAAATCACTTATATACCGTTGATTATCACGTTCACTAACGCTCAAAATCGCCTTGTATGCACAGTTATCGAATATTACCCGCCTTGATTTATCGCCGTAAATATCGTCAAGTTGTGCAATGCTCTGAACCATTAAACAGATTGTCACGTTTTTACTACGCAGGGTTGCGAGTGCGTTTTTGATTGCTTCAACCTTGCCTAATCGGGGAAATTCGTCAAGAAGAATTAAAATAGGTGACAACTTCTTCCCCTGCTCACTGTGGCGGTCTGCACGTCTTTCAAGGGTTCTGATAAGCTGATTTATCATCAAAGCTAACGCCGATTCCCACTGCTCTAATTTATCTTCGGGAAGTTTCAAGAAAATATGCTTTTCCTCTAAATCACTCCAATTAAAATAATTAGTGTCCTCTTTACTGTCGCACATTGCCGTACTGATAAAAGGGTCTGTTACGAAAACAGATATTTTATTACTGATTTCCATTGCAACGCCCGCTAATGTTTCGGGCTTGGCTTTTCGGGCATGAATTACAAACGATTTGGCGGCGGTGTTGTCGCTTTCCATAATATCTTTGATAAGTTCGTCTACATCTTTTGTTTGAAACGCTATCATTGTTTCTCGGAAATTCGCCCCGATTCCGAAATAATATAGAATTGCCCCTGTAAAAATACTTTGTGCAGTTTCAATCCAAAATCGGTCTTTAAGTCCAACAGGGGCTTGCAAAATTGACAAGGCGATTTCTCTTGCGTTTTGTGATAAGTATTCCTCTCCCCCTGTACGCAGAAAATAGAAAGGGTCATAACCGTAACCGCCTTTGTTTGTAGGGTCAAAAACGATACAATTTTTTAGTAGTTCTCTTTCTCGGTTTGCGTATACTTCCTTTAACGGTAAGTCTTCTTCATCTTCGGAGTAGTCTTCTGCTGGAATACCGATTTTGTTTTTCTGAAATTTAATGTAATACTCTGATAATTCGCCTTTAATGTCGATTGCAAAAATAGGAGCGTCCCACGTTTCAAGAACATTTTTAGCAATACAGGCACTTTTACCAGTTCCCGCACCACCTACGCCGATAATATGTCCGTCCACATTTAAGGGCTTGCCGACATAGGTGACGTAATCGTCCCACCAACCACGCCGTTTTACACCAAAGAAAAAACCTGTTTCACGCTTTTTTCTACTAAGCATATATAAAGGAACATTATTCCCCTCACGCTCCGGGCGGTAATCGTGGTTAAACAGACTGCGTATAAATCGTGTCAACCAATTATCGGGCATAGCTTTATAGAATTTACTACAACTCACGCAGAAAAATATTAGATTGAAAATCACGCATAATGCAAAAAACAACCCGTCATATTCTGCATACTTTTTGTAATCATCTAAGTATGTGGTTATAAGTTTGAATCCGATATAAAAATACCAAACAAACTGTCCTGTGAAGAAAATCCAAAACCCTAAAAGGCGATTGAAAAATCTGAATATAAGCGTAATACCGCCTGTGAATGTAATAATGTTTTTACCTTGCAACGTTATATTCCCCTTTCTAATTTATTTTGAGCGGGCGTGTTCTTGTTCTCTAATCTTCTCTTGTTCTCTGATTTTTTCTTGTTCTTGTTGACGATTTCTTTCTTTAATCTCTCTGTTTTTATTTCCACGCTCGGTTCGTATTCCACGCTTTTCAAGGGCGGCGGCTTTGTGTCCTAAATGTATAGTCGGCTCTTGCTCCAACCCCCGCTTGGCGTGACTTTCGTGTGATACTCTTGCGTTAATCCCTCTGCGTTCAAACTCTCGATTTTGAGCCTTAGCCCACTGCTCCCGCCATAAATAAAGATTCTCTTTTTTGTTCCAGTCACGATTTTTCTTGACTGAAAATCCGTCTTTGTCAACTGGTCGGGTTGTTAATAGGATATGGGCATGAGGATTATTCGGGGTGATATTATTATCGCTTTTTGATTCGATACATTGTTCATCTTGTCGGTGGCGGTGTCCGCTGTGAATTGCCACATCTGCACACATACCTTTGCTTGTAAAATTATCGTTGACATAATCCCTCACTAATTGAATTTGCTTGTCAAGCGATAATTCTCTTGGTAATGCGATTTCAATTTCTCTCGCCGTTTGTGAATCCTTGCGTTTTTCTGCTTGCTCTGCGGCGTTCCATAATGTTTCTCTGTCTGAAAATTCGGGCGGTGCATTTTGCGGTAATAATATTTCGCTGTGAAGTATTCCGCTTTTATTTGTATAGTCGTGGGTTACTCCGTCATATTCATTGTATAGCTTTTCACCCGCCCTATATGCCGCCGCCCCTACTGAACTACGCCCTTGATTTCTGCTGACGATTTTAACCGATAAATGATAGATAGCCATAACATCACCACCACAAAAATACGCCTGTTTAACATCTTATTCTGTGAATACAGAATAAATGACAAACAGTGCGTAAAAATTTTCGACTTGTCGAAAATTGCCAAACAAGAACCATAGGCGAATAGCCTGTTGGTTTGCAGTTTGGTAGCCGTCTGCAAGACCGCACACGTTGACGAATGTCAATGTATAAGTGCGCCCTTACAGGGAATTTCCTAAGCCACCAGTGTAGCGGTGGGTTAATGGTGCTGTCAATAAAGCTGTGCTAAATTGATAGCGGGGAAATTTCCGCCGCCGTTTCGTGACCGCTTTAATTTGCAAGGGAACGAAATCGGCGGCATATTGGGAGTAACGCTATAATAAACTTAAATAAAACTGAAAGGGGTGTGATTGGAATTATGGCTACATTAGATGAACAAATAAAGAAAACTACAGAGAAGTTAGAAAAATTAAAACGTCAAGATAACGCTCGAAAAAAGAGGGAACAGGAAAAACAACGTGCAATAGATACCCGCCGTAAAATTATAGCGGGTGCGATTTTGATTGATGTTTTTCCACAGTTCGGGTCACTGCAACCACAGAAAAATAATGAGCAGAATTACATAGAATTTGCTCCGCTTGCTAATTTTTTGAAGTGCATTGCTGATGATAAGGAGTTAGTTGCAAGACTTGAAGAATTGGCAAAGAAAAAGGCGGCGAATAAATAGAAATACAGTCATTGTGATATAATAAATCACTATGACTGAACACGAAAATAAGCCGCCTATGACTGAATGGGACAAGGCAGTTGTAGCACGATTACAAGATATTACTGAACTTGAAAAGGCGGGAAAAATAGAATATTTTACCCACGAGCAAGTTTCAGCTAATGCTGACAGAATCATAAAGGCGGCACAATCACGAGAACGAAAAGAGCAAATAAAGGCATATCAAAGTCAATACGGATATGCCATATAAATTGATTTATTCATCAATTTACAATATCGAATATAGCGAAATACTCACGGATTTGTCCGATTATTCATCAAAAACAGCAATAAATTTTAAGAACGAATTAGAGCAACAAATATCAATTCTTACAGAATTGCCACGACTATATCCCGAATATGAATATAACTACAAAATTAAATTAGCCCCTCTGCGAAAAATGGTTGTAAGAAATTATAGCTATATTGTTTTCTACAATGTTTCTGACGATAAGAAAACAGTAACTCTCTACGATATTGTTCACACTTCACGAGATGTTGAGAGAATAGTAATAAAAAAATTCAAATAAAATACCCTATGTCGTTTCCGATTTGTCGAAAAAGACATAGGGTTTTGAAAACTAAAAATCGAGTAGACTTATTTGTTCGCCTTTGATTATCGGCGTGTCCTCGACAATTACGTCAATTGTCGGTGGTTGTGCGGGTTCGGGTGGTTTTATATCTCCGATTAACGATTCTACTTCCCGAAGTGCCGCATACATAGGCTCACCGGCACGTTTGATTATTTCGTCCTCAATGCAGAATTTATTTGAAATTCCGCATTGCCGCCGCCATATCCACCCATTAAGCAAATATACAGGGGTATACCACCGTGAATATTCTTCGCACGTTAGCGAATTGCCGTGAATTACGACAGCGGGAACGCCATACAAGGCAAGTTGAAGATACGTCATATGCACACACTTCAAATCAATATCAACAGCAGTTACTACAAGCTGTGTGCAGTGATTTAGTCCCGCATTTTTCATAGCCTTGCACATAGACGTAACCATTACACCACTGCCGCAAGCGGGTTCTAATACGCTGATAAAGCCTTGATTTTTGATTTTTTCTTGCCATTCATTCTCGCTTGTCAGTAACGCCATACAGTCAGAAATGTGTTGCGGCGTGAAAAATTGTCCCTTATACTTGTTGTGGAGTTCCAACTCGTGAAAAATCACGCCTAAAACGTCCTCTGTGCCGTTGGTTTCGATTCTGTTTTGCAATGCTTCAACCAATAATCCAAACATCTGCGGGAATAAGTCTTGGACTTTCTTTTCGTAAGAACCGATTATGTCGAGGTAGCGTTGTTCACGCTTTTGTCGGTGTGTTGGGTCAACAGAGTTAGAAATAGAAATAGCCGCTAATTCTAACCAGTCATTGAATATCTGATATTCTGCTCGGCTGTATGCGGCTTGTTTGATGAGTTTGGTTATTTCTTTGGAATAATCCACATAATACCCCCTTTATTAAAGAACTCGAAATTTTAGTTTCAAGTGGTGATTATGACAGATTTTGCAGAAAATTGTAGTTATATTTTTCGCATTGATATTATTAAAATGTGGGACTATAGTGTGAAAAATTCGTCTTTTCTCACATAAAAGTACGCCTTTCACACTCTTCCACCGTGTTTGCCTGATTTTACAGGCGGGATTTGTGAAAATTCGTGTTTTGTATAAAACACGAACCGCCCTAATTACAAGAATTAAGGCGGTTGTTTTCATTCAGAAGTTAAGCATTGACGGCAGGGCTGTCAATGAGATTGCTCATACCCGCTAACTTCTTCAAGATTTCCAGTGCGTCACCGATTGTCGGCTTTTCGCCGCCCGTAATTCGTGCGGCGTTCCACGAGGGGGTGTCGGGAACGACTACGCTGTTCATCCCCGCAAGGTATTTGAGGATTTCGAGGGCATCGCCGATTGTGACCCGTTCATCGCCCGTGACATGACCGAGTTTAAAGGCTTTTGAACCAGCTTCCCTAAACTCGAATCCATTATCAGTAGCGTATCGTTCGGCGGCTGAATCTTTAACACCGTGAATAGTGAACCCGTCAATTTTTTGTCTTTCCCAAGTGCCATTGCCAATAAAATAGCCGAGTCCCACGTCATCCATTTCAAAAACAGTGGCAGGTATTGTGATTGATTTGAGATTTTTGCAATCGTCAAACGAACCCCAACGAATAAACTTAACACTATCGGGAATTGTAATTTCCGTAAGATTACTGCTCCCTCTAAATGCCCCCGCCGAAATTTGCCATACAGTGTTAGGAATCTCATAATATTTATCGGGGATTCCTTGAGGGTACGCAATAATATAGGTTTTACTCTTATCAAAGAGTATGCCGTTGTCAGAGGTTATGTGTTCGTTATCTTTGTTGACTTTTATATCAACAAGACTTGTACAGCCACCAAACGGCGACCCGAACTTAGACGGCGAACTAAGAAAATCGTCAAATGAGACACCTTTACCTATGCTGACCGTGGTAAGACTGGTGCAATCTGCAAAAGAATCACCGCCTATATATTCCACACTGTCTGGGATAGTAACCGAAGTTAGCGACACGTTGCCAGAAAACAACGAATGGCTTATCCCTGTAACTCCATTAGGGATTACCACGTTACCGCCCGTGCCACTGTACCCGACTAACACACCGTCCTCGATTGTAAAGTCACCCTCTGCCGCACTTGTCATTGTTGGTACTGTTATAAGTACCATTGTCACAGCAATAAGCATTGCTAAGACTTTTCTTGCCTGTTTCATTTAATTTTTCCTCCTACAAAAAATTTTTTTAGGTACGCAACTGGATATTTGTCACGCCCTATTTGAATCCAAAAATCGGCATTATAAGATTTGGGATTCATAGTAGAACGTAACAAATTTGTTAAAGAACCCTCTCGCCTTAATCAAGACGGGAAAATCAGCTTGATTATAGCACGAGTTCTCATGCCCTTTTGTGCTGTTTTCGTAAAAGTACACATTTACGAAAAGTCGATTTTAAGCCTTTATAATGCCGAAAACAGCGGTTTATACAGAATATAACAAAAAATTTATCGAAAACCGTTGACACATCAATGTTTTTATGATATAA
>Ga0099364_10014579_pt1 | contig 10440 bp, 11 predicted proteins | sample TergutTh196P3_FD_73070 | JGI IMG/M metagenome (GOLD analysis project Ga0099364, IMG submission 73070) | Microcerotermes parvus P3 segment gut microbial communities from Pointe-Noire, Republic of the Congo - Th196 P3 | ecosystem: Host-associated > Arthropoda: Insects > Digestive system > Gut ...
GTGGCTCGCAAGGGTAAGGCAAATGGCTCACACTTACTTATGCCATGGATCGAGGGCGGTATTGCCAAGGGTACAACCGTGCATAGTGATGAGTATGTGGTCTATAAAAGCCTTTGCAACCGAGGTTACTCGCACACTACCGTAACCCACAAGGCGTTAGAATACGTTAGGGGCAACGCTCACACCAACACTATTGAGGGCTTTTGGAGCCAGTTTAAGCGTAGTATGCGTGGTGCTTTTCACTGTATCCCCCTAAGTATTTGCAGTTTTATTTGGATGAGTTTAGTTTTAGGTACAATCTACGGCAAGATGGGTCGGGGATGGTATTTGACAGGATAATAGATAACATTACCAGATGATATTTGTATTTTTAAGAGAGTTAGTGTATAATAGTAAAAATAACATTGTTATAGTAAAATAAAAACAGGAAGCAAGGAAAAAGTATGATAGAACCAAAGAAAGCAGTAGAAGAAGCTGTAAAGTATCTAAAGGATGTTATGCAACTTCCAGATACTACAAGAATTAACCTCGAGGAACTTGTCTTGTCCTCTGACAACAAAAACTGGGTGGTTACAATTGCTTATGATTCAACTAACTTGCCAGAGAATAGTTTATCTGTATTACTCAATGGGAGGATGCAAGAGCGTCGGAGAATAGAAGTTGATGGCACAAGTGGCAATGTCGTAGCACTACGAAAATAGCCTATGTCTGTGAGCGTGGAGAGCTTTTTCAGAAGCTGTAATCAAAACGGTTTGATAATTGATACTAACTTATTTACACTGTTAGTCATAGGTAATAGCGATATCAATAAAGTGGGCAAACATAAAAGGGTGAAGAATTACAGTGAAGATCATTTTACGGCTATCTTCAATATAGCTAACTACATAACAGAGAATAATTCAAAAATTATTCTAACACCACATATTTTATCTGAAATATCAAATTTCGTAATTGATTCCAAGGGTTACAATCCATTCTTCGATACAGCTTTGAGGCTAACCAAGCTCACGCATGAAGAAAATGTTGAAAAAGACAAACTATTAGACCATGATGAGCTATCAAGGCTGGGAGTTTCCGATCTGTCTGTAGAAAATGTGGCTACTGTCATGAAGTGCGCAGTTGTTACCGACGACGAGAGGTTATATAATCGGCTTCTGTCGCTGGGAGTGCAAGTTGTAGATTTGCCTCTAATGGTTGAAATGGCTAAACAAAGCCAATAGTGATACAATAGAAATATGATAACTACCAACACGGAAGACGACAAACAAATCTTTGAGGAAATCATAGAGATAGCAGTAGAAGAGCAGAGATAGCTCTGTCATCTGTTAGTTAGGCTATACCGTGTTATAAGGGGATAGTTACCGACTAGACTACTCGCATTATCTCGTCAAGAGTCGTTTCGCCCCTTAGTGATGCGATGATCCCCTTTTGGAGTAGTGTCAACATTCCGCCTTGCACGGCCGCTTGTTCAATCAGCTCTGGGCGCGCATCCGACAAATCTCCTCGAATGAATTTCTGAATCGGTTCATTCACGATCAACTGCTCCATCAGCGCCGTTCTGCCCTTATAACCAAAAGGAATTTCTTCATTCGCAACTGGCTTCCATAGCTTGATGTTGTTCATATCAATCCCCTCGAGATAGGCCTTGTCCACTCCTCGAAGTTTATCACGCACCCAGTTCGACGTCGCCATGTCCGCGGCATATTCTTCCTTATTGTGCGCCAATTTTCGCACTAGCCGCTGTGAAATCACCATCTGCACCGCGCTGGAGAAAATCGGGTTTACTCCCGTAAGGTCAATCACGCGCGAAAACGCCGCGCTAGCTGTATTGGCATGAAGCGTCGAAAGCACCAAGTGCCCCGTGATTGAAGCTTGCACCGCCACCCTCGCCCCTTCGCTATCTCGAATCTCACCGACCATCACAATATCCGGGTCAAGTCGAAGCACCGACCTGAGCCCCTCCGCAAACGAACTTCCGTCGCTACTATTTACTGGAATCTGAGTTACGCCCGAGAGGCTAAACTCTACCGGATCTTCCAACGTGATAATCTTCCTCTGCGGAGTATTGAGCGCTGTGATAATCGAATAAAGCGTTGTGGATTTTCCGCTTCCCGTTGGTCCGGTGAGAAGCACCAACCCTCTTGGATGCGAGATAACTTTCCTGAGCGTCGCCAATTCAATTTTCCCTAAGCCCAAAAGGTCAAGATTCAATAAACTTTCATCAAAGTTAAACAACCGCATTGTCGCGTCCTGTCCATATAGCGTCGGGATCATTTCCACGCGAATATTAAGCCTATGCGTTCCTTGAAAATGCTGGATACTTCCCGACTGCGGCATAGTTGACGCCAGGCTCATCCCCGCCCTCGAAGATAGCTCTCCGAGAATTGTTCTATACCTGTCTTTGCTCAAATTTGCAACCGGGTGCAAGAGCCCATCCACACGCATACGGATCCGAATGTGATCATGCTCGTTTTCGACGTGAATGTCGCTTGCCTGGAGCTTTTCGGCCTGCTCGAGTAGGAAATCAAAAATCCTATCCGCCGAAACTTTCTCGAGATCTCGCGAGACTTTATTATACGTTTCGGTATTTTCTTCGTGGCTAATTTTAATATCGCTATAGACCGGCTCTTTCGGTGGATCATACCGCTTCATGAAATTCTTGTAAGCTGTACCCGAGACCAAAAGGAACATGGTATGGTTGCCTAGGTCCGAATATTCCCGTGCCACTTCATTGATCCTCGACCTTGGCGTCTCGCTCGTCACCAGGAATCTCCAAGGATCCGGTCCCGCACCCTCTTCGAGCGGCACCATCTGGTATTTTTTCATGTCAGAAATAGTGAAAACATCCTTCAGTAGTGGCACAGTCTCCTCGAACTCCCTGGTGTAAATATACGGTAGCCCGATAATTCCAGCTCGCCTCGAAGCAGCTTTTTCCTCGTTGTCGCGCCGTCGTTTCTGTATTTCCTCTTCGTTCATGCCTCCACCTCTCTAATAGTAATACTCTAATCTTAGCACATTTTTCCATATTTTCAAACTTTTTGGGGCAAATTGGGCACATTTTTGTCCAAATCTATTGACAAATTAAACAAAGTGTGATATAATGCCAATAATATATAATGAGGATTGTTTCTCTCTTATCTATTCTACAGTAGTACGCTGTAATAATTTTGATAGCATTTTAATATAAATTGCTCCACCAATATCTCCCAAAGGAGTGTGTACCGCATGAAAGCCGCACCACAAGAACCGCTTTATGTTATTTTTTTGGCTCTATGGCTGGTAATCATCATTACCCGAGAGCTTATCGCAAAGGGTTCGATACCAGACGCCATAGCAGGCGCGATAATCGTGAGTATAATCTACTTTGTCCTTCGCCGATTTCTCGGCGCTCGCGTAGATCGCTACCTGAACCTAACCTCGTCCGTGCTTTTATCAAGCACCATTGTCAGTCTTGTTATTCGGCCAAACGAATTCGGCTTCGCAATCCTAACTGTGGCTGTAGCCGTCTTGATTAAAATAATCGTCAAACTCGTCGCCACAATCTTCCGTCGTCTTCAAGCCAAAACAACCGTCGCTAAAAAGAGCAAAGCAATTTATTTCCAAAACTACCGCCAGCGCTCACGCTAGGCGGTGCTTTTTTGTATGCTGCATTCGGTGGGTCAAAAGTGTGATTTTGACCCGCCTACTAAAGGGCCTAGCGGCAGATAACACCCTTTGGGGTGTTTTTTTGGAGGCTAGATTCGCAAGCCGAAAAGCGTGGTTTTCAAGCTACTACTAAAGGGCCTGCGGCGCTGGCGCGGCGGTTGGTTTTCGTGGGGTGGTTTTGCATTTATTGCGATATGTAGTATTATGATTTATATGAAGCAAAAGGATAAAAGTGCAGGATAAGATTCTAATTAGCAGAGATAGGCCGAAATTAAAGGGCGGCTTGCATATCCACACCAAGATCGACTTTCCTGCCAATGATGGCATGATTCCCGAGGCGGAAGTGGTTGGTGTTTATCGTCAGAAAGGTTACGATTTTCTTGCCATTACTAATCACGAGATTATGTATGACATCCCGCAGGTTTATGAGGATTTTCTATTGATCCCGAGCATGGAGGTTTCTTGTAATTACGTCGGCGACGATCCGATGAAGGGTTCGTATACGCACTTCAATATATTTGGGGATAAGATTTGGGATAATGGTATTATTTATCCGAAGTTCGAATATAGTTCTGTGGAGGACATACAGAGGGTCATCAATTTGCTCAAGTCTCGTGGGTATCTTGTTCAATGGAATCATCCTTTGATTAGCCGTTTTACCGAGGAAGAGTTTTTGTCGCTGAGGGGTTACGACTTTATTGAGATTTATAACCATAAGGATTTTCTCGAGAAGACTGGTATTTTGGCCGCTAACTATATGTATCGTTCGTTGCTCAATCATGGACATAGAATTTTACATACTGCCACTGATGATTTTCATGGCAAGGAAGATCCGGCACTGACTCGGGCCTTTATTAAGTCGTTTGTTATGGTCGAGGCTGATTTGGACCGAGACGATATTTTCACGGCTCTTGGCCGCGGCAGTTTTTATTCCTCGACTGGTCCGCTTATACATGATTATCGGATTGAAAATGGTGTTATAAAAATTGAGACATCTCCCGTGGCTAATATTATTTTCTTGTCTCAAAGGAATGGGTGCAAAAATGTTTTTTCTGTTAATGGCGACCAAATTGAAAAGGCTGAATACGAGATTTCCGGCGAGGAGGATTATGTTCTGACGCAAGTTATTGACGCTCATGGCAATCCTGCTTGGACTCAGCCGATTTTCTTGTACGATGTCTAGCTTGTAGATCGTTTTTGCGCCACGCTACTCCTTGCGAGTATTGACATTACATCTGATTTTTGTTATAATCACTTGAGTATGAAAAGCAATATCAAGACGGTAGTAGCGACTAATCCTTATGGTGAAAAATTCACTGTTTCGGTCGATTCGCTGGAGTTGTCGGCTCATGTGTATGGGGTGGCTATTGATGGCGACAAGGTTTTGATTTCTCCGCAACATGGTGGTTATGATTGGCCTGGGGGAACGATGGAGCTTGGGGAAACGCATATTGAGACCTTGAAGCGTGAATATAAAGAAGAGACTGGGCTTGATGTTGAGCCAACTCGATTGCTTAATGTGTTTTCCGGGTTTTATCATAGCAAGACGAAGAACCATAATCGTCAGTCCATTTTGATTTATTATTTGGTCAAGATAATTGGTGGCGAGATTTCCACTGACGGATTCGACGATGAGGAGAAGGAATATGCTTCTGTTGCGGAGTGGAAGACTTTGGGTGAGATCAAAAAGATGCATCACGCTTGCAGTCTTGATGCCAAAGATCATCTCGTTGCCTGCGTTAAACAAGCTATGGAAGAAGACAAGAAATAATTTCTCGCTTTTTGCTTTTCGCTTTTCGCTAGGGGGTGTTTATGTGGGTTTGGATGGAGATGATCTGGGGAGGGTTGATTATTGATGGTGAAGCTGGTACAATGTTATATAACATGAGACGGAAGCAGAAGCGAAGAGAGATTTTTGAGCGAGTGGAGATTGGGGAGATTGTGCCGACTGGGCAGGGGATCGGAGAGCTCGCGGATGGGCGGAAGGCTTTTGTTTGGGGGGCGTTGCCGGGGGAGACGGTCGAGGCGAGGCTGACGAAGGTTAAGAAGTCGTACGCGGAGGGGGTGGCGAGCGAGATTATTGAGGCAAGCCCCAGGCGGGTGGAGCCGAGGGATGAGTGTTATATGGCGACGAGTCCGTGGCAGATTATGGATTATGATTATGAGCTTGCGGCTAAGGCGGAGATTGTGCGGAAGGCGTTTAGGTTGCAGAATGTTGAGGTTGAAAAACCGGAGGTGGTGACGGATTTTAACGAATGGCATTATAGGAACAAAATGGAGTATTCGTTGTATTGGGATAACGATATTTTTTCGGGGCGGGGCGGGATTAGCTTGGCGCAACACGCGCGTGGGTCGCATAGGAAGGTTCCGATTGGGCAGTCGTCGATTGAGCGGTCGGAGATATTTGCGGAGGCTTCGAGGATTATTGATGAATTGAATGCTAGGGGTGAGGAGGCTAGGAGGTATCAGGCGCTTATTATGCGGTGCAACCAGGGCGGGGAGGTTTCGGGGGGATTGCTGGAAAATGGCAAGCCGCATCCGGTACTGGCGGAGCTTCGGGATACGATTTTGGATAGGGAGTACAGCTATTCGCCTAATGGGTTTTTTCAGATAAATTTGCCGGTTTATGAGATGGCGCTGCTTGCGATTCGGGAGGCTTTGGCGGGTTGGGATGGGAGGATGGTGGATATGTATAGTGGGGTTGGGACGATAGGGCTGTCGGTTGCAAATGGACGGGAAGTTACGTTGGTAGAAAGTAATGCGGCGGCGGCTCGCGAAGCTTCTCGCAATTCGGAGGGGATGGCGAATGCGAGGGTGGTTCTGGCGAAGAGCGAGGAGGCTTTGGAGTATATTACTGGTGATGTTTGCGCGACTCTGGATCCGCCGAGGGCGGGGTTGGATGCTAGGGTTGTTGCGCGGATTTTGGAGGTTTTGCCGCCTAGGGTTGTGTATCTTAGTTGCAATCCGATTACGCAGGCGAGGGATGTGGCGATGCTTTTGAGTGCGTATAAGATTGCTCTCGTGAAGGCTTTTAATTTTTTCCCGAAGACGCCGCATGTGGAGAATTTGGTTGTTTTGGAGAGGGAGTAGATTTCCCCACGAAAACCCCTCGCCGTTGATAGAGCGAGTTATGGGGTTAGCGGCGGGAGAAGATGAGGATGAGGCGGATGACTTCGAGGGCGCTGGAGATGACGCCGGCGACGTAGGTGAGGGCGGCGGCTCTTAGGACGGAGGCGACGCCGGGCAGGTTGGTTGGATCGACGAGGTTTAGTTTTTGGAGCTCGGATTTGGCTGTGGTGCTGGCGTTGAACTCGACGGGGAGGGTGATGAGCTGGAAGAGGAGGCCGAGGCCGACGAGCGCGATTGCTACCCAGATTAGGTTAAGCATGGAGAAAATGAGGCCGACAATGAGGATTCCGTAGGCCAGTTTTGTGCCGACGCTGACGAATGGGAAAATGGCCGCACGGATACGCATGAAGGTGTAAGCCTGTTTGTCTTGTATGGCGTGGCCGACTTCGTGGGCGGCGATGGCGGCAGAGGAGATTGTTTTTTTGTGGTAGACGTCATGGGACAGGAATACGGCTTTTTTGCGGGGGTCGTAATGGTCGCTGAGTTTGCCCTTGGTTTCGGAGATGTCAATATCTTCGAGGCCGTTTTTATCGAGCATTTTTCGGGCTATTTCGTAGCCTGAAAGGCCTTTTTGGTTTTCTTTCTTTTGGAATCTGCCGTATGTTGCCATGACGTAGAGTTGGGCGATGCCCGGGATGGCTAGGGCTGCCAGAAATATATAGATTTCGATTAGTTCCATGTGGATATTGTAGCATAAACTGAGGGGATGTTCAAGTTGTTGGATATATTGCGAAAATAGGGATTGTTGATAAAAAATGTGGAAAATTGGGGTGTTTTCGGTTACTACTGTAAAATTGGACTTTTTGGCTCAAAAGGGGCACGTTTTTGCCCAAAACTATTGACTTTTTACACAAAATGTGATATAATAGGGATGTAAGATCAAAAAAGGTCTTACGGATTAGCAATAAGAACCTAAAATGCAACACGGGCGAGAATTTACATCGTATGTATATGGTCTTGATTGTTAGAAATTTAATATATTTATATTCCAAAAGGAGGGTGTTCTAATGAGCACAAACGTAAGCTATAAAGGCGTAAAGAAATCAGGCAAGCAAAACTTTTTCAATGTCATAGGTATTTTGGCAATATTCGGTATGGTGGTCATGGCGCTTTTGTACACTAGTACGCTAGCGGCGAGCAGAGACTTGGAGGCCGAATTAGAAACGGCGAATAGCAAGATTGCAAGCATGCAAAGCGATGCGGAATTTCTGGATGAATTTCATAGGCTGGCGATTCAGAGACGGGACGAGATGATTGATTTGCTTGAGCAAATCAACGAACTTGGCGAAGGAAATAACGATAAGCTACGCAGTAAGGTAGAGACACTTGAAGAGATGGTTCAGACGCTCGAGGAAATGGGCAAGAGAAAAGACGAAACTATACAAATGTACAGAGATTTTGCCGATGGCATTGGCGAAACCCTAAACTTTTCGGGAAATTGACCCGCAATATTTGGAAATATATTTTAAGAGATGCTCCTAAGGGGGCGTTTTCTTTTTGTTTGGAATGTGATAATATGGGATTATGAGTGAGAGGAGTTTATCGCCAGCAGATTTTGTGCATCTTCATGTGCACACGGAGTATTCGATATTGGATGGGATGAGCAAGGTCGGGGGGTTGGTGGATCTTGTGAAGGAGCTGGGGATGGAGGCGGTGGCGATAACTGACCATGGAACGATGAGCGGGATTGTTGATATGTATAAGACCGCGAAGGAAAAGGGGGTAAAGCCGATTCTCGGGCTGGAGGCGTATGTGGCGGCGCGGAAGATGACCGACAAGGAGCCGGATAAAGATAAAAACAGGTTTCATGTTACGCTACTAGCGATGAATAAAGAGGGGCTTGGGAACTTGATGAAGCTGTCGTCGATGGCGAATATAGAGGGGTTTTATTATAAGCCGAGGATTGATCATGAAAATATGGAGAAGTATAGTGAGGGGATAATTTGTCTGTCGGGGTGTGGGAATGGGGAGATTGCCGAGGCGATTGCTGCGGACGATATGGAGTCGGCTGCTCGGTTGGCGGAGTGGTATAAGAAGGTTTATGGGGATAGGTTTTATTTGGAGATGGTGGACTTTGGGCATAGGAGTGCGCCGGGGTATTGGGATGTGCAGGAGAAGATAAATGAGGGGTTGCAGAAGTTGTCGGAGGAGTATGATTTGCCGATGGTGATTACGTGTGATACGCATTATCTGCGGCCTGAGGATAAAGACGCGCATGAGATTTTGCTTTGTGTGGGAACGGCGGCGCTGCTTAGTGATGAGAAGAGGATGAGCATGAAGGAGTTTAGTCTGCATGTTGTTGATCCGAAGGAGATTATCGAGAGGTGGGGGGATACGCATGCGGAGGCGATTAGGAATACTTCGAGGATTGCGAAACGGTGTGATGTTGAGCTTGAGTTGGGACGAATTTTGATTCCGCATTTTACGACGCCGAAGGCGTATAAGACTGAGGATGATTACTTGAGGCAGTTGGTTTATGAGGGGGCGGTAAGGCGATACCTCGACGAGGGGGCGGCGGGAAAAATTCGTGAAGAAAGCAAAGGCGTGCGGGAGGTGATTACGGAGGGTGAGGACGAGGATTGGACGGAGTATTTTGATATTGGGGTTATGGAGAAATATTTGGGCGAGAGGCTTACGACGAGGATTGAATATGAGCTTGGTGTTATAAAAGGGATGGGATTTCCGGGGTATTTGTTGATTGTTTGGGATTACATAAACTGGGGTAAGTATCGTGGGATTATTTTTGGGCCGGGGCGAGGCTCGGGAGCGGGGTCGATTGTGGCGTATTCGCTTAGGATTGTGGATATTGACCCTATGAAGTATGATTTGCTTTTCGAGAGGTTCCTTAACCCGGATCGTATTTCGATGCCGGATATTGACACGGATATTCAGGATGACCGACGGGATGAGGTGATTGAATATTGTACGAAGAAGTATGGTGCGGATAGGGTGAGTAATATTGTTACGTTTGGTAAGATGATGGGGAAGATGGCGGTGCGGGATGTGGCGAGGGTTCTGAATGTTCCGTATGCGGAGGCGGATAGGATTGCGAAGCTGATTCCTGACCCGATTCAGGGGCGACATACGCCGCTGATGGAGAGTATCGAGAGCGTGCCGGATCTTCGTAAAGAATATGAGAATAATCCGTCGAGTCGGGAGGTTTATGATTTTGCGTCGAAGCTGGAGGGAACGATTCGGTCGCATGGGGTTCATGCTTGTGGGGTGGTGATTGCGCCGGAGGAATTGGTGAAATATTTGCCGCTCGAGATGGCGCAGAAGGGGGTGGTGGCGACGCAGCTCCCTATGGGCGAGATTGAGGATTTGGGGCTGCTGAAAATGGACTTTTTGGGGCTTTCCAACTTGACGATTATCAATAATGCTTTGAAGATTATTAGGAAAGTTTATGAGGTTTCGATAGATTTGGATAAATTGACGCTGGATGATCCTAAGGTCTTTGAGCTTTTCCAAAGGGGTGAGACGACGGGTGTGTTTCAGTTTGAATCGGCGGGGATGAAGCGGTATTTGAAGGATTTGAAGCCGACGCATTTTGAGGATATTATGGCGATGAGTGCGCTTTATCGACCGGGGCCGATGCAGTTTATTGATTCGTTTATTAAAAGGAAGCATGGGAAAGAGGAGATTAAATATCTTCATCCGGGGCTGGAG
>Ga0099364_10014580_pt1 | contig 10440 bp, 9 predicted proteins | sample TergutTh196P3_FD_73070 | JGI IMG/M metagenome (GOLD analysis project Ga0099364, IMG submission 73070) | Microcerotermes parvus P3 segment gut microbial communities from Pointe-Noire, Republic of the Congo - Th196 P3 | ecosystem: Host-associated > Arthropoda: Insects > Digestive system > Gut ...
ACGTCAGTGAAAAGCGTTCCTTTGTGCGTTACAATGGAACCTTGTCGTTTTGCTCCCAATAGGAGAGAAAAATGACAAACCGCCGGGACTTCGATAGCGTTCTGACAGACTAAAAACTAGCCATGCCTTGCGGTTAGCTCTTTTTGTTTAACCGCAAAAAATCCGCAAAGGACGCAAGGAATTTGTATTATTAGAGGTTCCCTTTAACGCCTATGGTTCAAACCGCAACAAGTCCACGCCGACCATGTAACCCGGAACCGCCGCATCGTTCTTGCCTAAAATCTCGATCTCCACAATCTGCTCTCCCGCCTTCACTTCGACCGTGCCGATCTCCAACGCTCCCGTCGGAATTACGTCAGGATTGTACAAGTCAATCGCTTCGCCGACCTTCTCGCCATTCACCCGGAACTGAATAATGCCGTAGTCGCGTGCCTTCGTCAGTTCCGCAACGAGTTTATAACGTCCCTCCTTTTCCACATCGACGAGCAATTCCAATTTATCGCCCGGTCTCGCTCCCGTCCACCAAAGATGGTCATCATTCTCCCACTTTCCGCCCGGAAACTGCGTCAATGTCTGGATTTGCAGATTGCCTCCCGTCGGCAATTTTTCGACTTTGAAGCCGGTCAAGTTCAAGACCATCGGCGTGCGGTAAGAGACCGGCGATTTCACTTCCGCAATCTGATCCTCTCGCGATTGAAAATCGACAAGCGTTGTGTCGGCAAAGCCGTACCAAAAATTGACGACGCTGTAATCGATGGTCGTTCTCGCCCAGTGCCAGACTTCCATATCGAATCGGAAATCCTTCGTGAAAGGGATCGCATCTAGCGACCGCACCCGACCGTTCGTGGCGTGTCCGAAGTTGCCCGGTCCTTCGGCACGCGGCTGAAAATGAAACGGTGCCTCGAAAAATTCCGGCGTACACCAAGCGTATCCGTAATAGTCTTCCGTTCCTGTTCCAAAGTGCGAAGGCAGTACCCCCTTTCCGCCCTCCGGGACGGGGATGCCTTCGCCGTCGACGTAAATCTTTTCGTCTCCTTCTCCCCACCAGGCGGTCGTGCGGTTCACCACGGAAAGCACATCGCCGACGAAGACACCGCGTCCCTTTAACTTGATGTAATTCCAATCCATTGTGCCGTTGCCGCCGATGGTTTCGATCTCCCGTTGCTGTCGCCAGTCGGCATGGAAGTACATCGAGCGGTTTGTCCATCTATAAGAGGTAGAAATCCGTTCTGTTCCAATAATTTTGACATCTTTGGGACCGTAGTTAATCAAGGAAATGTGATAAGTGCTTTTGAATGGCATCTGCCAATACGAAACTAACGTGTCATCTTTTTCAACCTGGGAGTACCAACTTTGATAGGAATTGATTCCCACTCCACCGCCGAAAAAATCGCCGAGGGGACACCAGACGGTTTCTTTGCCGTCGAATCTAATCGAAATGACGACGCTCCGTAACGCCTGTGCCAACTCTTCTCCTTCGGCATCGACTTTCAATATGATAGCCTGCAAAACAGACGGGGTGTTCACCCTACCGTTCATCATTATCGACGATCCGCTCTCCAATAGAAGAGTAGCGTCGGGCAGGGATTCTTTATCGTGTCTAAATTGTCTATATCTTGCCAATTCTGCGCCGGGTTCGAGAAGCGTTTTCTGCACGGCATCAACTTTGTTTTTGACAGCGTTGAAAGATTTCATCGTAAACGTTTCCACGTTCGTCCCTTCGGCGTATTTCCGATAGTTAATCTGGTAATAGAGGTTTCCCTGGTCGGGCATGTTATCGACGGTAACTTTGCAATGTTTGGCGTAAGGAATCGGCAGATAGAGGTTGCGTCCGCGTGCCTTTTCGGCGGAAAGGGGAGCACCAACGAGGAAATCGCCGCCGATGAGTTGCTCGATGGGGGCTTCGATGGTCGGCGTGTTGCTGCCATCGAAGTAAATCCGCACGGTCGTTCGGTAATGCGGAGCGGTGATCCACCATCGGACGATGGCACCGGGACCTTCGGCATTCATGAGTACCCACTCTTTGCGGTTGCCGTTGGTTTCCTCGCGGATAAACTGTGCGGTATCGTGATTGGCGAACCAGCCGGGCGCGTCGGGACTTGTGGAAGCCCTATCGTATGAACTTGCTTGCAAGCAGAGGTACGCGGGACCGGGAAAGCGCGTGATGGCATCTCTGTCGATCATTTCGTCGAGCAGGGAGTTGAGCGTAACTTTCTGTGCCGAAAGGGGAGCGGCGAAGAGGAGAAAGAACAAAGCAAAGTAGAATTTTTTCATGGGAAGTCTCCGCGGGATGAATAGCATGGCGAGAGTATAAAGGATAGAAGGTACTGTTACAACGGCATTGTCGTCATTAGGTTGCGGAGGTCAGTTCGTTGCCAAGTTTGCCAGTGCGTCTTATTCCATTCCTTTGGAGGGGGCAAGAGGTGATACTCTTTCTTACGCCTAACTTGAAACTTGTTGCCGGACTGTCACTAATAGGAGAAATCTGGTATGATGGTGCATGTTTTATCAATTCTTTATTGGAAAAGGTTTTTTATGCCCCAGACATCACGCCGCACTTTTTTGAAAACCGCTGCTCTGACAGGGGCAGCAAGCGTTCTCGCCGCTGAACAGGCTTTTGCCGGCACCACCGTACTATCCGTGCCTGCCGGTCCGGTCCAAACATTTTTCGGAAACAGACGAAGAGGCGGAGTCAGCGGAATGACCATTACAACCGCAAAGTTCGGAGAAACTGCCGATGGGAAAACAGTCGATATTTACACTCTCAACAACGGCAACGGAATCTCTGTCGAAGTGCTCTCACTCGGAGGTAACATCCGCAGATTCAATGTTCCCGACCGAAATGGGAAAATCGACAACATCTCCGCTATCTTGGAGACCGTCGCCGATTACGAACAACACCGCCCCTTTTTCGGCTCGATAGTCGGTCGTTATGCAAACCGAATTGCTAATGCGAGATTCACCCTAGACGGCGTTGAATACACGTTGCCTGCCAATAATGGACCAAACTCGCTGCACGGCGGGCGCAAAGGATTCGATACCGTCGTTTGGGAGGTCACCCCCTTCGGAGTAAATAATGCTCTTGCTCGGGGAGCAAGTTCTATCGGACTCCGAATGAGATACAGTTCACAGGACGGCGAAGAAGGTTTTCCCGGCACTCTCGACGTTGAGGTAGTCTATAGTCTCGATGACCGTAACAGATGGACAATGGAGTACACCGCCAGCACGAACAAAGCGACGGTTGTCAATTTGACGAATCACACCTTTTGGAATCTGGCTGGATTTCCGAACAACAACCACGAGCACATATTGACGCTCAATGCAGATTATTTTTTGCCGACGGACAACACGCTCATTCCGACGGGAGAGTTTCAACATGTCGCGGGAACACCTTTTGATTTCCGTACTCCGCACAGAATCGGCGAACGAATCCACCAAGTCGAAGGGGATCATTTTGCAGGCGGCTACGATCACTGCTACGTGCTGAGACCAAATCAGAGGAGAGTGAGGCAGATGACCTTCTGCGCCGACATTTATGAACCGAACAGCGGCAGAATAATGCGGATCGATACGACCGAACCGGGTGTGCAGTTCTACGCGGGCAACTTCTTGAACGGTTCAATGAAGGCATTCGATGTCGCATACGAAAAGCACGGTGCTTTTTGTTTGGAAACGCAACATTTTCCCGACTCGCCGAATCAACCGGCGTTCCCGAGTACGGTGTTGCGACCGGGCGAAATCTATCGTACTACAACGCAACACTCGTTTGGTGTACACACATAATCGGTGTGCGCTTTTTCGATGGTTTCCGGCGGTACCTCGCCGTCCCAGACAGCAACGCGGTACTTGGACACACCTACTGGCGGCTTGCCGAGGGGGCTTTAATACGCTACACTTTTAGCCATGAGCGATCCCTATTTTCAATCATTGTTTGCCGAACGCATCGGCGGTGCCGCCTACGGAAAATCGAACGAAATCTATAAGTTCGAGAAAATCAAACGCGCCAAACGGCAAGCACTTACTGACTTCCCAGACCGACCGCTCATCGACTTCGGTATCGGTGAAAACGATGCAATGGCAGACGAAAACGTCCGGCGCATCATGTTCCAGCAGATCAATCTGCCGGAAAACCGAGGATATGCCGACAACGGCTGTATCGAGTTCAAAGAAGCCGTTTCACGATTCATGAAACAGACCTTTGGTGTCGAACTTGACCCCGACGCCGAAATCAATCACTCCATCGGTTCCAAGCCTGCACTCGCAATGTTGCCGTATTGCTTCATCAATCCCGGCGATATTACGATGATGACCGTGCCGGGCTATCCCGTAGCGGGAGCACACACCCGATACTGCGGCGGTACAGTCTATAATCTGCCGCTTACAGAAGAAAACCGGTTTTATCCCGACTTCGATGTCGTTCCGACCGATGTCTGGAACAAGACCAAACTGCTTGTACTGAACTATCCGAACAGTCCTACGGGACAGATTGCCGACGAAGGTTTTTACAAACGTGTCATTGAACTTGCTCATCGACACCAGTTCGTTGTCGTGCAAGATGCGGCACACATCATGTTCACGTATGACACGCCGCCAGTCAGTTTTTTGCAGGTTCCCGGTGCGAAAGAAGTCGGCGTGGAGGTCCACTCACTCTCCAAAGGTTGGAACATGATTGGTTGGCGTATCGCTTGGGTTTGCGGCAATGCCCGCATTGTTCAGGCTTTTTCCGATGTGAAAGATAACAGCGACAGCGGACAGTTTTTGGCAATCCAGAAGTCGGCGATTGCTGCGCTCGATGATCCGACCATTCCCGCCGAAGCGAATAAAAAGTACCATCGCCGTCTCGAAAAGTTGGTTGCCACTCTTCGGCAGTTCAATTTCGAGAGTGAAGTGCCGGGCGGAACCTATTTTCTCTACGTCAAGGCACCGAAAGGACTTGCAGACGGCACACAATTTGCGGATGCCGAAGAGGCGAGTCAGTATCTCATTCGGGAACACTCGATTTGTACGGTACCCTGGGACAATGCCGGTGCGTATTTACGGTTCTCGGTAACATACACCGCAGAAGACGAACTGGCGGAAGACGATTTGATGTGCCAATTTGCCGAACGGTTAGGAAGGATTGCATTGACATTTTGAGTGCAAAAGCGAGGAGCATATCCAGTCCGAAGGCTGCAATTTCCCCGCTGTTTGTGTATAATGCAGACACTATGAATGTTCACGATTATTCCTTCGACATTGCCGCCCGGGCAAAGGAGGCATCGCTCTTGATGACCCAAGTGAGCGGCGCACAGAAAAACGCTTGGCTCGCTCGCACCGCCGAACTCATTAAAGAAAAAAGCGATTTCCTACTCACCGAAAACCAAAAAGACATCGCCGCTGCTCCCGGTTTCGGTCTCACCTCCGCCGAAACAGATCGACTTCTCCTCAATCCTAAACGCCTCGACGAAATCGTTGCCGCTCTCAAAGAGATCGCCATGTTTCCCGATCCGATTGGAAGCATCATCGAATCAACGGTGCGACCCAACGGCATCGAAGTCCAAAAAGTCCGCGTGCCGCTCGGTGTTGTCTTTTTTATCTATGAATCCCGACCGAACGTAACTCCCGATGCTGCAGCGATTTGCGTCAAGAGCGGTAACGCTGTTATCCTGCGCGGCGGCAAAGAAGCGATCCACTCCAACGCCGCTCTTGCCGACTTGCTGATTCAAGCCGCCGAAGAAACCGGACTGCCGAACGATGCGGTGCAACTGGTACGGATACCCGACAGGGAAGTCGTCGGCGAACTGTTGAAAATGCCGGACAAGATTACCGTTACCATTCCTCGCGGTGGGGAAAGTCTCATTCGCCGAGTCGCCGCCGAGGCTACGATGCCGGTCATTAAACACTTTGCGGGAAACTGTCACGTCTATATTGACCAGTTTGCCGACCCTGACATTGCCGAAAGGGTGCTGGTCAATTCCAAGTGTCAACGCATGGGCGTTTGCAATGCGGCGGAGTCGCTGGTGATTCACGAGTCGGCAATCCCGATGTTGCCGCGACTAGCAAAGGCGTTGCTCGACCGAGGTGTCGAACTGCGGGGATGTGCCAAAACGTGTTCGTTGATTCCTGAAGCGGTCAGAGCAACGGAAGCAGATTTTATGGCGGAGTTTCTCGAACCTATCATCTCGGTCAAGATTGTTGAATCGCTGGACTATGCGATTGAGCATATCAACAAGTACAGCGATGGACACACGGAGGCGATTATCACAAAAGATGTTCAATCAGCCCGGCGGTTTGCGGCGCAGATTGACAGTTCGGCGGTGATGGTCAATGCCAGTACACGTTTCAATGACGGCGGACAGTTCGGTCTCGGAGCGGAAATCGGTATCAGCACCGACAGGTTTCACGCTCGCGGTCCTTGCGGCATCAATGAGTTGACGACGTACAAGTACGTCGTCTATGGCGATGGACAAGTGCGGGAGTAATGTGAATAACAAAAGCCAAAATGGAGCAACGTGTAATGACGGAGCGGTTAACTTCTTTTTTAACCGCAAAGTTCGCAAGGAACGCAAAGTCCGCTTTCATGCCGTTTGCAGTATATCTGCTAAAAAGGAATGCGTCCCAACCCCTGACACAAGCCTTCTTGTAAAATTGCGTTACCAAACCATTACGCTGCTGCAAATCACTCACAATGTTGCCCACATACTCGTCCGGCGTAGAAATCTCCAAATTCATAATCGGCTCCAATAACACAATGCCCGACTCTCGCAAACCCCTATAAAACGCATCCGATACCGCTATGCGAAACGCCGTCTCTGCTACCAATGATTCACTGTCCATTCACCTTAACGTAATGCAAATACTCAACAGTTTCATTTCCCTTGATGTTTCGATTAGTCTGGACATCGGCTTGAAAACGTTTATATCTCTTCGTAAAGCAGTGATAATCGCCCCGTTGTTCTAAAATTTTTCTGATGTCGTCTAACGACATAATTCCTTCACTATTATAACTAACAAAAATATGTTTGGCATCGGCTCCGAAAATTAAGTCATTGAACGCCTGTTTGACGGAACCTCGCTTACAATATGCTGAACGTAATTCGTCATCACGCAAGCCGGTTTTACCATGAATGGAGGGATTATCATATCTTGCAATCGTTTCAAGTATGTGGTAGTTCGACGAATATTGTCGATGGTTATACGGCGGATCAAGATATAAAATATCGCATTGAATCTGCGTAATCAGTTTATTCGCATCGACATTAAAAACTGTGTGTTCCATATCATTCTCTATCAATACCGCCGGTTTCAACCGCAAGGGAGTTAGCGCTGTCCGTTTGATCTCTTTCAAGAACGCAGCATACACCGACGCAGTATTTGCCCTTGCATCGATGTTTTCCAAAAGGGTTGTCAAAAGGAAAAAATACTCATCATTGGTTATACTTTCGTTATTTTTCCATGTTTCAATCTGCATTCGGATTGCATCACATTTCATCGCATTTTCATCTGTAAAAAATTGTCGTTGTGTCCCGTTTTTCAGTGACCCTGTCGGAGCGTAGTAATTGTATAAAAATCCTTCAATACCTTCGAGATGAGAAAGATAATCGCAAACTGTATTTATCGGAGACTCAAATAAATCTCCGTTTTTCTTCGGGATAATATCTTTCAAACCATGAAATTGTAAAGGACGATGGTTGCCGATGTAATGACGATTGAGAACGTAGCCATAATACTGTAAATCGTTGGCGATAATTTGATAGCCTTGTTTCTTGAAGTGTGTACCTACTGCGCCCGTCCCGGCGAACAAGTCGCAGAACACTTTGTTGTTTGTGTCGACCACTTGCTTGATGGACGCTTCTAAAAAGTCCAATAATGAGTGTTTGCTGCCAATGTAGTTCATTGTTCATTATCTTTTTGCCACGGATAACATAGATACTCACGGATAATTTTCCATCAGTGTTTTATCCGTGGCAACATCTTCTAATTATCCGCGAACAGTTTTCGCAATTCCTTGTAGAGAATCGTACTTCGGGCATCTCCCCGAATGACTTTGCCATCTCTGCCAATCAGAATCGTCGACGGAAAAGCATTGATGTCATACTTCTTTCGCGAGTCCGCAAGATTTGCTTTTTTCGATAAAACCTCCGAAGCATTCAACCACGGCAATTCCTCCTTCTCAATAAACTGTTTGAGATGTTCCACATCCTCATCAACGCTGAAAGCAATGATTACAAAATCCTTGTCGTGATAGGCTTTATGGATGTTTTTCAACGTCGGCAATTCGCCGATACATGGTCCGCACCAAGTTGCCCAGTAATCGAGCAGCACAACCTTGCCGCGATAATCTTTCAGATCAATTTTCGTGCCATCGAGCAACACTGCCTCGAATTCAAACTCCAGACCTTCCAACGCAAGTTGGCTTAATGCTATTCCAAAACTAATCTCATATTCGTTGATCTTCGGATTGTCGGAAGCGGCAAAGATCGGACGCACCGTCTGGAAGAGTACCTTGCTTGCCTCGGTGCGGCAGTCCAAATCTTCGAGCATCATGCTCAAGCCCCAGACTTTTTGAATAGAATTTTCATCGAGTTCCTTTTCCAATGACTCTTTCAGTTTTTCGACTGCCCCGCGAAATGCTGTCAACTGGTCATCTGCCGCCAGAATCTCGTATTTCACCAGTTCGCTATTGATCATTCTCAAGTACCCTTCCGCCTCGGGAGCATCATTGTGTTTTTCATAAAGCGAGCGGTAAAATTCAAGGACAGGCTTTGCAAGCGTTCCCTTTTTGAGTTTTCCTTCACTTTCAAGTATTTCCGCCGCCTGTTGATGATTGTGCTTGTCTATTTGAAACTTCAAATAGGGATCATCTGCATTGTCCTTGCAATAACGTTTCCAATTCTCAAAGTTTTCCTCATACAAACGGAGTCTTTCCTCAAATGTAAGTTCTTCTTCGCCGAGTATGTTTTTCGAGAAAACAGCCGCGTTGGAGTGAGTGCTGAACCAAACTGTTTCCGCATACTTCAGGATGGGTTTATGGGCGGGATTCTTTTTGAGTTCTTCGATAAAATCCTGAAAATGCTGTTGCCAGTCGGGATTCCAGTCGCGTACGAAAGCAAAAGCAAAGATTTTCCGTTGTAACGCAAACTGGAGATCATTGCTATTCCTGAATATCGCGAAGTATTCCGTTTGGTCTTTCGGCGGCGGGGGTTCTTCTCCCGGTTCGTTTTTCGAGAGGGCAATGATTCGGTCGGCGGCTTCAAACGTTGCCTTGTTTTTTGCGATGCGAAATCGTTGCCACGTTTCGGACTCGCGGATTCGTCCGTTCATTTGCATCCAGTTGTCGATGCCGTACTGCAAGAAGACACGAAGTTCTTTGATGTCGTCCGTTTTCGGCACAACGGTATGTGCGTCCCAGAGTTTCTGTGTTTCGGCATCGAGTTGCTCCTGCGAGTAAAGTCCAAGCGGTGCAATGAGCAATGCAAAGGCGAGTGGAATAATGACGATTCGTTTCAAGGTTCTGTTGATTCTGCATGGGCACTTTTCCATCATTGTACTTGAACAAGGGAATTTTTGCCACTGAAGACACGAAAATTTCGTGCTTTTCGTGCCTTTCGTGGAAAAAAATTACTCCAGCATAAAACTTTTCACCACTTCCGGCGGAGCGGGATTCGTGTCTTATTCATAATGCCCTTTGGCAGAAATAATTGTAACAGTAACGATTTCATCTTCAATCGAGTAAACCAATCGGTGTTCACGGTTGATACGCCGTGACCAATATCCCGCCAAATCGCCTTTCAACATTTCCGGCTTGCCAGTTCCTTCACGGGGATGTTCCGTTAATTCCAACAATAAGTTTTCAATTTTTCGGCACAACGACACATTACTGCTGCGTTTGTGAGCGGCAATATCTTCTTGTGCAGACTTTTTAAGAACGATTTGATAACTCATAGATTGGCAAAGTATTCTTTGATGTCTTTCTTTGATGCGAGAACAATTTCATTGTCTTCAGCACTTTGAATGGCTTCCTTGACGATGGCAATGTTATGTGGATCGTCGAACCACGGATCGCCGCTCGGACTAGGATTGTTCGGATTCTTGGTACGCTTCGGCATCTCTAATCGGATGGTATGAATTACCTGCTCAACTATCTTCATCCGCTCTGCGGTCGGTAGAGCATTGATCGCCTTCAATATAGCCGTTGTTGTCATTGTTTCGTTCTCCTTGTGCCGTAAGGAAGGATTGTAAACCGTCCATGATTGTACCATAATTGGGCAAGAATTTTAGCCACGGATAACACAGACACTCACGGATAATATCCTATCCGTATTTTATCCGTGTCATCCGTGGCTAAATTTTCACTCCAGCATAAAACTTTTCACCACTTCCGGCGGAGCGGGACGGTAAAGTCATATCATTTATTCTCAGAAAAAGATTTTGTGCTTCATCATCTTGTCTCTGGTTTCG
>Ga0099364_10014581_pt1 | contig 10438 bp, 11 predicted proteins | sample TergutTh196P3_FD_73070 | JGI IMG/M metagenome (GOLD analysis project Ga0099364, IMG submission 73070) | Microcerotermes parvus P3 segment gut microbial communities from Pointe-Noire, Republic of the Congo - Th196 P3 | ecosystem: Host-associated > Arthropoda: Insects > Digestive system > Gut ...
TCCCGCAGTACCCCGAAGTTACCGAAATGACGGTCAGCGTTATATATCACCGCGTCAAAAACAAGCATACTTCGCATATCTTCCGCAAAATCCTCGCCCAATTCCGCATAATAATCAAGACAAGCCTTTAAGCCACCCGTCCGCACGATTCGCCCGACGGGGATATATGAGGTATCAATGTCGGTAAACAGTTTACATTTTGAAGCCAGTATACCTTTCCAGTTTTCCAAGTCGTAGGTTACGGCGTTCAGCCCCATCGCTTGCGCGATCTGGCAGGCGTAGTATTCACTGTACGGTTCCTGCCCGGTGTTAGCAGCGCCGCTTGACCCGCCTTTATAGAGATAGATACCATCGCCTTCAAAAAAACGCCACGCTTTAGGCAGCATCCCGTTGGTGGTCAGTTCCGGTGAAGTGGTAAACGCCCCGTGGCTCTGCCATATTCCTGTGTATGCGACTAGCGATAGGATTTCCGAAAAACGGTTCTCGTAAAGGTTATACCGGGCGAACGTGCCATCGAATTCATACGGGACAATCCAATTGCTGTCATTGAGCGACAATCCTTTACACACATCAATGATACCCTTGGTGTTGCCGTGCGTGAGATTCAGGCTTTTCAGGATTTCATCTACAAACGCTCGGTTTTTGGGAATGACCCTGTTTTCCAGCCATTTGACGACACCCGTGCTTGTTATCGATAGTTCGAGTGGAAACAGTTTTTGTTTATCTTCATTTGCTTTTATGATTTTTGCGACCAAACCCTCAATACCGCGTTCTTCAAGCGTAAAGGTTAGGAGCATCGTATCGTACAACCGTAGTTCGTATAAATTTTCCATATGTGCAGGATGCTCCTTTTTTGGTTGTTTTCCAAAAGTGTATCATATTTGACAACACGAATCAATACTTATATATCTTGATAAACCAAAAAGCCTGATAAAATCAGGCTTTTTGGCTGGCTCCCCAAGTTGGACTCGAACCAACGACCCTGCGGTTAACAGCCGCATGCTCTACCGACTGAGCTATTGAGGATTATTTGAGCCTGTTGTATGCGGGGATTGCGGGTATAGGCTCAAAGTCAGTGCGTGATGTTGGCGAATACCTATTTTCCCGGGCCGTCTCCGGCCAAGTATCGTCGGCACGAGTGAGCTTAACTTCCGTGTTCGGAATGGGAACGGGTGGAACCTCACCGTAATTAACACCAACTTCCAGTGTAAGACGAATGATAACATATATTGAATTTCTTGTCAAGAACCGATTTGCGCGATACGCGATATTTAATATGGTGACCCTCATTTTGTTTAATCCATAACTCTTGGTCAACCAGTTTCGCTTCAATCTCGGATAGTAATCTATCAGTTATTTCAATCTCTTCGTCAACACTATCGAAAGTAATAGTTATCTTATCGTCATACAGATAAATCTTGTTCACTAGCAGTCTAATCAACGATTTCCGATAGGCTTCATTATTTATATCACCATCAGCTAACTTTGTCAAGGCTTCTATGACTTGTTTTTCTGTGATTATTTTCCGTCTCGAATTTTCGATTGCAAGCTGTCTTTCTAAATCCTTTATCTCAACACCTAAAGCACTCAAATCTTTGATAATCATTTCTTTGACCATATCATCAGCTTTGCGAAGTGATGCCATATGGTTTTCTATTGATTTTTGCGCTACTTTTATTAACCCCTCTAATCTGATAATTTCCACCCTATCGTCATAACTCTCTGAAACTGTTACTATCCTTTTTGCGATCCTTTTGATTTCTTTAGGTGTAAGAAACTCCCTGCATTTATTAACGACTAAATCCTCAATGTAATCTTTATGCACCATCTTCTTATCACAAGTTCCATTTTTTCCGCCTTGGTTTTTGCACTTGTAATAATTATAGGTCACATCGTATCTGCTTATACAGCTATGTCCCGTCATCATCTCTCTGCAATGTCCGCAAAACAGTTTCAATGTCAATAAATATTCTGCTTTTGCTCTTGCCTTCGCAGGAGCTTTTCTATTGACCGTTATCTTCTCAGCAACTCGGTCAAACAATTCTTGGTCAATAATTTTCATATCAGGATTCGGAATCTCCCTACCGTCATAGATATATAGTCCCAAGTATCTTCTGCTCCTCAATACCGTGGTCAAGGAGTTCTTTTTAAACGCACCACCTGTAGATGTTTTTAACTGCCGGGCATTCAAGCTATCACAAATCTCTTTTGCACTCACGCCATTTGCATACTCAGAAAAAATCTCCCTCACGATCTCCGCTTCATCTTCGTCAACAATATATATCTTTTTGCTCTTTTCATCTGTGGGATCAATATTCTCAACTTTATAGCCCAGTGGCACTGGACCGCCGTTAGAATAACACTTATCGGCATTTATGCTCATTCCTCGTGCAGTCTTCTGTGCCAATTCCTCTGAAAAATACTGTGCAAAGGTCATGTGTATATTTCTCTGCATCCTACCCGAGGGTGTGTCATCATTGTTTTCTGTTGCCGACAGCACCGTAACACCATTATCTAATAATTTCTTTTCGTTAAGAAGCGACTGCAACACGTTTCTACCGAACCTATCGAACGAATATACAATAACAGTACCAAAGAGATTTTTTTTGCTTTCAGCCAACATTCTCTTAAAATGCTTTCTGTCGTCATTTTTTCCTGTCTGGGCTTCATCTATATATTCCGGCAATAGTGTATAGCCATTTTCATCGGCAAATTTCTGACAAACTTTCAATTGACCCTCGATGCTCTGAAACGTCTGTTTGCTATCGCTGTATCTCGCATAAATTACCGCTAACTTTTTCTCTGTCATTTCAATCACTCCATGTAAATCTGTAAAATTCAAACCTATTGCTCGCCTTGCCCGTAGAGCCTTACCAATATATGTATACCATCGTCAATCGCTTTGGTTGTGTCTGTTCCAATTTCTTCGTAGAATCTGGGATGCTTAAAGCACTCGTGAGCCAGTCTAATTTTTACTAAATCTTCTTTACCGATCCCTAGCCGGAAGCCACGAACGATGCTTAAAGCCTTTTGGTAATCGCCCTTTCCAACTAGCTCACGAACTGCACGGCTCTTGTTGCCGATCATATCACTATACCGTGCTTGGCTTGTAATTTCTCTCTTTCTTTTTCTTCATTCACAAACTTGTAAAAAGTATTAGGCTTCAACCCTAACTCTCTCATTGCGCTAACTGCCGTGATTTTTTTCATCACCCATTTGTTATATACTTCTTTCCAATTCGCCGGAAGCTCTGCGCTTGGTCTGCCTATCGCCCTGCCGGTTTTACTCGACACCCTTTTACCATCAAGCACCAGCATTGCATCAATGCCCTGCCGTTGCCGTTGCCTTATGTTTTCACGCTCTTTTTCTGCGACATAAGCCAAAATCTGCAAGACCAGACTAGCAATGAATTTACCATCAAGACTCTGTGGATTTGTGCTTGTATCAAGTAACGGCATATCTAAGACCTTGATATGTGCGCCGATCTCTTGCGTGATGTACCGCCATTGCTCCTGCATATCTGAAAAATCTCGACCTAAACGGTCAATAGAGAGGATAACAATTATATCCCCTCTACGAATCACATTGAGCAGCCGTTGATAATCAGGCCTGTCAAATGATTTTCCGCTCACCCTATCTATGTATATATCCCGGTCTGCTATGCCTTGCTCGCGTAGTGCATTTAGTTGTCGTGCCTCGTTTTGTTCCTTGGTACTAACCCTCACATATCCGTGGATTCTTGAATCTGTCATTGTCCTTTACCGCCTTTTTATTTATTATAAACGATGTATTGATAAAAATCAAGACGAATTTACAAATATTTATAAATTCTTAATATATATTTATAAATACTTTTTCTGCCAGGTTTTCACACTGTTTTTCGTCCATTGTAAAAGTACACTTATACAAAGGGTCAAAAAAAGAGCCCTGCACATCGGCATGGCTCTTTCCGTCTACAATAACAAAATCAAACTTCAACCCTACTCAATGTAACAACAGCTTCTTCAACTGTAAACGTACCTCTTGGGTTGAATCTGTTACCTGAGCCTTGCATGATGTTGTTTGCTTTCGCGAAATTTACTCCGTCTCTTGCCCAACTGGATATGTTATCTTGGTCTGCGAAGCCTGCATCTGGTATATTTTCTACAGATGTAAGTATTGATGAAATCTGACCAGGTTCATCATGGTTGTATGTGAATCCGTTGTTAATTGCTTCAGCCAGTCTCATTGCCCTCATTATCATAGTTGCAGCTTGTTCACGGGTCAATGTGGCATACAGATTTTTACCGTCAGAAAGTCCTAGATACCAAGCTATGCGTATCTGCCTTACTAGCCAACTATCTACATGGTCGGTATTAGTGCATAGCCAAGAACCATCGCAAGCACCTATTGTAATTTCGGTACCCTCCACAGAATTCATTGAGAATCGCTCATCGGAACTACTATAGCCATCATAAACACCTAATAGACATGTTGTGTTTACAATAGCATAGAATATATGCATAGCTTGATGATTATCGAAGATGATAGAACCAAGGTTATATGTTGAGCCTACTTCTGATTCTAACCAAGACATCATCATTGATAAGAACTCCAATCGAGTTATAGGGTCTTTATAATCAAGTTCTCGGTCAATAATACCGTTGAGTCTCAGAGGCATGTTGTAACCTGAACGGAGTATTGCGTCATGTGCCCAACTACTCGCAGTGTCAAGATAAAATAGTTGTGCTATCGCATGTTCTCTGGCTTTAACTATTACTTCTGCGGTCCTATAACGTTCAATAGCCCTCGTTGTTAACTCACTATTAGCAGCACTAGCTGCCTCATGGTCTGCTGCATTACTCCAATAATTAACCCCTATAAGACTAATAGCATCTGTAAGTTCTTTTGTACCCGCTATGAACTCATCCAACGTCGCATACTGTGTAGGGTCAAGTATGCGGTCTATTTCTTCATCTGTGAATTTTTGGATGTGGATAATGTATTCTTGTACGGTCATCAATCCATCTGATGCTAACGCCGTTATCGGCAACATTGCTATGATAATGAAGATTATTAGAGTTGATGAGATTGTCTTTTTCATTGTAGTTCACGCTCCGTTTCATGTTTTTGCTACTTCGTTTCATTATAGCACAGCCCGATTTCAAAATCAAGACCTTAGAACAATATATAATGCTTGCAGTCACTAATATTCGATAATTTTATTGCTTATTACGCCGTTCAGGTTGCCTCGTTGATTCTCTATAATTAAATGGAAACGAGGTGTACACTATGGAGAGAGAAATCGACTATGCCGCAATGGGCGACCGCATACGCAGGGCAAGAGAGCATGAACGCCTAACACAAGAGCAACTTGCCGAGGTATGTTCTCTTTCAGCCGCACACATGGGTCATATCGAACGTGGAACACGAACGCCATCATTAGAATCTGTGTTCAGGATTTCTAAATCGCTTCATGTCAGCATGGATTATCTACTGACCGAATCCCTTACCCCTGATGACATTCTGCTCTCGAATATCAACGCCCTGTTAAAGAGCCAAGATAAGCTGAAACCGAAAACCATTGTTTCAACAATACGAGCAATCGCAGACAAGATAGACGAAGTGTAGCACAGCCCTTGACCGTTGAACCGTCAGGGGCTTGATTTTTGTGTTTGAACTCTGAAACCTTAAATAATTATAAGAGCCAGAGCCAAAACCGTTGTGTTCTGCGTTACAGTCCTCAAAGAATACCGTTCCGCGCAGGACACATCAAACCGTGATGATTAGCCAAGGAGCAAACACCCATGTTAAAAATGTCAAAGAACGGGGTTACATTTCAAAAAGACGTAGCCCTTTTTACCGCCCGTGATTTTCTGTTTTTTCTGTCAAACATTGACGAACTGAACGCTCACAAAATCAATCTTCGTGAAAATATCGACGGATCCCTGCAAATCCAGATTAACGCAAATGTTTATACAATCTGGCAAGAAACCGAATACGAGGAGCAAGCCCCATGAAGCGACTGTTAATAAGCACAACTCCACCTACCAAAGTTTATAATACTGATAAAAAGAAAAAACATACTGAAATGGTGTTCACGGTCGCCGATGTCGTTGACCTTCTGAAAAACCTCCCAGAACTTAGAAATCGTAATGTTTCCGCTAAATATAATGATGAAAACTCGAATCTCCTTATCAAAATCGGCGATGCAATCTATGAGATATCAAGTGAACGCTACCCAAGCCGCAGACTACGCGAAGTCTAACCCTAACTGCAATTAACTCCGCAAAAGGCTACTACCATTCGTAGTAGTTTTTCTATAGATTTTTAGGGTGGTGGTTGATTAAAAATTTTTGCAACCCTGATTTCCGTGTATAGCCATGTGTTCATCATCATTACAACCACCCATGCAGCCAACAGCACCGCCTGTGCTATAGTCTGCTCTCCACATCAGTAAAAATACCGTGCCATAATAAAGCCTTGTTAAAACCAAAGCTACATATCTAAAAAAGTCACAAATATCATCGAGCCAGTAAGCTATTGTCATAAACTATTATGCCGATGGCTTTCATGGCTCTTATAGCTTCTATGGCTTTTTACATACACACCCCGGCACTTTTATCAACTTCAAATCTTTTCATTTCGCATAGTTCATTATGACCAATCCAAGCCCCCGTCCGTAAAAAAAGCCATAGAACCTATAAAAGCCATTGTAACAAATCATTACATCAACAGCGTTTCATAAGTTCTATGACCGCATTAAATGCTAATTATTATTCAGTATCGTCATCACCGTCCCTGTTATCATCATCTTCATTCAAGCCAGTATCCGGCATATAGTAAAAATGATGCTTCTTTGGTGCTGTTCCGCTGCCAAGTGATGAGTAAAGAATCCCGTCGTAGTCGTGCAACGGCTCACCCAGTTTTCTCAACGCATACCCGACAGCCTGAGCATCCAAGTCAATAGATATACCTAATCTTTTACCGGAGCTAAGTATATCCGTCGCAGAGCCTACCCATGATTTATCCTTTGCTTCCTCCAACAGTGCCTTAATGGTTTTCACAATCGGATCATCTTCATACTCGGCTCGCTCGCTGTCTGCTTCCTCGTTTGTAATGTCTCGCCAGACACAAGTTTCGCGGTCATGTTCGATGGTCAATTCAAGGTCTTCCATCTCACGGCTTGTAACTGACAACGTGGCTTTTCGACTCATGCGTGATTCTTTTGTGAGCATGAAGCCTAAGTCTACCGCTCCCAAAAGACCCTGACTTCCCGAAATGTTTTGAAACGCATCTTGTGAATCCCTGCTCTTTCGATTATGATGTATCATCAGGATACACAGTTCGTGCGCGTCTGCAAAGGTTTTGATTTTTGCCAACTCTGCGCTGTCGATCTCGTAGGCATTTTTACCAAAAGTTCCCTTGCTTGACCGGATACGGTTCAGAACATCAATTACGATCAGCTTTGTATTCGGGAGTGCTTGAAGCTGTGCTTCCAACTGTTCAAACAATCCCTTATCAACCGGATTTGCCGCCGTAGCAAGGTAGAAGTTTTTGGGTGGTGAATCTATACCCTTAGCTTCTAAAACCATCCTCGCCCGTGTCTGTAGCCGCCGCTTGCCATCTTCCAGAGCCAGATACAAGGTGTCACATTTTTTTGTATCACGTCCTAACACCTGATTACCCGAAGCTACTGACAAGCACACATCAAGACATAACCAACTCTTTCCGCTCTTTGGGTCTGCGCTTAATAGTGCCAATCCTTGATGCAGAAGCCCGTCTATATAGAACTCTAGTTCACCTAATTCTTCTAACATCAATTGATCTAATGAGAACACTTCCAACGCATGTATTATGTTTTCATCATCCGTCGATTTACTGTGGGACTGCTTATACACCCTGTTATCTTCGGCAGCCGTGGTTCCGCAACCGGCTATTGCTCCATCTGCCGTCCGGCTCAAATAGTCTTCACGCAACAGCTTCATTTTATGTTCTTCGTTTTTCTGAGCCGCGAACGGTGACTGCCTGAAAGCCTTAATCATTGCTTCTTTGTCACGATTGAGCCAATAAGCCAGCTTATTCATAAGACCTTGATCGTTGCCGCTTTCGTCCGTGCTGTTCCGCTGTCCGTTCCAGAGGTCTTTCAACTTACTATCTCGCTCCAAGCCAACAAACAAATAGTAGTCCAAAACCTGTGTGTGTTCTTCTGTGGGCATATGCACAATTGATTGCTCATGCCATAGCCAATTATACAAGCTCTCAAGTACCGTTTGCCGTTCAGCTATGTCCGCATGGTGGTACACATCACCCGTCATCGCAAAGTATCTTTTGTTTTCGTATATCTCGATAGCTTCCCCTGTGGATTCATCAAGCACTTTCTTACACTGTATACCCGGCTTTCGCCCCTTGATAAAAATATGCAAGCCTTTACCTGACAAACTGATTTCTGTCCAACTGTCGCAATCGTTCACAATCCTTTGCGCCCAACCGTTTACCTCGCCTGTGCATGGGTCTCGGCAATTGTCAAGGTCAACTCCAACAATGCCGTTGTCATGAAATTGAAACCCAACTCCTTTCGCAAAACCCATAACACGTTGTATTTCTGCCTCCTGATGACTTCCCCAAGTCGTAGGGTCGCCCGCTCTTGCTTGGATTCTCAAATCCTTCGGGTTATGCGGTAGCTTCGGATATTCTGGGTTCACGCCCCAACAGACCCATTGTTGGAGTTTCTTCAGTTCATCTGGGATCATAGGCATCGCCTCCTTCCTCTTCCTCACGGCTGGGTTTTCGTGCCTGTTCCCGTTCTTCCTGTTCTCGAATGTCCTGCATCAACGTATCGAATACGTCATCACAGAACTGCTCGATCTGGTGTCTGCTCCATCGGAACTCAACCATTACTTATACCTCCGTTGCCTGTTGTACGCTGTACAGCGCCGGAGTTATAAAGCGTTTTTATTATTCGTCTATGCAGTTTGAGAACCAAGGTGGCTCTGGTATGTCTCGTTCGGCTAACAGCCAATCTGCACAGTCAGGCTCTTGCTCGATTTGTTCGGCTAACAACCTATCGACTTCATTCATGATGTCCTTATACTTGCTGTAGTCCATTACATAGAGAGCTGGGTCGTGTTCAGGGCAAAACCGCAACACATCAAAATCAATAACATCACTTCCGCCGCCATCAATTAAGATTGAATGGCACATCGTCATCCAATAGTCACGGATTCGTTCCCCAAAGCCTACAAAGGACGGTAGCTCTATACAATGCCTCAGAAAGCTCCTGCCATCGTAATATCTACAATGGCTTTGAATAGTCAGTTCGATTGCAATATAGCTGTCGAACTCTGACCAGTCATCTGAAAAGATGAACTCATGGTATAGTTCAACGCCCGGACATTTCTGACCGAATAACGGAAGAAGCACAAGCCTACTTTTAGTGACGTCAAGTTGAGATACGCCATTTGGTTTTGTTCCTTGTTTCCAACAAGGATGTATCTCACCGGGGATGAGATGATCGGGGATGAAAATAGTAACTGGAATGATACGCATAATTATCCTGCCTTTCTGCCGATACATCGGCATCAAATTTTTGTAGCTCCTTGAAGCTCTATATACATATAGTGTCTTTTTTTTTGCACTATGCACTTGAAGAACCTAAAACTCTGTGGTACAATCAGCGCATGAGAAATTTTGAGAATGAGTTATCAGAATTCAACAAAAAATACGGCACCGAGGAACAGTGCCGTGAGTACTTATTTCGTCTGCGTTGGTCAGATGGGATTTTTCGTTGTCCTGAATGTCGGCATGACCAAAAGTGGGATTTAAGTGAAATTGAATTCAAATGCACAAGTCCAAGCTGTAGGGCTAAGACCTCCCTAACTTCCGGCACAATACTTCATGGTGTACATAAATCACTATGTTGTTGGTTCAGAGCAATATGGTATGTTACATCAGGTGGAACTAATATAAGTCAACTGCAACGGCTATCAGAATTAGGTAGCTACCACACTGCAAGAAATTGGTATTATGATATTAGAAAAATGATGCGTGATTCCGGACATTATAAATTATACGCTAGGACTACATTTGAACATTTTATGCAAGACACTATCAAACCACCAGAATCAGATGAAGATTATCTCGATGAAAATGATTTTTTTGATGATGATTGGTAAAGAAACAAGCCTCAGCAGCTCCGAGCGGCTATTAGAGCATAAAAAAACGATTCAAGCTAATTCAAGCCTAAATCGTTCTTTTCATTCGGTATCACAGCCGAATCATTACCGCAAAACCCCCAAGATAAAAGTACTCTATAGAGTTATGGGTTAATTTTTTGTGGTGACCCGTAGGGGACTCGAACCCCTGTTGCCGCCGTGAAAGGGCGGAGTCTTAACCGCTTGACCAACTGGCCACATTATGCGCGCCTCTTATAGGTGAGAGACACGCATGGTAGCGGCAA
>Ga0099364_10014582_pt1 | contig 10438 bp, 9 predicted proteins | sample TergutTh196P3_FD_73070 | JGI IMG/M metagenome (GOLD analysis project Ga0099364, IMG submission 73070) | Microcerotermes parvus P3 segment gut microbial communities from Pointe-Noire, Republic of the Congo - Th196 P3 | ecosystem: Host-associated > Arthropoda: Insects > Digestive system > Gut ...
TTTGTTACATGGCAGGATATAACAAAGTGGCTGGCTGGTAATTAGGGGGATACGGCGTATGAGAAAAATCATTACTGCTGTGATAATTTCCATTTTGTTCGGCCTTTTAACGGCGTCTGTGTCAATTGCCGCGACCGCGGAGGAATTTTATATGAAAGCGCAGAAACATGACAATATCCACGCCTTCGCGGCGACGTGTCAGAGCGCCCATGAAACCGGCTTTTGGACCTCCATCCTCTGGGAAAAAGCAATGAATGGAGCCGGTATCAAAGCGGACAATAATTGGAGAAACTCCGGAAGGATGGCCGTACTTCACAGGTCGCCCGAGAGCGTGGGCGGCAAGTTGGTTTATCGGGAGTCGTGGTTCAGAGCATATAAATCACTTGATGAGTTTATACTCGATTACCACGTCAAGATAACAAGGGATTATCCGCTGGCGGCAAAACACTCGGACAACCTGTGGGGATATTTTTCCTCCCTAAAAAAAGGCAGGCTGGGTTCGTGGGCGACTACGCAAAAATATTTTGAATATCTTGCCGACTTGGCATTCAGGCTTGCTCCGGAACTGCTTGGCGCGGGATGGCGGACGGAACTCCTTCGAGACTATAGAGAGGCTATGGCCAAAGGATTACTTGACGCAAACGAAATAATCATCCTGGAGAGAAAGCTGGTGGCCGCAGGCATTTCGCCGATTGCGAAAATTGAGAAGGACAGTTTGTAGGTCGTCCGTTACTCGAAACAGAAAAAGACTGCTATTCCCCTTAGCTGTTGCAGCGGTATTTTTGCTTGGGTTTGAAAGCGGTGGATTCCAACTCGCGTTAATTTATATTGCCGGCACATTCGAATTAAATCACGCAATGGCCGGCTTTATTGTTACCGCGCATTACGCGGCAATATCCATTATGCCGCTGATTTTCGGCCGCATATCAGACAGGGTTGGTAAAAAGCGTATCCTGATAATCTTTTTACTTGTTATGATGCTTGGGTGTCTTGTATCTATATTTTCAAAAGTCAGTGGCGTATTTATTCTGGGTATCATTATGGTCGGCGCGGGATATGGCGTTACCGAATGCCTTTTTACCGCGGCGGTATCGGATAGCGACCCTGTTAACGCCGAGAAAAAAATAAATCTCATGCAGGCCGCTTTCAGTTTCGGCGCTTTTATCAGCCCGATGATCATCAATTGGCTAATGAACAGCGGCGTATCGTGGAGAATTGTCTTCATATTGGTCGGCGCGGGCATAATAGCGATTTTTCCCCTTTTACTGCTGACGCGCTTTCAAGTAACGCAACAGTCATCGGAAGCAGTGCTGATGCCAAGGAGACTGCGGGATTTATTTACATCGAAAGCGCTTCTCGTATTATTTCTCCTGATTATTGCATATGCGGGTTTGGAATCCGGCATTGCCTACTTTACAGTTTCTTTTATGACGATTGAATTAGGATCGCCGACTTTTGGAGCCTATTCGCTGTCCTGCTTCTGGCTTGCAATGATGGTTTCACGGCTTGCTTTCAGCCGCATTGAGGTAAGCAGCCTGAGGATTGTATATATATTTTTTGCCTGTGCCGGCGCGGTGCTGTTTTCACTGGTATTGAGCCACAACCATATTCCGGCGTTATTCCTTTTTATCATGGCAGGCGTATTTTTGGGGCCGCTCTGGCCTGTCATTATGGCAACCGGTACAAAATCATTCCCCAATGATTCCGCGACAGCCGCAAGCATACTGATGGCGGGCGGAGGAGGGGGTGCTTCGCTTTTTCCTTATCTTTCGGGTATGTTTGCCGACGCATTCGGCTTTCGGTATTCTTTTGGGTTTTTCGCGATTATCTCTTTATTCGCCTCCGCTTTATGGCTTGTGAGCAAAAAACAACGCCCATGACGAAAATCATGGGCGTTTTGCTATATCATCCGCCAAAAAACTTTTGAGTAATAATCGGCAACGCGTTTGCTTGCTCAGAATAGCTTCAGCCGTTCAAACAGGCAATTGCTCGCAAAGCCTAAAGAGAATCCCACGGCTCCGTTCAAAAAAGGGGCGTCTTCATCAAGATAATCGAACAACTCCGTACCGTTACACAATATAGTAATCCGGTTTTGATAAAGTTTTACTACAAAGCGATACCTTTCTTGGTGCTGCCAAGCAAACTGGGTTTCGCAGAGCGTCTGATAGCCGTTTGTATTTTTAAGCAGCGCGATAGTATTATTCTTGCGCAAGGCGCAGGCGTAAGAGCGCCCCGCGCCCTGTACACGGAAATTAATACGGTGTTCCTCGCCATGCAACGGGAGCAAATCCGCTTCCATTATGTAATTTCCCCAATGAATCGAGCCCGTATAAATCTCTCCGAACTGCGCGGCGCTTCCGCGCAGTTTTCCCTGTGTTATTTCCCACGCCCCGGCATGTTTTGTAAATTGCGTGATTTCGCGGCGGGTCGCCCCCCAGATTTCAACCTTCTCTTTGCTAAAGTCCATTTCGTAGCTGGGGCTTCCGGAAAATCCCAACTCATGCAATAGTATGGAAACGCCGTCTTCACATAAATATTCCGGCATACAATCGAACCAGACTCCCGCTTCGCGCAGGCACTGTCCTTTCCCGGCGGGGATTTGGTAGCGAAGTGTATGCTTGCTTTTGTTGGTCAGCAACACCCGCTCTCCAAACAAAAACCTATCTGCATTAACATCATACACATACAGCCTAGCGCTGAGCATATTGTCAAGACCGGCGCCAGGCAGAGACACTGCAGCCTCAACCGTTTGGCCGGGATAGAAAATGGGTGAAAAGCAAGGCTCATATCTATCGTTATCAAAATCTGCAGGATTGTAATGTGTCTGTATGTACGCTCTGAACGAATCCATCCGTTTAAGCGACCCCAATACCAGCTTCAGTGTCCCGTCATGCTCATTGTTGTATAAGTTTGTATTTTCTATGCTGGCGGCGCGACAGGTTTTACTGTCTGCGAGCAGCCGAAATCCCTGTGTTGAGCCGGGAAGCGAAAAATTAAACCAATTATCCGTATGCTTATTATCGTCGCAGGCGGCGCCTGCGACTCTGCTGGCCAGTTGAAACAGATAGCGGGCGAAATTTGGAGCGGTCTGGATGTTTAACGAACCGACGACACTTGAACATATAAATAAATCATTGATCGGCTTTCTCCATTTGTCATAATCAATCCCCGCACAGCCAAGCATAACGCCAAGTATGCAACCGACATTCGCCGCATTGCAATCGGTATCCTGCCCACACATATTGCAAATGTTTATGCTCTTGGTAAAATCGCCACCACCGTATAGCAACGACAATACAACAATTGCTGCATTCGGCATGATATGGCAGTGGCCGGGATATCTCTCTTTGGTGTATCGACTATTAATATGCGCAAGACATTGCCGCCATTCGGTCGCATTCTTGTTGTGTACCGCCCGAATGTCATTCACCATTCCGGCATAATCGCTGTCTGCCGGAATAACCGCCATACCTGCGGTAATTATCTCATCCACGCAGGTGGCGCAGAAAGCCGCGCTCACGCAGGCAGCTATAAACTGGGCGCCAAATATTCCGTTCCTGTCGTGTGAAATGCACGCAGCCTTTTCTGCAAAGCTGGCGGCCAATTCCGGATTCCCCGGAGCCACCAATCCCCAGGTCTCTATAAATATTTGCCCGCCTATTTGTTCCGCCAGAACTGTTCCATTTAATGCGGCACTCCCGGATTCCGGCGGGACAATGCCCGCGCGTAAATTGTTCAATGCAGTATTTTCAGTGGAAACACCGTAACCGCCTCGCCAAAAAAAGCCGCTGTCCAAGGAAGCATAGTTAAGCCATGTAAGCCCGATTTGTTGGGGTGTGATCAGGCTGGAGCAGCAGTAATCGTCCAGGGCACGTATAAAAAAGGCGGGGCCGTTGGAATCGTCATCCGCAGCAAAGTTTTTGTAATTGGCCATATAGCCGTCGATTTCACCATAGAGCTCATTGATTTTTTCGCTCGTATACATCTCGATGGGCGCCCCGGCCCGTATCCCGATTAATTTACCCAACCACCCGGCATATATCTTTTCCAAAACTCTTTTGTCCAGCCGCATATGCAATCTCCCTGACCGTTATTTGGTTTATCAAAATCACATATTACCAAATCATCAGGAATAGTCATCTCACTTCGTACAGACTTGTTATCATCAATAGTCATAATATCCATAAAACGTTACAGATACAAAAAACGGCGGTCGGAATTGCCGACATTAAACATCTATGACGTTTGCTTGCGCCCGCGTCCGATAATCACTGGGTGTAATGCCGACAATTTTATTGAATGAGCGATAAAATGTCGCGTGGCTTTGAAATCCGCAGTCTATTAGGATATCAGTTACGGATTCATCTGTGTCGGCGAGCAAACGCTTTGCCTCGTTAACACGGATCTCGGTTAAAAAATTTTTAAATTTCTCTCCCGTCGCTTCCTTGAACAGATGGTAGGTTCGAGAAGGGCTGAGATTAAGCACATTTGCAATATCATAAAGGGAAATCTGCTCCATATAGTTTTCTTTAATGTATTGTAATACCGGCATAATTTTCGCCTTTAATTTCACCGCGTATTGATAATCCATTTTTGGCGACGTGCTCATGCTTTGCTGATAATGCCGAAAAATAAAGCTGCATAGCAGGTTCAATGCGGACTTTACAGTGTCTTTATACATAATCTGCTTGAGCTGCAGCTCCTTTTCAATGAACAGGATATATTCACGAATAGACGGTGCATCTTTGTTGTCAAAGGCGATGCGGTTTTCGAGTTTAGCGGGATTTGAGAAAAAAGGAAGCAGCAGCTCTCTGTTATCAATCAGTGATACGTCAAAATAAATAAAAATATATTTACTGGGCTCTGTCTCATCTGACCGCGCTATATGCCGTTCCAGGTTGTTGCTGATAAACACATCGCCCGGTTGAACTTCATATGTCTTCTCACCAAAGAAAAACCATCCTTTCCCCTGCAAACACAATCCGATTTCAAGAAAGGTATGCCAGTGAAACGGCTCGTCATACGTATGGGGTGTGTGATAAACAATATCAATTGAGAAATTCTTATCCAAAACCTTTATCAGCTTCATAATAAATTATCCCCCAAAGGTTATAGTATGAATAGAAAATAGGAAAAAATGACGCTGCGATTTGCGCAGCATACAGCTACTATAGATTAACTATAAAACAAAATATACATACATGTCAATGTAAAGCGCTCCTGGAAAGTAGCTGTTTTTGAGATTTTTACATGCGTATATGTGATGACTTATGCTAAAAACTGCTGTACTCTGAAGTTAATTTAAACAATTTTTTAGGAGGTAAAATACTATGAAGCGATTTCTAATTTTAACCATATCTCTGCTTGTCTGTACCATGTTATTCAGTGCGCAAAGCAGCGGCAGCGCCACTGAGCAAGCAATCAAGGTATCGTATGTTGGCGAATCATCTTCTACCGATCCTGTTTGGTCTTATCGTGTAAAGCTTCTGGAAGAACAGGCAAAAGAGAATGGCATAGACTTCGTATATCGCTATGCTGAAGGAGACTATTCAAGGCACGTTAGAATGATTGATGAGGAGATTGCAAGAGGTGTCGATGCATTGGTCATGCCGCTTTGGGATCCGAACATTTACAACGAAGTCATTGTAAAAGCCGTCGAAAAAGGAATTTATGTCTTCGGCATTATGGGGTTTGCGCCCAGAAGCAGTCTGCCGGACAATGTGCTCAACAAATGCGGCTGGATAGAAATTGATCAGGTGGACTGGGGCCGCGATATGGGCAAAATATCTTTTGAGTATGTGCCGGATGGCGGCAAAGTTTTCTGGCCTGCAGAGGTTCCGTCCGCTACCTATATCACAGAGGTCATTCAGGGATTCGAGGAATATTTTGATGAACAGGGGAAAAAATGTTCCATTATAGTTGTCGAAGTCACAAACGATCCTACGACCGCGGCATCCCGCGTTACCAGCTTTATTATCGCGAACAGAGACACAAACGCCATCATCACCAGCGGCGCCATTGCAGCGGAGGCCAGTTGTGTAGCGCTGGGCGGCTTGAATATGACTTCCGGCTCGATACCGATTATCGGGCAGGTTACCAGCCCGTCGACGGCAGCAGCCATCGCCAGCGGGATGATGCCCGTCGGTTTGAATATGGATGACGCCGATGCCGCGCAGATTGTCATCAGCGATGTGATCGCTGTGGTTCGCGACGGAAAAGAACCCACCCGCAAATCGGTTGGTTATGTCACAATCAACAAAGATAATCTTGAGGAAGTTGTGCCGGAGTCTCAGCGAAAATAGGCGGAGGTCGCGAAATTCATGACGGGGGTTGAATTGGTTTTAGATTCCCGCGCTGCTCTTGCGGAGGGTCCGGCTTGGGATCAGAAAAGCCAGACCCTCATTTGGGTTGATATCCCCAAGGGAACCATTCATCGTTTTGCGCCGGCAGAAGGTACCGATGTTTTCTGCGATGCCGGTCAGGCTGTGGGAGCCGCTGTGCCTGATTCAGAAGGCGGTCTTGTGTATGCCGCAGCCAACGGATTTTGGCGCATGAGTGATATGCGTGCAAGCCCCGGGACGCTGTTGACTCCCGTTGAGGAAGACCGCCCGAACATGCGGATGAATGACGGCAAATGCGATACAAGAGGGCGCTTTTGGGCGGGCACGCTGGATTGGGGCTTTGCAAGCGGTCTGGGCAGTTTATATCGGCTGGATCAAAACAATTCCGTACACAGGATGCTTACAGGATTAACGGTGTCCAATGGAATGGGCTGGAGTCCCGATGATCGCAGAATGTATCTGATCGACACTTTTACATATGGCGTGGATGTCTTTGATTTCGATGTGAACGAAGGCGTTTTACATAATCGAAAACGGCTGATTGATATCGCAAAGAAAACAGGCGAAGCAGATGGAATGGCAGTTGATGCAGACGGATGCATTTGGATTGCCATCTACGGTGGGGGCATGGTCCATCGGTATACGCCCGCCGGAATATTGGATGTGGTTGTGAAATTGCCGGCATCACAGGTTACCAGCTGCGCTTTTGGCGGCAATGATTATAAGGATTTATATATTACAACCGCGAATCAGGATTCAGATCCATCCCAGTTATACGCCGGGGGTATTTTTGCGATTCGCACAAGCGTATGCGGCTTGCCGACTAATCTATATAATGTCCAGTGAAATCCAAGATTGGGGAGATAAGATAAAATGAAAGCCGTGCAATCTGGGCAGAAAGCAATTGCTAAATTGAAATCTTATTCTGCAAATAAAAAGCCTTTGATCCCGTTCTTTATTCTGGTTTTTCTCATTGTGCTTTTCTCCATCTTTACACCAAAAGGCTCATTTTTATCAAAAGAAACCGTGCATGTTTTTCTGACGTATGTGCCGGAAATCGCCTTAATAACAATTGGCATGGGGATTCTGCTGTTGCTCGGGGATATTGATCTGTCGGTGGGTTCCATATATGTTTTTTCCTCGGTTATTATGGCCGGTGCAATAAAGTATCTGGGTATCGGCTGCATTCCCGCTGCATTGCTTACTCTTGCTGCCGGTGTGTCAATGGGCGCCTTGAACGGTTTTTTAATTTCGCGGACAAAAATCACCTCGTTCATTGTGACATTGGCAACCATGTGGGCCTATCGGGGCATTATGCTTGTATTGGTGGGCGGGGGCGCAATCGCCTTCGCGCCTACCCCGTTGGAGCGATCCGTACTCTTCGTTTTTGCAGGGAATGTTTTCGGGATGCCAATGCAGTTTATCTGGTTGCTGGTGCTGTGCTTTGTTTTGCGGCTTGTGCTGCACCACATGCCGTTTGGCAATCATGTGTTTTCCACTGGCAGCAATAAACGGGCGGCAAAGATGATGGGTATCAATGTGGATCGAATAAAAATTGCCTGTTATGCCATATCGGGATTTTTATGTGCTTTTGCCGGCTTTATACAGGTCAGCAGAACATCCAACGCCATACCGCAATCCGGAGATTTGGTCAACCTAATGGCCATTGCCGGCGCCATCGTAGGCGGAACGAGCCTGGACGGCGGCAGGGGTTCTGTTCTTGGATCGCTGTTCGGCGCGTTCATCATGCAGGTGCTAAGTCTTGGCTTTATAATGATGGGATTCACAGAATATTACACAAACATTGTAATTGCAATAGCTCTGCTTGCCACGGCGATTATTTACAACAAGCTGGACTCATCCAAAGTTGAGGGCTGATTGGAAAGGCGGAACTGCATGGAAAAAAGAATCATCGAAATGCGCAATATCACACGCTCTTTCGGAAGCGTTCAGGCGCTGAAAGGCGTGGACTTCAGTGTCGATGCGGGTGAAATAGTCGGACTGATCGGGGATAACGGCGCCGGTAAAAGTACCCTGATTAAAATATTGACAAGCTTTACGTCCGCTGAATCAGGAGAAATCCTGATGAATGGGCGGGAAGTACATTTCAGGTCACCCAAACAAGCGCGTGACGCAGGGATTGAAACGGTGTACCAGGAACAGGCTCTGGCGGATGATTTATCGGTGGCCCGGAATTTGTTTATGGGAAAAGAACCGCTAAAAAAGATGGGGCCGCTACGGTTGCTGGACCTGCAAACAATGCACTCGGAAAGCAAACGGATGCTGGAAGAGTTGCGTTTGGCTGTTCCCGTAGATGCGGTGGTAAGGTATTGCTCGGGCGGTGAACGTCAGGGCATCTCGATTGCCAGAGCCATTTACTTCAACGCGCAGGTTGTTATTCTGGATGAGCCCACAAACGCATTGGGGATAGCCGCTGTCCGACGCGTGCTGGACTTAATCGTTGAGTTGAAAGGCAGAGGGATCGCCGTAATATTTGTCTCGCACAATTTAAACCACATCATTGAAATAGCGGATCGAATTGTCGTGCTCGTGCGGGGCAAAAAAATAAAAGATGTGCCAAAAGATGAAACCTGCATTGAGGAATTAAATGATATTTTGATGCAGCGAAGCGGCATCGAATAACGTTTTACACGTAACAACCGGAGCGTGATGGAAATCGACAGGGATGGTGCGCGCTGGTGAATATTACGGTCCCGCAGAGCCTTCGACTTCGAAATCCGGCAATGCGGCGGATATTTGCAGATATCTATGCCCCCAGACGAAATTGGTGTGAAACGCTGGACCGAGCGGCTCCCTCTTCCATCCTGCGCCTGATATCTTGCGCCCGCGCTTCCGTTTCCCGCCTGCCGACAACATACCTGTGATAGTATGCCTCCCAAGCGTCAGCAGGGCATTGTGGGCCAGTTCGTGAGCGCGTTAAAAAACACGTTCTTGATTGAATGCCGGCCGTGTCAGTGCAAACAATCTGTCAAACTCATCAATTATTTCAGGTGTTTTTTTAGTATTGGCTCAGGGGCATTGTGTCTTTTCAGAGCTAGGGTTGCCTTGTCTTCAACAAACCACTCCACTGGTTCACTCTGCGCAAACTCCATGGCTTGCGCCAATTGTGCTGGTAGATTTATATACCACTGCTCGCTTTTTGCACGTTTTATGAGCTGAACTTTTGTCTGATAACCCATTGTTCCCACCGCCTCTATCTAGTTGTATGACTGGTATATAATAGTGCAAAAAAAATGTCAAGTCCATTTAGAACATGACATTCTTGGCGATCTGCCGTGGTTTTATTTGTCTTTTAACTAGTTAAAGGCCAAAGACAAGACCCCCGGCGAAAAGCCGGGGGCAAGAGAGGTTTTTATTTCTCAGTTAGTCCTGGTTAACACATAATTTGCGGTGTATGACCCATAGGAAGCTTGTCCCGTCTCCCGAACAGTTGCGGTCGTACCGTTGGGGTTGAATGTTACCTCCCAGCTCTGACTCCCATCATAGTCCCTATACGTATGGCGGAAAACGTTTGTTCCATGACGCGTCCACCGATCAGTAGCCCGAGCATAATACATACTTTGCTCTTCATCAATAATGCCGTAGGCGGGGATAGAGACAAGCAAATTCCAATCCAATTCGCTCTCAACATCCACATATGTACTGGTAGCATTGCTGATACTATGAATACGAACGTATCCTGGATTGGCGCTGTTAAATTTTACCTGTATTGGAACACCGTACGCAGTACCGCTTCCACTTCCACTGGTCGGAACCCAAGTGCCTATAATACGGTTTATATCAAATTCGCCGGGATCAGGACCGGGGCCGGGACCAGGGCCGGGCTCGGGAGGCAAATTGCCTATAGACTTTGTTATATGCTCTATTGCTGTTTCCGTGCTAACTGTTATGAGATTCGCTTCTAAAAGCTCGTTAAATAGGTTGCCGCCGGTATCCCATGTTCCTGTCTTGCCGCCAAAAACTTGACTGGCTGCGGGAATAGTGAGCCTGAGATTTGCATCGAGTGTATCACCATCTTTAACCCCAGCCGCAGACATCATGAAACGCACAAACCTCACTACGCCGGGATGGTCAAC
>Ga0099364_10014583_pt1 | contig 10437 bp, 8 predicted proteins | sample TergutTh196P3_FD_73070 | JGI IMG/M metagenome (GOLD analysis project Ga0099364, IMG submission 73070) | Microcerotermes parvus P3 segment gut microbial communities from Pointe-Noire, Republic of the Congo - Th196 P3 | ecosystem: Host-associated > Arthropoda: Insects > Digestive system > Gut ...
AGAGGCAGAAGTTCAGATAGGGGCGATAGTCTATGGGTAATGTGCTCGAGCTAAGCACTGAGCGGCGAATGATTTTGGATGTTGACTTTAAACCATTATCCGGAATCAAACTTGAACCATTATAACCTGAAAGGTATGAACAAAACCTTCGATGCCTCTCAATCCATTGTGCAGCAATGAATAGGGGCGTTTTATTTATCATATTTACAAATAGACAAAACTCGAAAATGAACAATTCAAAAAAAATACTCGTTGAACAAAACTCCGGCATTTTTCAGTGTTGGAGTTTTGTTCACTGAGTTTCCTAAAACTAAAAGTGAATAAAAATAGAATCACTCGTGTACTGCCGGGTGATTCTATCTTGCTTTGTGCCTAACGGTCACTGCCCCCAGCCAAACCATGCAGATTACGGCAGTACCCAACCGAAGATATGTTTCGGATTTATGTTGTGGTGTCTGATTGGCGTAGCAAGAACGCCTTTCCTCGCCCAGACATGGCTATCGTTAGGCGCGAGGTGGTGAAAACAGCGCTTCCAGCATAGCTGTGCATTCGCCTCACCTCCTCAAGGTGATTATATAAATAATTCCAGATAAAAACAATATAAAACCCTCCACATTATGATTTTTTGTTATCAAATATAAGACTGTTTTTTTCCACCTTTGCAATCTATGATAAGCAAGAGACTCAAGGCAGCCTGGGTTGGAGGGTAGAGCGCATGGGTAATATTATCAATATAAACGCATCAGACAGCATTTTGCGCTATCAATACTATTACGGTTTGTATAGCCACAGGCTCATAGCGACTAACGGCGAAGTATACACACGCCATTTTATCGTCGTCAAGAATAACCTCGGTTTGATTGTCCGCTTCACGCGGTTGCATAACTACGCTGATGTATATGATGGAAAGGTTTTCGCCCCGCTGGTTTCTGATGCAGAAGCAAAACTGCGTTATGTCTGCATGATGCTGAATTATGTGTTGATCAAGCATTATGACAAATTCGGCATCGACCATGTTTTCGAGATCAGCCGCGATGCTCTGGAATGCTTCTTCCGCGATTATGCACAGAGCCCGTTAAGCAATGGTGCCCATCGCAGTAAACAGAGCGTTGAAAAATGCGTAAACGCTGTGACAGCTTTTCTTAGAAAGTTGTGCCGGAAATTCGGGGGTTATGTCCTTCTCCGCGAGTCTGACCTGGTCACCGAGGCTACCGTGTTTGACAGGCACGGTAAGCCACGACAGAAAAAGATGCCCGCATTTCAGGTCAAAGGGTTCCCTAATCGGAAAGAAGTCTTTCGGGAACTACCTACAAAAGCGTTCCAAATTCTATTGAACCTTGCTTTCCGATATGCTAAAGATATAGCTTTCGCAATTTGCCTACAGGCCTTTGCAGGGTTGCGTGCAGGGGAAGCTTTGAATGTGCGGCAGGAAAGCAGCCCTATGGGTAACGGCCTTATCTTTACCCGATTTGAAAACACAGTCAAAAAAATCGAGATTGACCTAATGCGCGAATTGCCCCTGCGCAGCGATGGCGTCATCTGCGGGCGAATAAAACGAGAACGGATTCAGTGCGTTTATCCGCCTTTCATAAATGCGTTCTGCGCGGCATATGGTCACCATAAAGAATATCTGGCAAAGCGAACCTATGAAACGGAATACTGCCCGATGTTTGTAAACAGCAAAGGCATGGCGATGACCTATGACGATTACGCACGCCGCTTCAGGATGCTTGTCGATAACCATTTTCGTGCAGTGCTTATCGAAAGCGGTGATCCGGAACTGCGCATTTACGGACAGCTTTTGTATGAGAATAGGCTCACGCCACATTCGCTCCGCCACTGGTATTCGGTGCAACTCGTTTTAGGCGGGGAAGACATCGCACAAGTGCAGTACTGGCGTGGCGATAAGAACCCTGAAAGCGCCTTTGAGTATCTCCAGAACAAGGGCGACTTGGTGCGCGAGCTTGAAGTCGCCGGTGGCGCTTTGTCAGAAATATTGATAAAACATGGAGAATCAGAGGTCAAAGGGAATGATTGATTTTGAAAGCCTCTATTCGTTTTCTGCCCGGTTAGCTTCAGGGCTTGGTTCGCTGTACAAGGATAATCGCAACGATAGGGCAAACCTTATGGAGTTTATGGATGCCAACAACTGGTACGGGATTGAGTATATTATGCGGGACAAAGAGCCTTGGATGTCGGCAGAATCCTTGGCGGACATATGCCCAGCTCTGGTACTATGGCTTTCAGCGTACAGAAAACAGGATCGGGAAAGACTCAGCATTTTGCTGGATCACTTTGATGATATATACCCAAAAACATGCCGCATTTACAAAGAGTTCGTATCAGACAGGCAGGTTGGAGATTCCCCATCCGCATGGAAATTGCTTGATTTTCTTTTCAGCGAAATTGACAAGGAAATCACTGAATACAGCGAGGCTGACCTTGAAAAGCTGATTGAGCTTCTGGATAACGGGGCCACGCGGATCGCCGCCAGGTTGTTCGCCGACTTCCTTGTAATGGCGACGCAGGACGGTAAGCCGCTATCACGCTGGACATATACAATTAGCTCGCGCGGGAGCCCCGAACTGATACATTCAGCCTATTCGCTACCTAACTTTGCAGCAATGGCTTACTGCGTATTCAACGAAGAAATGTGGGAACAGCAGGACATGATAAATAAAGCCGTACAAAACAAAAACTACGCTGAACTATGGCTGTTCACGGCGCTGCATTTTATCTGTGCGTTGCGTGTCAGCGATATGGCAAGGCTTCCAGCGCCGGTGCTGCCGCGCAGCAATGAAGAAGTATTAGAGAGCATCGCTGCGGGCACATTTCCCAAGCATGAAGCCATGGCGATAGCGGATGAGCTGGTTATCAGGCTAAAACTGAATCCAATGAAGCCTTCAAAAACCTCCGCATATGCGAACGTTCCTGACCTAAAACTGCACGTTCCGGAAAGCCTGCGCGCGCCGCTAGGCATAATCATCGCCATAGTATTGGCGCATTTTCCGGAATCCAGCGCCGGAAAGGGGTTTGTTAAACCCGAGATTACCATGGCGCAGATACGCGGTTTTTTCGGCGATCATTTCGTGAAGGCGCTCGGGCACAGGAGGTTATCTTCGCGGCGTTGCAACAAATCATACCTGCAGGGCATCGCTGCGGTCGCAGACGACACTCCGGGCAAACCGAAAGGCTACATGCTTGCCGCATTAGCGCGAAGCCATAAAAGCGGCATTGGCAGCTTTGCTGAAGTGACAGATATTTACTTGAAAGACGCGCAGTTTACGGGCTACAGCCCGGAGTTTATCATTCAGCAGATGTTTGAACGCGGCGTTTTCAGCTTCATCCCTGCCGTGCTTCTTGAAATGTACGCAGGAAAAGTGTACAAGAAGCTCCCAATAACCACTCAAACCAGCCTGGTAGTAGAGCTTGGATTGGCGGCAACCCAAGTCGAACAGCTTGCAGCTATGGTAGACCGGTCAATGCTAAAAAGCAGGCATGCCATTCATGCATTGCTGAATGATCCTGGAACAATCAAAGAAAATGTATCCGGCATGCTTCAGAACATAGCGTCCGGATATGCTTTGGGAAAGCAGGACGGCTATTTATGCCTGATGACAGCGGCCGGCCATTCGTGCGCTTTTCCGGGGCGTGATGGCTGCATCGGTTGCGGCTACGAGATTCTCACTAAAACAGTTATGCATATGCTGATTAAAGAGCATACCAGGCTTTCGCATTTTAGGGACGGCGCAACTCCGGACGAAGCATGGAGGTATGGGCAGATTATGGAAAAGGCGATACTCCCTTCCGTGGCAGAAATGCTCTATGCAATACAGATGCTTTATCCAAATGCCGATGTGACTGAATTGTTAGATATTATGGAGGAGGGGCTTGACCGTGTTGACGGCAATACGGGAGGATCTAAGCGGGAATTACGGCCGATCTATGGCTGTACGGGAAATTGACCTGGAAATGTTGCAAATTGCATGCAGCATTTTCAATGACTACAAGGCGCGCGGCGTAATTACAAAAGGCAATTTTAATGATATGTCATGGTCGCTCACCGACCAGACCCGCAACGTTGGTTTGAATCTGATCACATTCGATGGCGGGGAGCAAAAAAGAGCAATGTCTTGGATCGGCTGCAATTACCGCCAGTATGTCGAATGCGTCAAGGCATATCTGGTATTTAACCTCGGAGAGATCGGGCTTGCGTCCTTGCAGGAAATCGTCAGGGTTTTTAGGAGGCTGGCTACGGCAGCCGGGTATGCGGACATTGCAGATTTTGAATATACAAGGCACATCATTGCCCTATTGCAAATCATACCCAATGGCAACGAGCGGCGCGACGGCGTGATAGAAGAACTGGAAGAACGGTTGGCGAGGGCTAAAGGCAAACGGCGAGAGGGCCGCCAACGGCAACTCGCCGACTTCAGATCATACTTGCGATTTCATGACGTCTTGCAAAGTTTTTGGCAAACCGCAAATAAAAGGCAGAAGCTGTTCTACTTCCCAATCTACTTTTGGTGGAACCTGACTGCCATATTGCCTCTGCGGCCAACGGAGTTTCTTCTGACGCCAAGAGAGTGCCTGCGCATTGATGATAAGAATAATATCCTGACCGTCAGGCGGACGAAACTGAAAGGCGCGAAAGAAAAGATCAACTATCAAATTTCTGGGGACTATGAACTGAAAGAATATGTGATCCAGGAAAATCTGGCGGTGGAGATTAAATGGTATATCCGTGCCACAGAGAACATGAAACTCTCCAGCCTGGATACCTTGCTGGCCCAGAACCCCCATTTTGCTTACTTGAACGGCCCTTCATCCCCATCAAATAAATATTATTCATACGCTTGCATGAATACTTGCCTGCGGATGTTCTACAGTGAAATCATTGAGCATAGCGGGGAGGATATTTCACGCATCCATTTGGGCGACACCCGCCACCTCGCGATGACGAATCTGATCATTACCGGCGGTTCGCCTGTAATCTGCCGCGAACTTGCCGGCCATTCAAGCATTGAGATCAGCGCCAATTACTACTCCAATGTATCGAATCTCGTGGAATGCGCAACACTTGAACTGTACCGGAAGTCGAGGATTGCTGCGGCAGATATAACCGGGACACCAAGATACCCGCTTTCTACCCCCGCAGATATGCGCAGGGTTACTGCTGGCTGGTGTGCCTCAGAAACGATAAAGGCAGGGGGCATAGATGATTGTTTGAGAGTCATAAATAACGAGGGGAATATAGGCGATTGCCGCCGTTGTGATTATTATCGTCCGGACAATCCCGGTGTCCGCTTTGAATATTACGATGTGAATGCCGGGAAACAGCAGGTAGAAGCGGACAGCAGATACCTGATCCGAATAATCGAACTTGTTCGCAAAGGCTTGGGATATGAGGAAGATATTTTATCCGCGCTGCTACGGCTACAGCGAAGCGGCGACCACTACGGGAAGTGCCTGTGGGAAAAATACGCTATGGAAGAGGTGTGGTCATGGCAAGACCAAAAAAACTAGATTCAGAAGCAATGGTAAATATCGTAAACGACTATTACGAAAGCTGCGGGGATGCAGATTTGTTGAAATACAGTTTGTTGGAAGCGTACGCATCCTCCTTGGGGCTTAATGTGAAGGCTTACGATTTTAGGAGGGATACTGATGTGCGTGGCCGCATAAATGAGTTGCGCGACTTATCCGTACTCGTTTCAGAAGATGGCGTCATTGCATACAAAAATTTGGATATTGAAGCCATTATCGGCAGAAGCCGCAATCTGCAAACCCTGAAGGGCGAGCTTCTCGAACTGGACGAAACATGGCGCAGAGTTTTTGATCGGGCGCTTGCCGTCAACCAGAAGAACAAATCGCTTGCTCATGAGAATCGCGAAATGGCGCTAAGATGCGTAAGTCTTGAGTGCGAAATTGAGCGCCATATTGAGCAGATGTCACGGTTGAAAGGCGAAAACAAAGCTCTTTCGCAAGCGAATGCTTATCTGAGAAAGATGGTGCGCTCATACCTTTATCCTGCGATTGCCAATGAAATCCTTAAAAGCGAAAATGTTTTGGAGCATGTAGACACCGAGGCCATGCCGGAAGCAATGATTGTGCTTGCTGACGCGGAGCTGCCATCGCCCCTTACAAAAACTGTTGCGAATGACAGGGTTTTTGCTTCGCGTGAGGAATCGCTTCTTTTGCGTATGAAAACGCAGGCGCAAGGTGGCAACGATGCGTGAAATATTAACAATCGAGAATCCTGCAATTGCGGGTGAATGGTGCTATGAAAAGAACGGGGACTTACGGCCGGAAGATTTTACTGGCGGCTCCGGCAAGAAAGTCTGGTGGAGGTGTGAGGAAGGGCATACCTGGTTTGCGCAGATAAACAAGCGGTACTCATTAGGGCGGGGGTGCCCCTATTGTTCCGGCAATAAAGTCTGGCTGGGCTACAATGACATAATAACTACCCACCCAAAGGTTGCCGATGAGTGGGACTATGATAAAAACGGTGGGCTACGACCGGAGCAATTCTCCATAGGATCAGATGTAAAAGCTTGGTGGAAATGTAAATGCGGCCACAGTTGGCTGGCAAACATTAATAGCCGAAAAAAATGCGGATGCCCGGCGTGTGCGCGAAACATCCTTGTTGGCGGCGTCAACGATCTTTTGACATGCAATCCTACGCTGGCAGCAGAATGGGATGGTGTGAAAAATGGTGGCATTCGCCCCGACTCCATCGCGGTAAACAGCAATAGAAAAATGTGGTGGCTGTGTACCCAAGGGCACAGTTGGCAAGCTGCGGTCTGTAGCCGCAATGCCGGGCGCGGTTGCCCTTATTGCAATAGGCGAACGATACTCACTGGCTTTAATGACCTATTAACGGAAGCGCCGGGATTCGTAGCTGAATGGGATTATGAAAAGAACGGCTCGCTGCGGCCGGAAATGGTATTCAGCGCTTCACACAAGCCGGTATGGTGGATATGTAAAAATGGCCATAGTTGGTATGCTCAAATAGCGGGTCGACGAAATGGCAATGGCTGCCCGTACTGTGCCGGCAAACTTGCGGTAAGAGGCAAAAATGATTTGCGGACATTGCGGCCTGACTTGGCTAAAGAGTGGAACTGTGAGAAAAACGATTCCAGTCGTCCTGAAAATGTAACAACACAGTCACATTTGAACGTATGGTGGAAATGCCACAGGGGGCATGAGTATAAAGCCTTAGTGTCAAGCAGATTTCGTGGCAACGGATGCCCGTTCTGTTCAGGAAAGCGGCCAATTCCAGGAGAAACGGATTTTGCTTCGGTTCACCCGGAACTTCTGCAGGAATGGGACTATGAGAAAAATGGCAATCTGCGCCCGGAGGATTTTACAGTCGGAAGCCACAAGAAAATATGGTGGCGTTGCGATAAAGGGCACAGTTGGCAAACAGCGATTTACCACCGGCATGGCGGAAAAGGGTGCCGGCGCTGTGGTGCGCTTGTTGATCCCCACAGAATAATTGTTGGGGTGACCGATTTAGCAACCGTTGACCCGGTGATAGCTTCAGAATGGGATGATGAACGAAATGAGGGGCTGACCGCGAAAGACGTCCTCCCTAACTCGAATCGCATCGTATGGTGGAAATGCAAGCGCGGGCATCATTGGAGAACTCAAGTACAAACGAGGATGAATGGTTCAGGTTGCCCCTATTGCCGGGGCAGGACACCCATGCGGACACGCCTGATTTGAAACAGAAACGGAGAACTGAAATGACAATAACAGCCCGATACTTACGGAATTGGGAGAAATCCAAGCTCACCCCTATAGCATCGGAACAGAAACGAATTATCCTTGATCGTTTCAGCACGGAGCCTGACCCATATGTGTGGTCAGAACAGGATATCGAAATTCAAATCCGAAACTTCCTGAATTGCGGTCACTGGGAAAAACCTATGATAAGCCACGCCGAGCAGTCAGATATACTGTTTGATGATGACATGCCTTTTTAGTGAACTCTTTCAGGCATCACTATTTTTACGGATACGTTCTATCTGTACGAACATATTTCAATAGATTTCCTGTACATGAAATGCCCTGCAAATCGGAAGTAAAAACGGATGGACAATAGGCGATGCCATGTCTCCTCAAATTGAGCTCATATCAATTTTTGAAATTTTATCTAATAACAACTGCGGCATTGCTTTCTTTTCTGAATCATCAAGCTGATATACGCAAGGCCTAAAGCCAAGAATATCCCCTTCCACAATAGTAAATCGTCCTTCCTTAGAGAAAAAGAAAGGATTAATATCTCGGCGAACCACATCGGCAAACCAATTAAGCGCCTTAGCCATGTCATAGAAGCACTCCTGATATGTTTTTTTCCATGCAATATATTTATCGTGGAGGCGCTTGTACTTAACATCATCCCATTCATCTATCTTGTAAAACTGATTCTCTACATAACGAGTTTTGCTTTGAGTACAGTGTTCTGAAAAAATATTTATTGTCGCCAGAAAAATATGGCTTAATGTGATTATTGCATTTTCTAACTCCAAGTATCTACCAGAAAATACTGCCTTCTCAACCATAATTCTTAGCTTAAAGGCCGTCTCATCAACCATAAAAGCGGGTAACGCCATATTTGAAGATGAAACCGCATAACTTGACCAGACTTCCCAATTGATGAGGTCAAGCATAATTACTATATTATCGATAAAATTCGAATAAACTTCATCTTCTGCTTGCCTTTGCTCCGACTCAGAGGTTGACAATTTCTCTCTAACCCACAACTCATGTTCTTGTTTGATTTGGTGAAGTTTTTCTATTGAATATTTACTGACAGGGATTTCATCAATTTCTGTATGATGATTAGCGCATAACAGTATCAAATTGGGATAAGAATCCCTTTCAGCTTTTGATAAATTGCTTGTTCCCCTAGGCCCATTCTCCTTTTGAGCAATGATATGAGCTTGTTCCCCAATCAGTATACTGCTGATCGTCGCATCTTCCGAGTATGTAAGCTCCTTTTTGCATATAGCACATCTATTACCAGACCTGCCCCACAGAATCTTAATATCTCTTTCGCTTATCCCCATCTACGTTTGCTCCCAACAACTGACTTATTCGTCTTGATAAAAATATAACGCATCAGTCACGCTTTATCAAGTGTATTAACGCGTCCAACGTTTATTGCTCACACCTTTCGTTGTGTTTTTTGCATTATTTACGAATGTGACAGATATCGACATTGAGATATGAGCCTCCAATTAATACGAATATTCCAAAACGACAGCTTCACTTCTGAGGCTGTCGTTTCTGTTTTTAATAAAACTAGTGGTCAAGTCTTGACTGCGGAAAGGAAACGGAATGAGTCTATTAGTGCCGCCTATCAGGGCTTCCCCCTCGTTCGCATAGGTTTACAGACGTTTTTTCAATTAAAAAATACGGAAAGGAGAGTAACCGGAGTTTTTTTTGGCGTCTGCAAATCAACAAAACAAGGTTAGTTTTTTCTTACGGGTTATTTCGACAAAAACACTGTTATGAACAAAACTCACACAAAAAAATTTTCCGGTTACACCATTGTCTATCACGGTAGATACAGGGGCGAGCATCACGGCGATATCCACGGATATTCTATTTCGAGCCGGATATGACGTAACATCCGGAGTCAATAAAAGAATCACAACGGCAAGCGGTATTGAATATGTAAAAGAGGTAGTGGTCAAGAAAATCAAGCTTGGTATCTTTGAAATTTGTGATGTTCTGGTCTATGCGCATACATTCCCGCAGGAAAGCTTTTCATCCGGAGTATTAGGATTGAACGTCATATCCGAGTTTGATGTAAACATGCTTTTCAGTTCAGGTTTGATTGAGTTAACAAAGACCATATTGCAGCCAAACACCCCAATTAAACCCGTGTGATAAAATGCATTCCAGTGCCCGCGCAGAACGTTACCGTAAAGAGTATGAAAATGGCGCAGTACGCTGGGGGTTATGTGTTGACATTAGCGAGGAAATGTCCTATTGGGACTGGTATAAAATGTACCGACGTAAATAATGGTGTCGTTTCTGCAATATCATTGCATGAAAGCTGTAAGCCGGAGGATTTTATTATGACTCTACATATAATTCTCGACAACATAGGCAGCCTGTAGGGAGAATCTATCCTCGTCTCTCTACAGGCTGCCCGCTTGTCGAGGAGATGGTATATCATGCAAAGAGATCGTGCCTACTACCGTATGGTACGAAGCCGCACTATTAGAAAGAAGCTTGGTATTCTAAAGCGGCTGGATGGTGGAAATAAGTGGCCTGATAGTGGATGGGTAAGAGGCCGGCCCGGGAGACTCTCAAAAGGCAAGATACATTGCTCCTGCTGGATGTGCCGTACTAAATCTTACGATTATTTATCCCATAGCGATGAAAAAAAGAAAACAGATGCCCGACAGCAAATCGAGGATT
>Ga0099364_10014584_pt1 | contig 10437 bp, 6 predicted proteins | sample TergutTh196P3_FD_73070 | JGI IMG/M metagenome (GOLD analysis project Ga0099364, IMG submission 73070) | Microcerotermes parvus P3 segment gut microbial communities from Pointe-Noire, Republic of the Congo - Th196 P3 | ecosystem: Host-associated > Arthropoda: Insects > Digestive system > Gut ...
TAGATTGTAATGTTTTCATTACTTATCTCCTTTATGCTTTTATTTATATAAGTGAGGAGATATTGATTTTTATTGAAAAAAACTTTTTTTATTTTTAAAGAAAATCAATTTAGTTTCAGTAATTAACTGCCAACCCTGTCGTCATTTCGAGGTTTCGTCCTTTGAAACTCTTTCCGAAGCAATCCCAAATAGACCATAAATGATAGAAAAGTGGATTGCTTCGTAAGAAAAGCAAGTGAGAGACCTCGCAATGACGATAACAGAACGGATAAAAGCTTCCCCTACAAATCGGCTGCTATTTATTATTTGAAATTAGAGGTGCATCAAACATTATCATGTTTACAGTCTTTTTCTGTGTCTCTTTGAGAGGTTTTAATACATTTGTCGAAAGCAGATGGTCGAGGACTCTAGAAATCATTTCTCCTGAGGATAATGCTTTTTTATTGAAATCATGGAAAAGCTGCTGAAATCTCGGTGGGTAATGAGATTTACAGAGTTCAAATATTTCAGAGGAAAGCTGGTCGTTTAAAGATATTAGCTCGTCTGTAATAGGTGGTAATGCTTTTATTAAATCATCTAATGTCATATTAGCTTTCAGTATGTTTACAATATATTTTTCACCCCTACACCGCAAATTTAGTTGAGGTGGCATATCGAGTTGGGAGTGCATATCGATTTCATTTATTATTAACCCATTATCAATCAAACCCTCGATTTTCCTTACATAAAAGTCTGCCCAGGGTAGTCCTTTGTATGGTGGAGCTTGACTGTTGGAAATTCTATTGAGCATAAAATCGTATAAATCAGAAAACTTTGGCTGTAAAACTCGTATCCAATCTTTTGCTCTATTGTCAAAACAAGTATTATACATCCATACAGAAAAAGGGTATTGTGGTATATGATTGAAACTAATTGTATGCGGACCAAAATAAGTATCCATTTTCTCATTGTAGTTTAAAGCCTGATTTTTATCTATCTTAGCAAATACATTGTATTCGCTGCCATCTGTCCTTTTTACATGGTGTTTATCTAAGTTTGTTATGTATTCTGGAATGTCCAATTTATAAGAAATAGCAAAGGTTACAAGAGACCAAAAGAGGAAATTGTGGTCTATAGAATTAGGAGTTTGGAGTTCTGTGTTCGGAGTTGTGAAATATGATTTGATATTTATAATTTGTGATTTGAGGAGCGGGATATATTTTTCACAGAGTATATTAGCGTATTTTTTATAAATCTGGTGTTTTGAATTTTGGATTTCTGGTGGCAAGTCGTGGATGAGGATGTTTGAGAGATACTTCATCCCCCCCCTCTCACTACATTTCAACGGTGGGACACCTTTGCTACAAAAGAGGGGGGTAGTTAAATCAACAAAACCTTTTTCAGAAAGAAACTTTATTTCATCTGCAACATAGTTTTTTGAGACTCCAATGATATCAGCTATTTCCTCAATGCTTTTTTCATTGTGATAAATAGAATATAGGATATTTTGAGTAATTAGTTTTGATAGATAAAAATCTACATTCATCCAGTCTAAACCAAGACTACCGAAATAACCGATGTTAGAAAAATATATCGGTTTTAAGGCAAGTGTTCCTTTTTCAATCATAAATAGCACCTGATTGATTAACCCTATCCCCTCATAAACATAATCATATTCACAGTCTGTTTTTGATGTTTTTTTAATGGTTTCAGTATTCCACTTTTTAAAAGGTTTTCTAAAATATGCATTCTCATATTTCCAATGCTGAGTATATTTTTATTAAATACTTTACATAAATCCTGTAAATGAGAAGGATAATAATTATTGTTTATTTTATACATTTCATGGTCTAGTTCTATCGATAAGTCCTTTAATTTCTTAGGCATCTCAGGTAAGAAAAATATGAAATCATTATATTTTATTGTTGTTAAAATCATATTGATAAAATCTTCTCCACTCAGTCTCACCTTATTTTTCTCTATTTTGGGTAATCTTTCTGAATTGAGCTGAGTATTTTGATTTACAATCAATCCATTATCATATAAAAGTATGTATTTATAAATATTTGTAGGCTCTTTAGGTATTTTTCCATTAATAAAATCAAATAATATTTCATAATTGTTCGTATAACGCTTATCTTTTCTATTGTCTAAATAAGAATCGTATCTATATAAGAAAAAAGGATAAGTATCATGAAAAAAACTTTTATATTGAAGCTCTACATTAGAGTCATCATTTGCATTATTATTAAACTCAATATTTGATATAGTAATGTATTTTCCTCCGTCCTTTCTGTTTATACAATATTTCATTAAATCGTTTTCATCTACTTCACTATTAAGTTTCTTACCACAGGCAAAGGTAATCATTGACCATAAGAGGAAATTGATGTCGTTTTTTGGTGTGTAAATATAAGGTGTAGTGGAATTTGTGCTGGGAAAAGATTTGTCCTTTCCACTATATTGAATATCTCTTATAGTCTGAGGAATTTTATGAACTATTTGTGATTGGATACTTTCGATTTGTGATTTGACTAGTGGCACATACATTTCACAGACAATTTTGGCATATTTTTTAAGAATATCATTTATTTTGGTTTCTTTTTCCTGTTCTCTTTTATCTATCATGTAAATTGTAGTCCTGTATTTATTACCAGGAGTTTTTTCAATGAAATTGTTTTCTAAAAGGTGAGAGATTTCATCCTCTATAAAAGAGACAGGGACTTCCAATTCTTTTGCAATATCAATCGTAGATTTAGCTTTTTGATAGGTAGTAAAAACTATATGTTGTGTTAATTTTTTATTTATGTAGAATGAAGGAGCTAGCTGATAAGAACCAAGATAACCACAATGTCCCATGTTTGCAAGATTAATGTTATGTTTTTTATTTTCCCCCCCTTTACTCCCCCAATCATACCTCATTGGAGGGGAAATAAAAGACTCTTTGATTTGATTTCTTGCATCTTTTAGATGCCAGCATACAGTTCCAAGAGGTAATTCTAATTTCTCAGCTATATCTTTAATTTTTATTTTATCAAAATAATGTAATACCACAATTTCTCTTTGTAGGTTACTGAGATAAGCTATTTCTTTTCTGATTTTTTCATGTGTTTTATCTTGCGAAATAGTCTCTTCGTCCCAATCAGTATTACTTATTTCACTTTTTCTTAAATCCTCAGAGTCCACTGATTGCCGAAGTTTGCTTTCCTCCATTATAAATCGAGCATAAACATTTTGAGAAATTCGATAGATATAGCTATTTACATTGTAGATAATGTCAGATTTTAATAAGGATTTATATACTTCAAAGGTAATGGTTGCAGCAAGCTCTTCTGCTAGGTCGATGTCTTTTGTCTCTGTCAGAGCAAAACCGTAAATCTTTTTCATGTATTCTGTGATTATTGCGTCTGCTTGCTGTTTGTCCATATAATTCAATCTCCTATAATACTTATGTTTCCAAAAATTATTATTTGGTTAAAAAGTCAATAAAATTTTTTCCAAACCTATTGCGACAGAATATATTCTGTTGAAACTTACTCTTAAAATCCATAAATTATCCCCACAGCCTGCGTAAAACCAAGTTCTCCATGAGTCCTGATACCTACAGATACATCAATAGGATTTAACTCAAGATACATTCCAGCGGAAAACTGTGCAGGATGGCTTCCAAAGCCTGTGTTAATTTTTAAGTTATTTGTCAGTTCATGAGATACAGCAAAACAGTATTTCATCTCAAATCCTCTTTCTTTTTCAAGTGATAATGCAAACCTCGTCTTTTCAAAGGGCATTATCATACACTCGTATTTAAAGATAGTGGGCAAATCTATCCCCGCTCTTGAAGTATGCGAGATATTACTGTAGCTCATTCCATGACAAAAAGCTCCAATTTCCCAGATAGCACCTACATTAAGAGTAAAGGCATCAAGTGTGTCATAGTTGTTTATACCTTGATTATAGTATTTTATATTTGCTCCCAAGGATATATTATTTATACTTTTTGCATAGCCAAGATAAAGCGTTTTTTCTGAAATATGGTTGTTTTCGAGCACAAATGCCCCTGCTGAAAATACCTCATTAAATACTCGAAATTGCGATGCGAGCTGAAAGACATTTAATTCCCAAAAACCATGAGGATTTGAATGACTAAGAGAAATGCCCTCAATACTCTTTGCAGGCTGATAAAAAGCTGTTTCTGGTGAATCTGAAAGTAGATATATTTCACCTGTAGATATTATTGTCGGTGAGGACATCAAATCGAGTCCCAAAGCATTGATTTTGTCCACTTTAAAGATAATTACAAAGATAATACAGGCGATAAAAAATCTCTTTTCTTTCATAATGTCATTTTTTTCAAAATAGAAAATTAGTCAAGGTCAAAAATAAATGCTTGACAAAATTGTCCCCTTTTTTTTTTTAGTCAAAAAGTTTTTAGAGGTGTTTTATGTATCAAAAAATTTTAAAAAAATCTTATACCTTTGATGATTTACTCTTGCTGCCAGCAAAATCTAATATCCTACCTACAGAAGTCTGTATAAAATCCAGTTTGACACCCAAAATCAAGCTCAATATCCCTATCATCTCAGCTGCTATGGATACCGTAACAGAGGAAAATATGGCTATCGCTATGGCGCGTGAGGGTGGCATCGGTATCATCCACAAAAACCTCAGTATCGCAGAGCAGGCAGAACAAATAGCAAATGTCAAAAGGTCAGAATCAGGTATCATCAAAAATCCCTATTTTCTCTCCCCAGAGGAAACTATCGCAGAAGCTATCACAAAAAAAGAGTTCTACAATATCGCCGGTTTCCCAGTTGTCAAAGACAAAAAACTCGTGGGTATCTTGACAAACAGAGACCTGAGATTTGAAACCGATATGTCCAAAAAAGTCTATGATCTCATGACCCCAAAAGAGAAACTAATTACCGCCAATCCAGACATAGATATAGACGAGGCAAAAAAGCTCCTACATACTCACAGAATTGAAAAACTCCTTCTAGTAGACAAAAATGACCAGCTTGTCGGCATGATAACCGTCAAAGACATCTTAAATAGGATTTCATATCCAAATGCTGTAACAGACGGAATAGGTAGGCTACTTGTAGGTGCTGCAATCGGTGTCAGTGGTGATTATCTCGATAGAGCGGCAGAGCTGATAAATTGTGGCGTAGATTTACTTGTCATAGACACAGCTCATGGACACAATATCCATATTTTGAATGCTATCAAAAAAATCAAAAATCGATTTGATATAGAAATCATAGCTGGAAACATAGCAACACTTGAGGCTGCTAAAACGCTGATAGATGCAGGTGTCAATTGTGTAAAAGTCGGTATCGGACCTGGTTCAATTTGCACTACACGGGTCGTTACAGGTGTCGGAGTTCCCCAGCTCTCAGCTATCATGGATGTTGTCGAAATAGCTGAAAAAGCAAATATTCCTGTGATAGCTGACGGAGGTATTAAATACTCTGGTGATTTAGTAAAAGCTATCGCAGCTGGTGCTTCTGTCGTCATGCTCGGCAGTCTACTCGCTGGGACGGATGAAAGTCCTGGTGAATTTGTCCTTTACAACGGTAGGAGATTTAAATCATATCGTGGTATGGGTTCTATAGCTGCTATGAAAAAAGGTTCAGGTGATAGATATTTTCAAGAAAATACAGTAGAGCCAAATAAACTCGTTGCAGAGGGTATCGAGGGTATGGTGCCATACAAAGGCTCTGTAAAAGAATTGCTCTTCCAAATTCTCGGTGGTCTAAAAGCTGGTATGGGATATTGTGGAACACCAGATATTAAAAGCCTCAGAAAAGACGCAAAATTTACAGAGATTACTGCAGCTGGACTCAAAGAAAGCCATCCTCACCATATCCACATCACCAAAGAGGCTCCGAATTATCAAACAGGTGACTTTAATTAAGAAATCGGAATTTTGTAGGGAACGCCTTCAGCCGTTCCGATTATCGTAATTTTGTAGGGAACGCCTTCAGCCGTTCCGATTATTGCCCCCCCCATGAAGTATGCAAATAATCAGTCCTACCTTGAATATCCCGATAGGGATTAAGGCTTTGTAGATGGTGGGGGGAAGGGGGGGAATGATATGTTTTTCGGAACGGATAAATGCGTTCCCTACAAAATCATTTCTATTGTAAGATATTATGATTGAAAACAACCCAATTATGCGAGAGCTTGAACTTCATCTAGAATTATTCAAACTTTCACTATTATCTGAAAATGGTCTATCAGAAAAGACCACAAAGAGTTATACCAGCGACATAAAGCTCTTTTTTGAGTATTTTCACAAAGCGATTTTTGAGATAAACACAGCAGATATTATTGAATATTTAGCAGAACTTTATAAAACTGGTTTAGCGCCTAGTAGTATTTCCCGTAAAAGAAGCTCTTTAATTTCTTTTTATACTTATTTAGAAAACGCAAACCAAAAAATAAACATAGAGTTTGATAAAATACCATCTATCAAATACGATTATCATTTTCCAGATGTCCTGACAAGAGAGGAAATGCTCGATTTGCTCGATAAATATCCGACTGACAATCCTCAAAATATAAGAAATAAAACTATTCTCGAATTACTCTATTCTACTGGTATGAGGATTTCAGAGCTGATAAATTTGACTACACATAATATTTATCAAAAAGAAATGCTCATTTTGGTAACAGGAAAGGGAAATAAACAAAGACTATTACCTTTAAACGATTTTATGCTCGATTTGATAAAACACTACATAAAAAATAGTAGAATTACCTATATGACACCTAAATCAGATGATACTTTGTTTTTAAATAGATTTGGAAAAAAGTTTAGTCGCATGGGCTTATGGAAAATTGTTCATCAAACAGTATTAGAGCAAGGTATCATAAAGCCTTTGTCCCCTCATACATTTCGACATTCCTTTGCTACCCATCTTTTAGAAGCAGGAGTGAATTTGAGGATTATACAGGCTTTATTAGGACATTCATCTATTAGCACTACCCAGATTTATACAAATACAGACCTGAGATTTGTCATAGAAGAGCATGCCAGATGTCATCCGAGAAAATAATTTGCAGTTTTCTATTCTCCTTTATCTCTTGACATAAAACCACCTTTTAAATATTTGACATTTCAATAATAAAAAAAAAAAATGTAGTGCCGATCTCCGTTCGGCTTGTAGTGCCGATCTCCGTTCGGCTTGTAGTGCCGATCTCCGTTCGGCTTGTAGTGCCGAACTCCGTTCGGCTTGTAGTTTTGAGGTATTCAATGATTATTAGTGATTTTTCAGTTCGTCACAAGATTACTGTCTTGATGATGACTTTGATGATTATCCTTTTTGGTATCATTTCTTTTACGCGGCTTGGTCTCGATGTGATGCCAGAGATGGACTTTCCTATGGTGTCTATTGTAACATCATACTATGGAGCTTCACCTGAGGAGGTAGAAACTCTTGTTACTGCAAATATCGAGATGGCGGTTTCAGGTGTCAGAAACTTAAAAAATATCCACTCCTCAAGTTCAGAAAATTTCTCTTCAGTAACATTAGAGTTTGAATGGGGGTCAAATCTTGATGTAGCTGCTCAAGACATACGCGATGTCATCGACCAGCTGTCTGATGCTTTCCCTTCTACCGTCAGCAGACCCTTGATTATGAAATTTAACACTGCCAATATGCCTGTCATTATGTATGGTGTTACAGGTATGTCGAGCTCTTATGAGCTTAAGAAATTTCTCGAAGACGATGTCGCCAATAGACTAAAAAGAATTGACGGTGTCGGTATGATAAACATCTGGGGTGGTGATGAGCAGGAAGTTCAAATACTTGTAGATAGATTTAGATTGGAGCAGTATGGAGTCAGTTTTGATGATATTAGCATGGCAGTAATGCTCCAAAACATGAATATTTCCACTGGTAATATCAATATCAATCAACAAAGCTATTTTATCAGAACTATAGCCGAGTATAGAGACCTTGAAGAAATAGAGAACACACCTATAAAATTAAATTTTGATGGCTCTATGGTCAGGATAAGAGATGTCGCGGATGTCATTGCAGCTCCAAGAGAAACAAGATACCATATCAGGACAAATCAGAGTCCCACAGTGGCAATCATGATTACAAAAGAGTCAGGTGCTAATACTTTGACTGTAACAAGGGAAATAATAAAAGAAATAAATGATTTGGTAGCCTCTGGACAATATGATATTGAATTTCATGAGATTATGAATTTTGGTGATATGATAGAGCTTGCCACAAATGCAGCAGGTTCTAGTGTGCTTTGGGGCAGTATCTTTGCTATCATGATGATGTTTTTCTTTATCCGAAACTGGCGACCTACCTTTGCTATATCACTCGCTATACCTATTTCAGTAGTAGCCACTTTTATTCCGATGTATTTAATGGGATTTTCTTTAAACTTGATGACAATCAGCGGTCTTGCTCTCGGTGTCGGAATGCTCGTAGATAATGCAGTTGTCGTCATAGAAAATATCTATCGACATCTTGAAGATGGTGCAGAAAGAATTACTGCCGCTATAGAAGGCACAAGAGAAGTAGCTATGGCAATCTCTGCATCGACATTCACTACTATAGCTGTCTTTTTGCCTATGGTTTTTAGTCGCGGAATGACTGCCATTATGGTCAGAGGACTTGCTTTGACAGTGTCATTTTCTCTACTCGTGTCTCTTTTTGTAGCTCTGACAATAGTGCCTACACTCGCTTCTGTTTTATTTAAAGACACTATAAACCTTTATAAAAAACTTAACTGGTTTGAGTGGCTTAGAAATCGATACTTGTCTCTACTAAAATGGTGCCTCGCACATAGAGGAAAGGTTATTCTCTTTATCTTTTTATCTCTTATACTTTCTGCATTGATGGTCTTTTCCGCTGGTGCAGAGTTTATGCCCTCAGGTGATAATCCTTTTATTATGCTGAGTATCAAAATGCCGACTGGAACTACCCTCGAGGAAACTGATGCTCTCGTTTCACAGGTTGAAACTGCCTTTCTTCAAACACCTGAAATTGAAGCTTTTTTAATCATGTCTGGAGCAGCTGATGATAGCAGAGCTAGAGCTGGGGACGGAAATCCTACTGACCAAACTGAAGCTATTGTCTGGGGTAGACTTGTTAATTTTAGAGATAGAACTAGATCACAGCCTGAAATACTTGAAAGTCTACGAACCCAGATACCTAAAGTAGAGGGTGGCGAAATAGCATTCATAGATGCAATGGCTGGAGGTGCTCAAAGCTCACCTATTGAAATAAAGATTTTTGGAAACGACATTGAAGAGCTGAGTATGATGGCAGGGCAAATTTCTCATTTAATGCAAGAAGTTCCCAATATTCGTGATGTCCAGAATAGTATGTCAGAGGGCAGTCCTGAGATACATTTTAAAATAAATCGAGATATGGCAATGCAATACGGCTTGACTGCTACACAAATAGCTACTACAATCAGAACAGCTGTCAGTGGCACAAACATTGGCATCCTGAGAACAAGAGGCGAGGAAATCAATATCAGACTACAATACAGACCAGATCAGCGTCTGACGGTAGAGGATTTTGGTGAAATAAGACTCTCTTCACCCTTTGGAGCAAGTATTCCTCTAAATCAGCTCGTTTCACAGGACTATACCGTAGGGCATACTGTCATTGTGAGAGAGGGACAAGTCAGAAAAGCTACCCTGACTGCAAATATTCATGGTAGCGATTTAGCAGGTGTTACAAGAGATTTGAGAAATAAACTAAACCCCTATATCAGAAGTATGCCACTCGGATATAGCGTAGAATTTGGTGGAGCTTATCAAGATATGGTCGAGGGGTTTATCACGCTGGCTTTGGCTCTTTTGTTGTCTATTACTCTCGTTTATATGGTGATGGCGTCTCAGTTTGAATCGCTAAAACAACCTTTTATCATCATGTTTACCCTGCCTCTATGCGTGATAGGTATAGCACTCACTTTGTTTATCACGAGACAAACAGTGTCTGTCTTGACTTTCGTAGGAATGATTATTCTCAGCGGTATTATTGTAAACAACGCTATTGTCCTCATCGACTATGCAAACCAACTTCGTCAAAAAGGTATGGCTATCCACGAAGCTCTCGTAAAAGCTGGTTTTGATAGGATTAGACCTGTCCTGATTACTTCTCTCACCACCGTGATAGGTATGCTACCGATGGCTCTCACAAACGCTGAAGGCTCTGAAATGCAAAACCCTATCGCTTTTACTATCATTGGAGGATTACTCAGTGCTACTTTCTTTACCCTTATCGTCATTCCTGTGATTTATAGCCTCTTTGATAAAGAAAGCAGGAGATAAGAATTCGGAATTCGGATCTGCCCCCCCCGTGAAGAATGAGCGGGGGGGGGGGGGGGGGGGGAAGGGGTTGGAAAAAAAAAAATATTTTATAGATTTTTAATTTTTAAATCAAAATTTTAAATTTAAAATTTTAAATTTTAAATTATTAA
>Ga0099364_10014585_pt1 | contig 10437 bp, 7 predicted proteins | sample TergutTh196P3_FD_73070 | JGI IMG/M metagenome (GOLD analysis project Ga0099364, IMG submission 73070) | Microcerotermes parvus P3 segment gut microbial communities from Pointe-Noire, Republic of the Congo - Th196 P3 | ecosystem: Host-associated > Arthropoda: Insects > Digestive system > Gut ...
TCTCACGGTTTCGTCGTTGCGAGGAGCAAAGCGACGTGGCAATCCAGAAAGAAACATAACAATCGGTGCAAAAGGGACTGGATTGCTTCGCTGCGGCTCGCAAAGACGAAGGGTTCTGAGCAGTTATCCCCAGTTTTTATCTATTAGTTTAAGCGCGTCTTCCTTTGACATTCCCGCTTGTTTAAGCGCGCTGATGACCGAAAGGACATCGCTCTCCATAAGCTCCGAGCGGACGCGCTCAATGGTCGAGCCATCCAAGGCCATGACGCTTTTCGCCCCTGAGCGCGATTCAATCAGCGCTTCTTCCTCAAGCATCCTATAGGCTTTTTGAACCGTGTTCGGATTAATGCCCAACAGGGAGGAAAGCACCCGGCGGCTTGGCAGCTCATCCCCGTCCAAAATGCTCCCGGACACTATCCCCCTCTTTACATAGCGGAGGATTTGCGCATAGATAGGGCTTCCGTCTTCAATTGCAAACAGATCAAAAGAAATCATGAGGCGCGGATCACCCCCGGGAATGTTTAGGGACTTGGCAAAACCGTATTAGTCGTGTAATACAGATTAACTGTACTATACAACTAATACGGTTGTGTGTCAAGACTTTTTTTTGACTTTTTTTGCAACTGGGACATCCTGCCGCTTCACATTTCAGCTAACATTCGTTCAATTTCGGAAATGCCCATGCCCTCTAATTCTTTTGCGATATCATCATGCCGGACGCCGGGAACGCGAAGCGTGCCGTTTTCTATCAAGTATATGCCCTGATAGCTAAGCGGGATAACGTATTTCGCTGTATCGTTGCCTTCCAAAAAGAGCAAATATTCTTTGCCGATTTCCATCAACGGTATTTCGTCGAAAGGGATTGTTTCCACATCATCCATTATTCCGCCGTCAATGGAGACAGTGACAGATTCCCCCTCCTGGACGCCCCCTTTATATACCGTTAAAACTTCGACTTCTTGCAAGGTGAAAACCAAATTATGCCGCAAATCGATCGTCTCGCCGGTTACGCGGCCCGCAAGAATCAAGTCAGAAGCTTTTGCAAAGCTATCAAAATCATTATAGACCACGCGCCATGAAGCGCTAGGAGCATTAGATGCAGGCATTTGAATTTCAGGCGCCTGATTATTACTGCGGCTGAGGCAGCCTGTAAACACGGACGAAAATGCTATCATGGCCAACATGACAAACGGAATCTTTTTCATAGAACGACGACCATGTCTCCTTTCATGAGCAGATTCTTACTATATCCGAATCATTCGGAATCGGCAAGGCCGCACGGGGGGCTATAACAGGGTTGGCTTAATAACACGCTATTCATCAAAAATATCATCAAGCGTATAAAGAGATAAGCTTTGTTTTTGCGCCTCTTGAATGACTGCTTGCGTAAAGCCTGATTTTGACAGCAGCGCATAGCTTTTCTTTTCACATGGGAACGCTTCTCCTTTTTCGATAAATCGGCTAAGAACCTGCATATCAACAGGCTCATTTGTCCACTTGCACTCGCCCAAAAGCGTTTCCTCATTTCCAAGCGCGACAAGGTCCAGCTCAATCTGCGACTTTCTCAGCTTGTCCGTGCCCCACCACTTGCCGAGTTGCCGGAATACGAACGGCAACTTTTTCTCCATGTTTTGCCTGTGCAAAAAATCTGCGCATATTCGCTCGAAAAGCCGTCCCGCATACTGGTTCAGGCGCGGCAGTATCTCGTTTTCCATAACAAAATCCGAAAGACCCCGCTCAAGTATTGAGCGGTTCGGGAATACGAATGAATACCAAAAGATAAAAAATGGATCCGATAACGAATACAGTGTTTTTCTGCCGTTTGGCTTGCTGCCTATTGGCGTCTCACGCAAAACAAAGCCGAGGTCAATGAGCGTATTCAAGTACTTCCCGCATTTGCTGACATCTTCTCCGATGCGCGTGGCAATCTCGTTTAATCGGCTTGCCCCGCAAGCAATAGCCTCAATTACCGCATTGTATATAGCGGGTTCGCGCAGTTCCTGTTTCAGCAACAAGATCGGTTCGTCATATAGATAAGAATGCGGATCCAAGACATTTTCGATAATGTTCCCGGCAAGCGAGTTCTCATCGTCCATTTTAATCAGGTAATGTGGAGTGCCGCCAAACACGCTGTAGGTCAGAGCTTTATTAACGCACGAAAAATTCGGGACAAACCGTGAAGCGGTCAAATAATCGAATGGCTCAATTCTCATTTGCCCTGTACGACGCCCAAATAACGGGCTTTTCGCGCCCAAGACTTCGCGCTCCATAAAACTGATCGTGCTTCCGCAAAGAATTAAAAAGAGCGATTTGTTTATTAGCTTTGTGTCAATGAAGTTTTGCATCAGTGACAGCAAGCTAGGGTCTGATTCCGCCAGATATGGGAACTCATCAATAATAAGAAAAAGTCTCTGAGGCTCCGTCAGTTTCGCTATGCCGTCAAACGCCTCGGCCCAGTCTTTGAAATGCAAGCCTATCTGCCCGGTAAACGCGGCAACGGATTGTGAAAACTGATCAAGCGCGGCTTTTGGGCTTGTTTCCTGCGCGAGATGATAGATACCGCGTTTGTTTTCGGCAAAGTGCGTCAGGAGCATGGACTTTCCCACTCTTCTGCGCCCATACATGACTATGAGTTGAAATCCATCTTTGCGCCAAGCCTTTTCCAGAGTGGCAAGCTCTGTTGTCCTGCCAACAAACACCGACGTCACCTCCGAATACATTTAGGAAACATGATTATTATAATCATGTTTCCTAAAATATACTATACTCCTTGCCAAACGTCAACGTGTTTTTGCGTGTTGTTATGGCGATCGCTTGCGTGTCAGGCTGTGAAATAGGCTTATTATTCTTTCCCCTGCAATGCAAAAGCCTCAAAAACTGAGTTGTTAATCGTCAATATCAACTCAAACTGCTGCGGCGATAAGCGCCGCAGACGTTCTATCAGTAAATCAAGCTCCTCCTTCAAGGTAATCGCTGTACCACAGCCCACCAAGGGGGAGACCCTCGCTCACTAAGTTTTGAACTAATGGATCTTGACTTGCGCGGCGAATGTTAGAAAAACCATCACGAGCTTTTTCCAGAATCCAAACTTCGTTTGGTTCTAGCGCATCGACGAAGTACGGTTGATGCGTGGTTATGAATATTTGGGATTTTTCTTTTCCGTCCGTGACGTGAGTGCGGAATTGTTTTGCAAGGGTTTCAAGCAATCTGTGATAAAGCCCGTTTTCCGGTTCCTCAATGCAAATAAACGGCGGGGGCTCCGGATCAGATAACAACAGCAAATATGCGAATATCTTCAAAGTACCGTCAGACATTTCTTGGGCGGAAAACGGATCTTTGAAGCCTTTATCGTTGAATCTTAATAAAAGGCGGCCATCTGGCATCGGTTCCGTCGATATGCTGTCAATACCCGGTATTTTGCCGGCGATATCATCAAGGATTTTTCTGAATTGTTTCGGATGATCCCGTTCCATGAACTGCACAACATTGCCGATGTTATCGCCATGAAGGTTTAATCGTTTTTGCGGGCCGGACAAAGGTAGGCTTCGAGCGGCGTCCGGGGTAAAGTATGACAAATACCAGCCTTCAATGAACTGCCTGAAAGCGGAGACTCTAGGGTGCTGTTTTAGCGCGCCAAGAGTTACTATGCCCAGTTTGCGGTTGTCTTCTAACTCTACGGCTTCTGTTTCGTTGGATTCCTCGCTCATTAGCTTTTTTATATCCTGCAGTGTCAGCTGTCCTGAGAATTCTCTTATTCCCTCATAATCCCCTTTCCATACAACGCCGCGTCCGTTTTCAAGTATCAGAAAAGAAAACGGCCAACCTCTGCTCTGCCCCTTTCTGCGTTGCCGAAGGCGTTCGCTCTTGACGTATGGGCGCAGATTTTCGTCCAACGCGAACGCTACCTCGTAAGTTATTGGGCGGGCATTATGCTCCTCACGGTAATATATTTCAAACATAATCGGTTCATTTACGCCAAGCGAGACTATACGCGCATAGCCGTTGCGTCGGTCACAGGCTTCTTCAACTCCAAATTTCAGGCAGTCTGACAGAAACCCGAACGCATCAAACAATGTGCTTTTCCCCGCCCCGTTTTTTCCAATCACGGCTGTCATTGGCGTCAATTGGCCGGTTCCCTTGTCGTTCCATAATTGGCCAAGAGTCACATCGCGCAAAACCCCAAAATTACGTATTCTGAATCCTTCAATCTTTGCCATGTCATCTCCTCATACTTAGGCCGCACGACTTCCTTGCCAGTTTTGTCGATAAATCCTCATTTGCTCCGCTATCGGCTTCGCGTCATAGAGAATTGCAGCTACTTACCCGCTCCCTTGCACAAAAAACATAGCATATCCACGAGCAAATTACAATAAGAAGTTGCTTATTGTTGCGCTTGCGTGTCAGGCTGTGAAATAGGCTTATTATTCTTTCCCCTGCAAGGCAAAAGCCTCAAAAACTGAGTTGTTGATCGTCAAGACCAACACAAACTGCTGCGGCGATAAGCGCCGCAGACGTTCTATCAGTAAATCAAGTTTCGCATTTGTCGAAGCGCTCGTCCGTTTCTTTTTGATATCCTCTCACTGCGAGACAGGATATGTGTTGTTCCAATAGTCGATTGCCTGCCTGTTAAGCGCCTCTACCGAGATGTCGTCAGGTAGATTTGCTTGTCGCCATTCGGTATAGTCGAACATCTCTTTGAGTAGCAGAGAGATAAACCGCTCGGCGTCAACAACTCCAAGATTCTTAACTAAAATATCCATTGCTGTGGATTTCAGCAGAGTATCTGTCACAGCGTTCCCCTTCCTTTCAGCCATTGGTTAATAAAGATTACCGGATCAGTAATAATTATCCCATCGTATTGTTTATTCAACACTCGGTCGTCAACTGTAAGAAAATAATCACAACCTGCGAAAAGAGCACACGCAATATGCAGGGAATCGTAAGTTTTGAAACCTCCACTTTGCAATATTTTAGCGGTATCCTCGATACTTTGAGTTGGAATCACAACCTCATCGGCGTGTTGCTTGAAAGCAAGAATCGTGTTTTTTATTTCCGGAAAAGGATTCTTTGAATTCTCGAACTCAATCACATAAGACCAAACTAAATCAATTTGCCCCCCTGCAACAAAAGATTGGATCATCAACTTTGAAGCAGACTCCAGTTGAATACGAAGTTGTGTCTGGTCGTCGTAAGGTCGGTTGAGACAACACACATCAAGATAGATTTTCGTTTTTTTGTCTTCCAATATGTCCACCCCTAATAAGAGCAATCCCTTTGGTGCGGTATATTTACTCACAATATTGAGTCTACCATACCTAGGATTGGTTTTCCACTAAGTTTCACAAAAATATGTTGAAAACGCTCATGGCATATGATAATATACTTTTCAAGAAAGGCCATATAAAGGGCCGCAGCGACCGTAGAGGTGTTAGCGCACCGCTACGGCGAATGTAGGGACTCAGTTTGCATCCAGATGCCTACAAACACGGGAAATCCCGCCGCTACGACAGGGTCAGTATACCCGATATACAGGGTTCATTCAAGCTGATTTTGTAAATATTGTGGTGGTGACGAGCGTGTTGAATCGCTAAAGGAATATTTTTAGCGCGTAGGTAAGGCAGATGCCCCTGCGCGCTTTTTGTTATGGCCTTTTGAACACCCGGCGGGCGGGTTGAGGACCTCCCGCCCGCCGAAGCTTATTTGATTCGCAAATCATTAAATGAACAGGGAATGCCGTTTAGGTAATCACAATGTTAATAAAGTATTCAGCGCGTTCACATATTGGAAAAATCCGGGAGAACAATGAGGACAACCTCTACGTCGATGGAACCATTATGCAGCCTGATTCCATCTGTTCCTTCATTTAATATGCTTTTTAATGGCCTAAGGCGAGGGCTTGTTAAGCAAACGGGAATGGTTTGTTTATCAAGACACAACACACGGAAGGAGAATGCTCATGAGCATGGTGCTGGCGGTTTACTTCAAAAATGGTATTTATGAATACTTTCTGCCCGGTCAGAACAATAGAAAAATCGGAGTGGATATTCCTGGATCAATAACGGGCTACGGATTTGACATTTCCCTGTCCCTTGAAGTGTGGAACGATATTTGGCAGATTAACGAAAATGAGTCAATCACTATCACCGTAAACAAAGAAAGAAAACTTGCCGTTAAACTGGAAAAAGGTCTGACGCTCGTTTGCGAGATTAAGCGTACGCATGATAAGTTTTCAATAGTGATAAATGAAAATTACGAAGGATACTCGAGTTTTGACAAATACGTTTTGAGACCTGGACAAATTACGATAGGCAGCGCCACCGGAAATACGATTCATTACAATTCACAGAACCTTGTATCAGGCAAACATGCCATTCTTGATATTGATCCTAACGGTATGCACACTGTCACCGATCTCAGCCGCAACGGTACATATGTAAACGGAAAAAGAGTCAAAGGCAATCACAAACTTGTGTTTGGCGATGGCATTTATATTCTTGGCCTCAAATTAGTTTATCTTGGCGACATTATTGCAATAAATCGCCCGGCAGACCATATCAAGCTCCACGGGCTTGAGGTTTATACGCCGAGAAGCAAGGGGAAAAGCTCAGAAGCAGCGCTTCCGGGGGACGATTACTATCAGCGCTCTCCCCGGCAAGTCGAAACGCCCGATAATGAAACGATAGAAATAGAGGCGCCGCCAAATCCAAACAAAAGCAGACGTCAACCTCTCATATTTACAATTGGTCCAGCCATGACAATGGTGATTCCAATGGCAGCAGGCGCATTATTTACAATGTGGAGCGTACAGCAAACAGCGGAAAGAGCAACAAGTCCGTTCATGTTCATGGGAATTATTACGTCTGTTACAGCGGCTCTTATAGGGGTGTTTTGGGCACTTGCGAATTACCGATACAGCAAAAAAACAGAACGTGAAGATGAAGAGAGAAGAAGTGATCTGTACCGTGCGTATTTGGAGAAAATTCGAAAGTTCATAACCCAAAAACATATTTATAACAAAGAACTTTTGGATAAGAAATATCCAAATACTGCGGATTGCTTATCATACGCGAAAACTAAAAATCGCAGATTGTGGGAACGAAATGTAAACCATCTTGATTTCATGACAGTTAGGCTTGGGCAAGGGGACATGCCCTCACCTAACGAAGTCACCGTACCAAAAGAACGCTTTTCGCTTGTTGACGACTCTTTGACAGAAGAACCGCAAATAATCAAAAACGAATATGAAAAGCTCAGGGACGTGCCAATTTGCATATCGCTCCTTGGGCATGCGTTGATCGGTGTAATTGGAGATGGACGCGCAAAGTGCAATGGAATCGCAAAAATAATAGCGGCGCAGCTAGCGGTATATCACTCATACACCGATGTAAGAATGGCGTTTATTTATGACAGCCAAGAATCGCAAGACTACGAGTTTGCCAAGTGGATGCCCCACACATGGAATTCGGACGGCAGTCTGCGCATGATGGCATGCGACTCCAACGGAGTCGGCGAATTGTTCTATGACCTCTCGGCGGTGTTGCGTGAACGCTTGGAGGAACGTGAAAGCCCAACGGATAAAAGCAGGCCGCTGCCTCATTATGTGGTGTTCATATCCAATCCCGCGCTTGTTGAAAATGAGGCGATTATGAAATATCTGTCCTCGCCTGTTGAGCAGATGGGGCTGACTACCATTATGCTCTATGGGGAGATCGGACGATTGCCGAATAGCTGCACAGTGATTATTCAAAGCGACGATGAATTCAGCGGATACTATAGCCTTGACAGCAGTTTCCTCGGTTTTGACAATGTCTCTTTCGATGCTATAGACAGTTTCCAACTGGAGGGGTTCGCACGTGAATTATCCGGTGTGCGCGTACGTGAAACCAACGCCGCTGGCGCAGTTCCTCAACTTCTTACTTTCCTTGATATGTACAAGACATCGGATGTGGGAAATGTTGACGTTGAGCGGCGCTGGCTTGAAAACAGAACTTATGAGAGCATGAAGGCCATGATTGGCTATCGCGGCGCAGATATGCCGCTTTACCTTGACATTCATGAAAAGTATCATGGTCCGCATGGGCTTGTTGCCGGGACGACCGGCTCAGGAAAAAGCGAAACTCTGCAAACATACATATTGTCTCTTGCCCTAAACTATCACCCATATGAGGTGTCTTTTATCCTGATCGACTACAAGGGGGGCGGCATGGCCGGGAGCTTTGAGAAACTCCCTCATATTGCGGGAATCATTACAAATCTCGGAGGCAATCAAACCAATCGGGCATTGGCGTCGATCAATAGCGAAATCAAGCGCCGACAAGCAATATTTAATGAGTATAAGCTAAAGCATATTGACGGATATATTGAGCTCTACCGTGCCGGCAAGGTCGATATGCCTATTCCCCATTTACTTATTATCGCCGATGAATTTGCGGAACTTAAAAAGGAACAACCAGAGTTTGTGCGTGAACTTGTGAGCGCGTCGCGCGTCGGCCGAAGCTTGGGTGTCCACCTGATACTAGCAACGCAAAAACCGTCAGGTGTGGTTGATGATGAAATATGGGGCAACTCGAAGTTCAGGCTGTGTCTGCGCGTACAGGACAAGCAGGATTCAAATGAGATGCTAAAGCGCCCTGATGCAGCTTATATAACGAATGCCGGGCGCGGCTTTTTCCAAGTGGGCAATGACGAGATATTTGAGATGTTCCAATCTGGGTGGAGCGGCGCCAAATACGAGCCGCAATTGCCATACTCGGACACAAAACAAGGTGACGCAAGAATGATAAATATTTTGGGCAAACCCGGCGTTGTCGGAGGAGTTAATAAAGCCTCTCCGCAAACTAATGATGATGGTAATAAGCAAACCCAGCTCGAAGCAGTTGTGCTGCATATATCGCAAAAAGCAAAGATGCTGGGTGTAAAAGCGATTGACAATATATGGCTGCCGCCGCTCCCGAGACTTGCATATCTGCAGGAAATGGCTTCATTTATGCGAAGCACATATTGCGACGGCGTGTGGTCCGGAGCTCCGGGAGAGCTGAATCCACTTGTCGGCATAGTTGACGACCCTGTAAACCAGCTTCAGAAAGAACTGAACATAGATATTCGCTGCGAAGGTCATCTGATAATTACAGGTTCAGGCGCTGGCGGCAAAACAACGTTCCTGCAAACCATTCTTTTTTCACTGGTCACAACATATTCGCCAAAGCAGGTAAATATCTACATCGCCGATTTCGGAAGCCGTACTATGGGCATTTTCAGTGCGCTGCCTCACGTAGGCGGTGTTGTTTTTGATGATGAACCAGACAAGGCGGATAAATTGGTGGCTCTGCTCCTGAAAGAATTGAACCGCCGCAAAATAGCCTTTTCGGAAAAAGGTATCGGTTCCATAAAGGAATACGCCCTGCTGTATGATGACGTCCCGTTTGTCATTTTTGCCATAGATAATTTTGCGGCGTGGAGCGAGAACTGTTCGAGGCAGGAAGACAATTTGGTGCAGCTCAGCCGCGAGGCCGCCAGCTATGGGATTTACTTGGTGCTGACTTGTTCAAACTCAAGCGACGTGAGGCATAAGATAAGGCAGAATATTAACTTTGGAATAGGCTTGCAGCTTGCTGACCGTTTTGAATATGAGGAAGCGATAGGTGCTAAAACCGACATTATCGCTGAAGACCGAACCCCCGGACGTGGGATAGTATGTTTCCCCAATCCGCTTGAATTTCAAACGGCGCTTTGCCTGAAAGAAAAAGATGCGGTATCGTTGAATATGAAGTTGAAAGAACAGTTTGAAGCTATGGCTTTGGCGTGGGCGGGCGAAAGAGCTCCCGGCATTCCGCAAGTCCCGGCTGATATGTCCCTTGAAAACCTCATGTGTTTGCCGGACTTTTCAAACGTATTACATTCAGCCAGATATATACCGTTCGCTTACGACCTCGCCGAAGCTCAAGTTGAAAGCATAGATATGGCACAGACATTTTGTTATTCAATTAGCGGAGCTTCACGGAGCGGCAAGACAAATATGATGAAAGTCATAATGAGGCTGGCAAAAGAACAGAATGGCTCTATTTACGTTTTCGACAACGCCTCACGGGAGCTTGAAAGCTACTCGCATGAGCTAGGTGCGGCAGGGTACATTACATCGACTGATGAGCTGTTTGATTTAATGCAGGAAACCATTATTCCGGAATTTACCCGTCGGAACAAAGCTAAGGGAGATTTTATCAAAGGCGGGAGAAAAAATGTTGATGAGTATATTGCGTCCGAGCGAAAAATCTTCCTGTTTATTGCTGACATGACCGCATTTTGCGAGGCAGTATATGAAAGTGAACGTGACATGAGCAGCTTTATGGAACTGATGGTCACGCGCGGCGATAATCATATGATTTATTTATTCGCCTGTGTGTCGCAAGGCGATATGGTTGGCGAGTACAACTCCAAACG
>Ga0099364_10014586_pt1 | contig 10436 bp, 7 predicted proteins | sample TergutTh196P3_FD_73070 | JGI IMG/M metagenome (GOLD analysis project Ga0099364, IMG submission 73070) | Microcerotermes parvus P3 segment gut microbial communities from Pointe-Noire, Republic of the Congo - Th196 P3 | ecosystem: Host-associated > Arthropoda: Insects > Digestive system > Gut ...
AGGGGGCGATGCCGTAGGCGGCGGCAAACTCAGGCCAACAGCGCACCGCCACCCCGTCCAGCTTGTTTTTCTGCATAAAGCATTCCATAGAGGCGGCCAGCTCAGCCACCTTATCCGTCTGCGCCGCCGTCACGCGGGAGAGATCAAACTCCCGGATCTGCCGGGTATACCCTTCTGTCATGCCTTTCGGAAAGTCGTGCTCATACAACTCGCGCAATTCATAATGATCCACCAGCACGCCCAGCTCCTTGAAGACATGGAGATCCTCCGTGTCCAGATTGAAAAAGCCGTGGGCGCGGTAACCCGCTATGCCGATATGCGCGTTCTGTAACGCCGCTTTGATTTTGATTGCCTCCAGCCAAGCGGTGTCAATAGTCTTTCCGATATGGCAGGTGTAGTCGTTGATTCCGGCTTTATAGAAGTTGGAAGCGTTCAGATTGACTCCGCAGACGGAGTTTAGGCGTATCTTGCCCCCGTTATAAGGCAACTCCTCATAGGCCCACAGCAGAGAGGGTTTGCGGAGATGCTTGTGCAATATCAAAGCCAGATGTCCCAGATGGAAGGTTCCGCTGATGATAACCAGGCCGTCTAGATGCTCTCCCGCCAGAAAAGTGCCCGCCCGTTCGGCATCCTCCGTCTCGATCAGCGGCTCCTCCATGATGACAAAGCGGACCCCCTTCATCGCCTTGAGCTCGATCTTTGAATTCTCATAAAGCTCAACGGCGGCGGGGACATCGAAGGTGTGGCGCGCGAGGCATACGACTCCGATTTTAATTTCTTTCACATATAACATCGCCTTTCGATTTACTGCGGCAGAATAAGACCGCGGTACAGCTTGATCAAATGCTCGTCGGTGATCGGGATTGGACTGTTGTTCATATTGGGGTGTTTGCTGGATTCAACCAAAAAGGGAATGTCTTTCTCGGCAAGCCCGAAATCAAACAGGTCTGTCAATAGCCCCAGCTTGCGTTTTAGGCCCGCAATACTCTCCGCCATCTCAAATACATCCCCAAATCCCAATCTCTCCGCAAGCGTACAGGCTTTGGGGCCGTTCCATAAGCGCAAAAAATAATCCAGCGTCAAGGCGCACGCTTCCCCGTGCGGGATACCGAAACGGTTTGTCAAGATAAACGAACATGCGTGAGCGGGACCCGTTTTTGGCAAATTGAAGCCCAAGCCCGCCATCACCGATGCCTGCGCCAACATATTTTTGGCTCCCCGGTTGACCGGCTCCGCGCAAGCGGCTTCCAGACAGCCGAACACGATGCGCGCCGCCTCGATACACATCGCGTCACAGATAGGCTGGCTGTTTTGATTCACAAACCCCTCAACGGCATGAGCTAAAACATCCATTCCGGTCTGCGCCGCGACCTTCGGGGGCAGTGAATAGGTCAGGCATGGATCAACAATCGCGGCGCGGGGATAAAACCCTTTGCAGACCATTGGCGCTTTGAAGCCCTTTGAGGAGTTGGTCAAAACACTCACACCGGTAACCTCGCTGCCGGTTCCGGCGGTGGAGGGAAGGGCGATCAGCGGCAGGCCCGTATCGGGCAGCGCGCGGTCTGTTCCGTGGTATGCTTCCACCGAACCTCCTGCCGGAGCCATGACACACGCCGCCTTGGCACAGTCCAGCGCGCTCCCGCCGCCCATCGCGATGACATATCCCGCGCCTGCATCGCCAATGGCTTTGGCCAGCGCGTCCACATCGCGGGTCTCGGGATTGGGTCCGAAACGGCTGAAGATATCGGATATACTCCCGTCTGCCAGGTCGTACAGCTCTTCGGCAAAGCCCAGCCGCTCCAACGCCGGATCACAGACCAACACCGCTCCGCCCGAAAGGCCCATCTCCCCGGCCAGCTCAAACACCGTCTTTCGTTTTTCCGGCCCGAAAACGATTTTCACCGGCTGGCTATATTCCCAGGTCATTTCACCGCACCCCTTTCCCGTCTGGAATAGATCAATAGGAACGCGCAGAGGATAATCATCGCTGTGCCGACGGCTTCTGTGACGCCGGGAACAATCTTGAAGACAAGCGCGTCTGTCAGAAGCGAAAAAACCGGAGTCAGCAGCAGCAGCGCTTTTACGACCCATGCCGGATGCTCACGCAGTCCTTTGTAGTAGAGCAGATAGATCAGCAGCTGCCCCGCGCCTCCCGCCAGCAGCATGGCGGCCAACGGCCAACCCCAGTGTATCGTGTCAGGTCCCGTCCCGCGGCCTGACAGCGCCGCCGCGGAAAAGCACAGCATGGCGATGAGGTTATTGTAGTAAGCAATCGTGTCATTTCCCGCGCCTTTCCTCTGCAAATGCTGAATCAGAAGGGCATTGACCGATATGCACAGGGCGCTGAGCAAAAACAGGAGATTTCCCGGCTCTATACGCAAATCCCGCGGACTGAAGCCCATGACCATGACCGTTCCCGCGAGCAGTCCGAAAATCAGCAGCCAATTTGTGCCTTTGAGCTTTTCTTTCCGCATCAGTACCGACAGGATACTCACCATAAAAATATCCGTTTTGAGCAGCACGGTTCCCGTAGCGGAGGACTGAGAGAAGCGGAAACCCAAAAAGGCGGTGATATCCAGCAAAAAACCGAAACCGCCGATGAGCAGCAGTGTTTTCCATATTCCTCTAATGAGCAGGATTTCCTTGAGCCGCCCGCGCCATAACAGAATCAAGGTAAACATCACGAAAACAATCAGTCTGACAGCGAAGCCCGCGGCAAACGAATCCATCCGCTCGTTGATCAGCTTTACCGCCGTATAATATCCCGACCATACCGCCGCCAGAAGGAAAACCGCGTTGTATTTCCTCATTTCAAGCAGATTGCGCCGTTGATCTCTCTGCCTGAAAGCCCCTTGATCCAAACAAATGACGCGTTGATCCCCGGTTCAACGGTCATATTGCTCTCCAGCGCCATTTCGCAGTACGCGGGGAACGGACCGATTCGGATATCCACATCCCGCAGCTCATGCTCACAGCGCAGCGAATACTCGCAGCAGCGTTCATATCGCCTGTGGGTAAGGGAAAAATCAATTGGCCCGCGTTTCCCGTCGCGGTGGATCACAGGGTAGCCGTACACCTCTATCCCGTCCACGTCCCAAGGCAGGCGGGGAATCAGTCTCACTTGGCCGGGGGTGGGGTTTTCCACGCCAATGATCAACGCGATGGCCTTTACGGCTTCGGCTTCCTGGACCAAATTGCCTTCGTCTCCTTCGTTATCATGGACAAACGGGCGGCCGTTTTTCAATACGCCGAAGGTATGGTCATCCCCTTGCTCAAAGTTCTCATAGCTAAAGCATTCGTGGACAATAAACGGACTTAAATCGTTGGTCAGCGGCTTCACCACATCTCCGTCATACGCCAGCCTGCACAAGCCGGCGATGAGCTTGGTTGAGGCCGCGACGTCGTCGGCCAGCAGAGCCGCCTGCGTAAAAAAACTTTGCCCATACCCGCACATGGTCTCATCGTGGCGCCCGCCGGCTCCGTGAAAGCAATTGACTCCGGCAAAGCCGTATTTGCGGTAAAAAATGTTTTTTGCCATCTCGTCATTGATATAGCGATAGGTCGCTGTATGTACAGCCTTGAACCGGCCCTCATAGCCGTATCGCGCCGCGTCGCTCTCCAGTATGCCGCACAGCTGGCGTGTGGAGCGGTACGCGTCAAAACGCAGTCCTACCCAGTCGGCGGTGTCATAGGCATTGCCGCTTGGGTCCATTGCGTTGATAAACGCGCCTGCCCGTGTCTTGCTGGGGGTTTTCCCCGATATCAGCTTTTCCTCAATGGCACGCTCCAGCCGGGTATGCAGACGGGACAGATACTCCAGCTTTATATCGTCGCCCACCGCCTTCGCCAATTGGCAGAAAGCCGCTATGGCGCACAGCGCCGCGTAATTCGGGAAAATGCCGTATACCACAAAATCCGTATTTGGATTGCCGGACAGCTCCGTCTCACAGGGGATCAAATCAGCGTGCGGGCAATTCTCCATGCCCGTTTCCCAGTATCCAAAAACAGGGAATAGCTGGTCTAACAGCGATCTGCCCCACGCGGGGTCACATTCATTGATCAAATACGCCCGATAACACCCCAGCAGGATCAAGGCGTTGCCGTCCAGCTCAAAATGCTTGCCGTGACCGGGCTTTTCTACGATAGTGCGCCCGAAATGGTCGCCGTGGGTGATGTGCTTGGAAAAATACTCCGCTGCCGCCCGCGCTCTCTCCGCGTCTCCAAACCGGGCTAGTTCAATTAACCCGCGCCCTCCGTCACGCGTCCAGCATTGACGGTAGTAGTTGGTGAACTCATGCTCGACCGTAGAGGTGTGGATGAACCCCCGGGGAAACGCCCCGTCACGGAGTTCAACCTTTCGGGCAATGTCTGCCAGGTTTTCCGGCAAAATCCGGTTGAGCATCAAAGCCGTTTCGCCGCCCTTGAACATAACCGCCGGATACGGGTAATGGGGATTCCTCTTCTTAACGCTCATATCACCACCTAGAAAATACCCGAAACGACTTGTCCGGTATTGTGGGCTTCAAACGCGGCCTCCATGATACGCAGTACACGCAAGACTTGCTCGGGCGTGACCTCGAGCGGCCGGCTTCCGTCCAGAGCCGCGGCGAAAGCGGGGTAAAAGGCTGGGTAGTCGGCGCTGCCGGGGATTACGGGGATGATCTCCGAAGCGTCTCCGGGCGCCATGGTGCGTGTAGGTCCCGCCTTGTTATAGGCAATCGGCCGGCTGTAGTCGTCTGTCTTGGGACGCAGAACGATCTTGCCCTCGCTTTCCCAATCGCTGATCACCAAACCTCCCTTGTCGCCGAAAACCATCCACCTCGGCGGTGAGACGCAGTGGCTCGTGCCCACCAAAACCGAAGCGGTCAACGCGTTTTCAAAGGTCAGAAGCAACCGGAACCCGTCCTCGCAGCCGTAACCGGAGATATGGCTCATACAGCAGAACACCGAAATCACACGGAATGGGAACAGCTCTAAAAGCTGATCAATCAGGTGCACGCCCCAGTCCCGCATCATACCGCCGCCCTCGGCGGCATAGCGCCGCCATCCGGGAGGAATGCCGCGGCAGGCCGTAACGCAGGATTGCAAGTCAAAAACGCGACCCAAAATCCCGGATTCCACCGCTTGCCTGACCGCTGTAAAATCCGGGTCGCGGCGGCGGTTTTGGTATACGGTGAGCAACCGCCCGTGTTTTTGCGCGGTCCGGGTCATGGCTTCCATCTCTTCCACCGTCATCGCCGCGGGCTTTTCGCAGATGACCGCCTTCCCCGCTTCCAACGCCGCGCAGGTGAGCGGCTTGTGGGAAGAGTTGGGGGTCGCAACAATCACAATGTCGATGTGGCTGTCCGCCAACAGCCCGTCCAGCGTGTCAAAGACCGTCAAGCCGTCCTGTACGGCCAGCTCACGGCGTTCGGGCAGGATGTCATACGCGCCGGTGATCCGAATGCGCGGGGTTTGGCATACCCCGATGTGATGCCAGCGGCCCATGTTGCCATACCCTATAATTGCCGCTTGATACTGTGTTTTCATGATACCCTCCGGTCAGTGAGTTACCAGAATATCGGGACGCTCCCGTCCGCCGACCCTTCGCACAGGCCAATCGCCGCAAGCCGTAATGACCTCAATCCGGCTCTCGACCAATAATACCGTATCCTCCACTTTCGCGCCGGGACAACTTAGGTTGAACGCGTACGCTTCCTCCGAAGCGGCCCGCCGGGCTGTGCCGCCGTCGATACGGATTTCACGGGGCAGATATCCGGTCAGTCCCCCCTGATGATGGTTTAACCATTCTCCGTCCAGCCTGTTGTCCGTATACGCGGTACAGATGGCTTGATAGACCTCGGCCAGGGGTAGGCAAGCTTCCAGCGCCTTATAGGTCTCCGCTTCCACTTCCAGCAGTGCTCTGTATTTTTCGGGTTTAGGACTACTTCCGAAACAAACCGTGCGGGTAGCGGAAACGATCAAGCCGCCCCTCCGGGCGCAGACCGAAGCAATCAAACACGTTTTCGCGCGTTTTGCGGAGGGGATGAAATGGCGTACCCGCTCGCCGCGTTCATCGGCGCCCGTGAACAGGGATATCGGCTCAATTCCCTTGCCCCAGAGAGCCGATGAGAGCAGCCCCGCCGCCTCAAACTCCCGTATCCCCGGAGCCGCGTGCTTCAGCACGCTTTCCAGCGCATCGGCGGCGTCACGCCCGAGCGCGCGGAATCGGTCCTGCTCCGGTAAGGTCAGCCTAACACGGGCCGCGGCAAACCAATCGCGCCAATCCGCGTCTGTCGTCAACGAGTCACCCGCAAGCTCCTCCGCCAATCGGGCTAATCCGCCATCCTCTTCCCAAGGGAGGGTGCGCAGCTCAAACATGTCAGCGGGCAATTCCTCGTTCATCAGCCGTCTGCCTTCAATCGAATTGGCCAGCAGCCAAGCATGGTCGGCGGTCACCAATACCCATCCGCAGGAAACAGTGGCGGCCAGTCCCAAAAAACCGCGCCCCCCGGCAGTGACCCAGGAGAAATTGGGCTGTTCACGGATGAGTACGCCGCTTTTGCCGGTACGGGTCAACTCAAGCCTTATCGCTGAGATTTTATTCAGACATTCCGTTTGACGGTTCATGGCCGTTTCACAATCTCCCTTATTTATCCCTTGACAGAGCCAATCATAACGCCTTTGATAAAATACTTTTGCAAAAACGGGTACAGAACGGTGATGGGCAGCGTACCCACAACAATCACGCAGTATTTCGTCAGCTCGCGCAAACGGAACAGCATCACGGCGTCGTCAAAGTTGGCTCCGTACAGATTCTCATTGCTGTTTAAGATGAGCAGCTCCCGCAGCATGACCTGAAGCGGCTTTAGGCTGCTGTCTCTGAGCAATATGGTGGCGTTGAACCATGCGTTCCAGGCGGTGACCGCGTAAAACAGAACCTGCACCGCGATGGCCGCGTAGATTACGGGAGCAATGATGCGGAACAGAATGATCAAATCATTGGCGCCGTCTATACGCGCGGATTCCTCCATGGCGTCGGGTACAGCAACGATGGCTGTGCGCAGTACAATCATATTGAATACCGTCAGCGAACCCGGAAGGATGATCGCCCACCGCGTATCATACAGCCCCAAATCCCGTATCAGTAAATAGAAGGGGATCAAACCGCCTCCGAAAAACATATTGACCATAATCAGCACCGTCATGCTCTTGGACCACATCCAAGACTTCCGCGAGGTGATATAGGCGGCCAGCAACGTCATAAATACCGCCAGCGCCGTTGACGCCGCTACGTAAATGAACTGGTTCATAATCCCTGTCAGAAGGTTCCTATTCTGAAGCACCATTCTGTAGCCGTCCAGCGTCGGGTCCAACGGACGCAACAGGAACCCCCTGTGAACCGCCAGACTCACCGGGTCCGAAAAAGACGCGAAAATCACATGAATCAGCGGGTAAAAGCAGATGAAGCTCAACACAATCATCAGCGCTATATTGAATAGATTGAACACATCTACCTTTTTCCGCCTTGCTCTTTTCCGCACTATTTTTTGGGCCATAGGATTCACCTCCTTACCACAGACTGGTTTCGCTGACGCGGCGGCTGATATTGTTGGTAATCAGCATAAGCGTCAAGCCGATCACGGCGTTAAACAGGCCCACCGCGGAGGCAAAGCTGAACGCTCCGTCCACAAGCCCCCGGCGGTAAACATAGCTGGTAATCACATCGGCCGTTGAGTATGTATTGGGATTATACAGAAGAATGATTTTTTCGTGCCCCACACCCATCAACTGTCCTACAGCCAGAATAAACATGATGATAATGGTCGGTGCGAGACAGGGCAGCGTGATGTGCCATATTTTACGAAATCGTTTGGCCCCGTCAACCTCGGCGGCTTCATACAGCTGCTGGTCTATGCTGGATATGGCGGCGAAGTAGATAATAGAATTCCATCCGAAGGTCTTCCATATCTCCGAGGCAACATAGATTGTCCTGAAATTATCGGCAATCCCGAGGAAGTTAACCATCTCGCCCTCCGGCTTGCCCAAAAACCCCAGCACCTGGTTAATCAAACCGTTCCCGCTCAGAAACATGTGCAGCAAACCGCACACGACCACCAGGGATATAAAGTGCGGCAGATAGGTCAGCGTCTGTACCACGCGGACGAATTTGCGTTTTCTCACCTCGTTGAGCAGCAGCGCGAAGAGAATCGGCGCGGGAAATCCGAACGCGAGGGTGTATAGGCTGATCAGCAGGGTATTTCTGATGACACGAAAAAAGTGAACCGATTCAAAGAACGAGATAAAGTTTTGAAAGCCGACCCAAGGGCTTCCCAAGATGCCCAGGCGCGGGGTATAGTCCTTGAAAGCCATCAGCGTTCCGTACAAGGGATAATAGAAGAAGATTAAGACATAAATCAGAACCGGGGTCGCCATGATGTAGACCCATTTCTGACGCGTCAAGTCAGCAAGCATTTTAGGTCTGGACATAATACGCAATACGCCCGAAAGCAGTACCAGAAGACAGGCCAGCATCATCATGTAGTAGCCGTATTTGAGGTTTTTGGAAAACAGCTCGGTCAAAACGGGGTCTTGCCTGACCATATTGGTATCACTCAGACCCGCAAAGTTTGCAATCAGCAAGGTCAGACTGAGCAGAGAACACAGCGTTGGAAGGAATGCGGCTTTATCTCGGTTTCGGATCAAAGAACTGAGAACACCGAAGCAAAGGAGCAGTCCGGCAAACATGACTGACGCCATGGGAACCATCCCCCACCTGTCTCCGGGGACTTCGCGCCCGAAAATCATGTCAACGCCGCGCACATAATAGCCGGCGCTTCCAAACTGTGCAATCAGAGCAGGCAGAAAGAACGTACCCAACGCGCAAAACAAAAGAGCGAGCTGCAAAAGGGAAAGCCATCCGGTTTTCTTGCGCAGCTTTTCCATAAAAGCGGTCATACGGCGTTCACCCTTAGTCCTTGTTTTGATGGATACCGGGAACCGGCGGATGCCGGTTCCCGGATCGTTTGGAAATTATTTGCTGTCGTAGCGTGTGGTGGCGGCTTGCTGAATTTCAGTACATTGCTCAATGCCCATGTTTCTAAGCTCGTCGCGGAAGCTGTCGAACTCGCTGAGCGCTCTCTCGCCTGTAATGAATTTCACGATATTCTCGTTTACATGGGTGTTGACTTCGGCAATCGCGGGATTGTAAATCGCGCTTTCATCTAACGTGAGCGACAAACGCGGGGGCATCAGCAGATCGACTCCGCCTTCGCTCCACACATTGGAAATATGGAGGAAGAACTCGCTGAACGGCTCGGCGTCCCATATACGATGAGCCGGCGGAACGTGGCGTTTGTAGATTTGCCGGATTTGACCCCACGGCCCGATTACGTCATCGTCATAAAACACATCGGTTAGCTCGACCTTGCCGTTCACCAGATTATAGGTGACCCCTTCGATTCCATAGTTATAGAGGTATATCCCCTTCTCCGTAAACCCGTAATTGATGAAGTCCATCGCTCTTTCGGGATTGCGGTTGGCTGTGGTGATGACCAGGTCGTTCATCTTATAGATGGTGTCGAGCTGACGCGCGTTGATTTTGTCGCCCTTGTTCAGGACCAGTCCGGGAAGCTGAACCAGGTCAAAGTCGGGATCGACGGCGCGGCCGTTGTTGAGCATGTTTTGCGTGCCTCCGCGACCGTCGGAGAATACGACGATATCGCCGTTCGCGATCGCCGCGGCCCTGTCTTCACCTGTACGCACATACCAGTCTCTGTCAATGATCCCCAGGTCGTACCAACGGTTCATCATGGTCAGGAAGTCAAGGTAGGCATCCTGCATGGGGCCGAACTTGACCGACCGGTCGGATAAATCTCTGTAGAAGTGCGTCCCTATGCCGAACGCCGACACATAGCGGTGCGCTTCCGTAGAGAATCCGGGCACGTTAAAGTTCTCGTTGATGGCGAAGCTAACGCCCAGCTCATCCTTCATGCGAAGGGCGGCGGCTTCCAGCTCTCCAAGGGTCTCGGGTACGGCAAGGCCCAATGTGTCGAGCAGGTCCTTGCGCATGGACAGACCGTGCCACGCGGGCGCGTTGATGGGCTGTATGCTCGGGATAGACCACAGCACACCGTCGTCGGTGGCGGTTTGACGCCATATTTCCCGGTCGGACTGAAGAAGAGCCATCAGGTCGGGCGCGTAATTCTGGGCCAGGTCGTTGAGCTGTAGGATCAAGCCGTCCGATATCGCCGCGTCAGGCCCTTTTACATAGCTGAAGCCCTCGATAAAGTCGGGGAGATCCTGGGCCGCGATCAAAAGGCCAAGCTCTGTGGCAAACTCGCCCTGCGCGGCGTGGATGAATTGCAGCTCGATGTTCAGATCCTCCTCAATGATTTTGTACATCAAGCTGTCGTTCATGGTTTCCATGTGAGCATTGGCCACGGCCTCCATGAAGT
>Ga0099364_10014587_pt1 | contig 10436 bp, 14 predicted proteins | sample TergutTh196P3_FD_73070 | JGI IMG/M metagenome (GOLD analysis project Ga0099364, IMG submission 73070) | Microcerotermes parvus P3 segment gut microbial communities from Pointe-Noire, Republic of the Congo - Th196 P3 | ecosystem: Host-associated > Arthropoda: Insects > Digestive system > Gut ...
AGTGATTTCCATAAAATACACCTTCAATAATATTTATAATTATTTGTTCTTAGATGTATTATTTGTAAATTGTGAATTATAAAATAAATGTAATGAACATAATAATAAGTATAAAAATTGGAGGGAATAATCATGAATGAAAAACTGCTAAATGTAACCGAAGTAAGCAATATGTTAAACATATCTAAATCAAGTATTTACAGCTATGCTCAAGAGCAAACAATTCCAACTATCCGATTAAACGGCAGATTGCTTTTTTCAAAAAACGCATTGGAAACGTGGATTAATTCAAATACAAAAGACGCAATTAATAATCAAGGAGAAAAAAAATGAGACCAGATGAAGGAATCGATAAAATAGGGGTTTTATTAAACCCTGTATTTTTGAATATGGAATGTAAAATTAAAAACATTGACCCGTATAATAGATTGTCATTTCATAATGCAGGTTCTTTTAAAGTATTGGTAATTAAGCAGGAATATCTAAATCCATTGCTTGACCACCAGATGCAAATATCATTTGCTATTTATGAACTTGTAAAAAAAGGAATAATTAACTTTCCTGACAATTTCTTTACCCCATTATTTATATATAATAACTATAAATGGTTTGTTTTAAATATCGTAGCTATTGAGTTCTATTCCAGTTGGTCGCCTGACGAGATTGATATAGATGAAGATATGGTTGAAAAAAATATTGATGCCGCTAAAGAAAACGGCTGCTTGTACCGGTATGTGGATAAAGAAAAAAATGAACTTACTGATACATATTATTCTAATGACAAGGCTAAAAAAAGCTATGACCGTTCCAGTTTTATTATTTACAACAAGCAGAATAAAGATATAAAGGATAATCAAATACCTACAGACGTTATATTATCAAACCCAAAAACAATACGCACAGAATTCCGCTTGTATTCTGACAATACGGATTGGCTGCATTGGGATAATCTGAAAGGTGATTATCAGACTATATTTAATCGGCATATAAATCTATTAGCAACAATTTACAATAACTATCTGCGCGGTTGTTTTACAGTAAACAGCAAAACGAATAAAAACTTCAAAAAAATAGTTAAGGTTGCTGAGGAAAATGATTCTATACGTTATTCCGGAAAACGATTAAAGAAACGAGTGTCATTAAATAAAATAAATGAATACGGCGGGAAAAATCCGGAAGAAAAGAGCAGATTAGGGTTGTCAATATTTGAAGAAAATGTAATGAAAAATGAAAAATATGAAAATGCCGAAACAATGAGAGAAATCATGGAAAATGAAACAAAAAACAGGGGTAAGTACTATTAGAAATAATAAAAAACCGTATGGGTAGTAATATAGATAAGAGGGTATTAATAAGGAGGTACTATGTTTTTATAGAAGAAAATGGGGTTGTTGAAAATTAGTAAAACGATTTTATAAGCAGACAATATGAAAATAATTTATGTAAAGATATTATAATATAAACGATAAATGATATATTAAAATATTATCAATAAATAAATGTAAAGGAGTGTTTATGAACTATTATGATGATGATAGTGATAAAAATGATGAAGATGATATGTATTTTAAAAGGAACATTTCTTAAATAAATATGAAATACCAAATAGTAACAACTAAAATTAATAAAAAAAATATTTATATAAATCATATAAGAGAAGCCTATTATTTATTAAATGAATATTATCCAAATCTTGATAGAGAACATGGCTTCTTAATAACTTTAAATAACGATCATAAGGTTATATCTATTTCTATTATAGGTATAGGTTCTGCTAAAAAAGTTATATTATCACCAAGGAATATATTTATAAAAGCTTGTGAGGACAAAGCTAATTTTATTATTGTAGCTCACAATCATCCACATAAAAGACAAAAAATAACTCCATCACAATCTGATATAAATCATTTCAGATTATTATATTATATTAGTAAAAAAATAGATATTGAATTGTTAGATAGTATTGTTTTTAATTCTAATACTTATGTTAGTCTTAAATATAATGAAAGTAAATTAGTATTTACATAATATGTAAAAAATACATACATATTCTTAACAAATTATAATAATCATCCCTGACAGTTGGTTGTTTTTTTGTATTTAAAGTTACTTATAAATATATATTATCTCCTTACAAAGCAAAATTGCCTGTATAGGCAATAGATAATTTATTTCAAGGAGATAAAAAATGAACAACCTAAACTCCATCCTCATAGAAGGAAACTTAGCAAGAGCGCCGGAAATGCGTTCTACTCCCAAAGGAGTTAATGTATGCACCTTCCCTTTAGCTTCCAACCGTTTCTACAAACAGGATGCCGTGATGGAAAAGGAAGTGAGCTTCTTTGACGTGCAGACTTGGGCAAAGCTGGCGGAAAGAGTCGAGCAACTGGGAAAGAAAGGGCGAGGCGTAAGAGTGGTCGGACGGCTGAAACAGGAACGTTGGCAGGGGCAGGACGGTAAAACCCAATCAAAGGTAGTCATTGTTGCCGAGCATGTAGAGTTCAGAGCAGAAACAAAGAGAGCAAGCTCAGCAGAAGATGAAACAGTCGAAGCCGAAGAAAACACCGAAAGCCTCGTTCCAAACTTTTAGACAGCTATTAGAAAGGAGCAAACATGAAAACAATCGCCGTTAATTCAATGAAAGGCGGAACAGGGAAATCGACATTAGCAATTCTTGTAATCAATGCGCTTAACAATTCAGGATATCGATGTCTGGGAATTGATACAGACGCAAGCAACCATTCGCTTTCATTTCACTTTTGCGACAGCAGACAGCATCTTTCTGGTCAGAGTAAAACCGTCTTCAATCTGTTTATGGGCGATACAGTTCAAGAATGTGCAATCAGTATAAATGAAAAACTTGATATTGTAACAGGCGATGTCCGTCTTAATGAGTTCCGCAGCACAGACAGCTTGAAACGTTTGAAACGGACATTAAAAGATGCCGATTATGATTTTGTTATAATTGACACTTCACCGACCTACGACAACATTGTCGGCAATGTGCTGACAGCAAGCGACATTCTGCTGATACCTGTTCAGCAGGATATGTTCAGTTACCAGACTTTAAAATACCAGTTTGAGAAACTTGCCGAACTTGAACTGGACGGTCTGGACACGCATATCATCTTTAATCAGTTTGAAAAACCTTTGACGGAAAACCAGAACGCATACCGGAACCAGATAACCAACCTTTTCCTAGAAGACAAAGCTTTCAAACCGTTCATTAACCCGAACAGCCTTTCCAAGTCAAGCGTGTTAAGGAAGTACATCAACAAATGGAATTATCATATTGATAAAAGAACGGAAACCCAGAAAACCTATGAGGAAATCAAAAGCCTTATAAGGAATGTTTTAGGCGTCACCATAGGGGAGGCATTGTAATGGCAAAACTTGGAATGTTGAAAAATGTTCAACCCGATACCGGCACACAAGACAGCCGTTCAGTGACGCTTACCGTCAAGGATATTCCTATCGGAGACATTCGCATAAAAGAGAATGTCCGTGTTGAGTATACCGAGATAGACGAACTTGCTGAGAGTATTCGCAGATATGGGCTTTTGCAGCCAATCACCGTATATATGGAAGAAAACGGTTGCACTGTTAAAACAGGGCATCGGCGGTTTTTAGCGTATCAAAAGCTCTATCAAACAGAGCCGGAACGGTTTCACAGTATCCGCTGTATTATTTCGGACGCTCAAAACATCGTGCTTGTCCAGCTTATTGAAAATGTGCAACGGGTTGATTTATCGCAGATTGACTTGCTCAATACACTGAACGGTCTTAAAGCGCAGGGAATGACGCTGAAACGGATTGCCGAAGTAATGGGAAAAACAGAAGGCTATATCAAAAACTTATTTGTCGGAGTGAATGAAATAAACAAGGATAACGATTTGCATAATATGATAAGTCACGCCGGCGTGACCATCAGCGATATAGCAGAAACAAAAAGCGTAAGCAACGAAAAAGAACGGATGAAACTTCTTGATGAAAGACGGACAGGGAAAATCAACCGCGCAAAAATGAGGGAAAAGGTGCAGGAACTCGCAACTCCTGTATCAGAGAAAAAAGCACCGGTTAAAACTGAACAAAAGGCAAAGAAAAACAAAATCAATATTAGCATCAAAGTTTTTCCTGAACTAAAAAAAATCATCATCTATTTAGCAAACACAGGAAACAAAGAACAACTGGCTTCCATAGAGGAAGATTTACAGAGGTATTTTACTGCAAATAAAGAAAGATACCTTTTGGTAAAAACGAAGAAAGAAGGAGTTACAGAAAATGCCAAGCATTAAAAAGAAAAACACAAAAAAAGTTGCGAAGGCAAAAGGCAGCCTGTTCAAAGGACGGACAGTCGTTGTCACTGGGAAGCTCGAAAACTTTACAAGGGGTACAATCAATACCAAGATTGAATCACTTGGAGCTTTAGCCGGGAGTTCGGTATCAAAAAATACCGACTATCTTGTTTGCGGGGAGAAGGCGGGAAGATACAAATGAAAAAAGAAAAATTAAAAATGAAAAGTGAAGAAAGCCAAATAGCAAATAACAGTGAACAGATAAAAACATTCCTTGCTTTTCATCGAATGTCTTTTATGCAGATAAAAACCTTTTTTCCCCAACAAAGGTGGAGCTTTCAAATTCATTGAATTTGGCGGCATTTCAAATGAAAAGCGAAACGGGGAAAATGAAAAAGGACTGGTTTTTAACCAAAACAAGCACCAAAACTAAAAATCAAGGGGTTTTTCGTGGGTTTGGTGCGTACCCTCCTCTAACCTAGAGGAAGACCCCCCTCAAGGCTTGAGGAAGACCCTCCCCAAAGCTAGAGGAAGACCATCCTTAAGCCTAGAGGGGTCTCGTTATTGCATGGAAAATGCGCCTTCCGACCACACTTCACGGGTGTTTTTGAGTACTGCGCTATGTCCTTTTGCCGATGTCTGGGTTACAATTTTAATCCTGTGTGGATAGGTACTGTTAAAGCATGTCGGTACGATGGCTTTTAGTGTTTTCGGCTCGTTGACGGCGATTATTTCTGACTTTAGGGCCGGGCCGCCGCCTGCAACTGGTACAAAATACAAGCCGATTGCGTCGTGGTTGTCCTCTGTACCGTCAATTTTAAGTCCCCAACCGCGAATGGTGATTAGGTTGCCTTGCGTCAATACTTCGTCAACCAGGCCTGTGGCTTCGTCTTTTACTTCGGCGATATAACCATCGTTTTGGTCTATGCCATCAATTGTGATTTTCACTTTGTCTTTCAGGTAGTTGCGGAAAGCGGCGGCAGTCTGTAGTCGGGCGGTCGGGAATGTTTCATTTGGAAGGTGTGTTTCGGAGCCGTTGTATTCGCCCGGTATTCTCATGCGTAAATTGAATAACGGTGTTTTGATCTTAAAACCATCCGCGACAAGATAGTAGATGAGTTCCATACCCGCGTTCATACCTTCTTCGATTACTTTGGGGCTGACGGATAAATTATACACATCTGCTTTTGAAGCGATTCCGTGTATGTCCAGTTCTGGTTGGTGGACTGCCCGTAGGTTGTAGGGTTTTTTTGCTTCGGGTAGGAAGGTGTGAACAAACTTTGCGATGATGTTGTGGATTACGTCTTTTACTTGAAATTCTATTGCCATGATTGGTCTCCTTGTTTTTGCAGTTTAACTGCCTGTTATTATTGCCGCTTCATGCGAGGCGGTTGTTGTTAATGTCAAATATCTACTATTCCAGTTTTGAGAGTAGGTAGTAATTCATCTATATCTTGCTTTGTTGGAATTATATTTTCTTTTCCAATAGCAAGGAATATTCTTTGTGTTTTTGAAAGAAGATTACTAAAAAATAATTCATCTGGCTCTGGTAATTCATTTGATACTGACAAATAATTACCTGAGAAATTATTAATATTATTAATAGCTGCTCTGACAAAATGCAAAGGTATTGGCCTTCCAAGTCCTTTTGCTAAAGGTCCAAGTTCTTTTTCAAGTATTGCAACTATCTTATTTTTTATATATTGATCATACATTGTTTTCCTCCTGATAAATTAGCGGTCTGCTGACCATACAGTATAGCAGACCGCTGTTGTTATCGCGTTTTCTCCCGCTTAAAAGGCTCTGATGGGACGAACCCGTAGTGTATTGTAGCCTTTGTTGTTAATAGACGGAGTACCAAAATAGTCAAAAGCCTGAGACCACGCGCCAGAAAGGCTATTCTGCGTTGAAGACCAGAAAGAACCGGTTGGCGGCATAGCAGTAATACCCTCCTTTCCATCGAGCAGTTCTCTATTCTGACTCAGCCAATACAATTCACCTGTACTGGGAAGAAACCAATCATCTGCCGTAGCTGTATTATAGTTGTTGGCGGCTCTGGCGGCGTTAAGATATGTTTGGTCATCGTGAGTACTATAAAACGCAATAATTCGGTCTGTGTTTCCCCTGCCTTCACCTATACGACCATTTATCCTTGCCATAGCATCCCTATCAATTCCTCCAGATCCAAACTGATCATATGGCCAACTTGTCAATCCCACCAATTCACTAGTAGTACCCACTCTCCACATCATAGTATCAGCAGTGCCATCAGCGCCGCCAGTAGCGTTTGCAGGGGCAGCTTCAAGGTAGTAGGCTCTGTAATTATCAGCATTGTTCACCATTGATACGGTAAATCCATTACTTCTGTTATGAGCTGTAGGTCTGTTTGTATATCCGCCGTCCGCCACATAGAAGATTACGCCGCCGCCTGGTCCTATGTCGCCTAATCCTGCAATATGGGTGCAGCCTTCGCGATCACATTTATTGTCAGTGATAGCCGTGTAATCACTAACCCAAGCAATATTGTGTCCGTCAGGGCAGGGATCGATCCATGTAGTTGTAAGGTCTACAGCTACTGTCAAGTTTTGCGTAACGCCCTGACGGGTTACGCCTACAGTGTACGAACCTGTTATTGCGGGAACATCTGTTGTTGGACGTATGCCTGTTACGGTGATTGTCGTTTCGTCAACTGTCGCAGTAACTGCGGCTGGCAAAGCGGCTATATTTAATGTTATATCGCCTGTCGCCGTTCCGCCAACGCTGACTGTTTGCGTCAAGTTATCGTCATCAACAGTAACACTGGAAGAGGTAAGCGTTACGGTAGTTTCTGTCCAAGTAGTTGTAAGGTTTATATTTACCCTCAAGTTTTGCCTTATACCCTCGCGTGTTACGCCAACATTAAAAGAGCCTGTTATTGCAGGAACATCCGTTATCGGGCGTACGCCTGTTAAGGTGATTGTCGTCCCGCTCACTGTCGCGGTAACCATGGGTGACAAACCGGTTGTGTCCAATGTAATATCGCCTGTTGCCGTTCCGCCAACGGTTACAGTTTGCGTCAAGTTGTCGTTATTGACGGTTACGCTGACAGGGGTAAGCGTTACGGTTGGTGGGGTGTCGCCATCACAAGCAACCAATCCGATTGCGATTACTGCGATAAGGGCTATAAACAGCCCTGTGTACTTTGGTACACTTTTTGTTTTTCTTTTCATTGTTAACCTCACTTTAAGCCGCCGAATGGCGGCTGCTCTAATCTAAAAGAAAACAACGTTTCCTTAGTTCTCCCGTTATTTGGTTTTTATGTATGCTTAAACCTGTAAATCCCTTGTATGGCGGGTTTCCAAGTGTAAAACGTGGGTATGCTTGGTATGTTATCCGGCTAAAGCATGGAAACAGCGGCAGCAAGAGGGGAGCCTTCGACCTTCGGTCTCGGTTGAGGTTCCCTGCCGCTAGGGCATAGCTATCCCCTGAAAAGGGGTAATGAGAGGGTATATGTGATAAGTTTCTTCTATAAAATGAGAGAGAGAGAGAGAGAGAGAGAATTTGAATTCACACGCGAATTCCGCAGAAAAGCCGTTATGGGGGGCTGTCTGTTAATTTGGGCGTTTTTTATCATTACTGTATATATATCACATCGCGGTATTTTTTTCAAGGCCTTTTGGCGGATTTTTCGGGGGTTTGGGGGCTTTCAAATGAAAAGGGAAAAATTAAAAGTGAAGAAAGGAAGACCTTGTTCGAGGGCTTTTTTCTCTTTTCATTCTTCTTTCTTCTCTTGTTATGCGGGTATTTCATGGGGAATTAGCGGCAATCTTGCAAAGACAAAAGCCCAGGAAGAATCGCTGGAAACAATAATTGAAACAGAAAGAATGTTCTGCATTCTTAACGGTTTGAAAGCGATAAAAAATCGCATAACAGAAGGCGAAAACCTGCTGTACGCCTTGTCCGGCAAACTAAAGAAATCATTGGATAATTTAAAATCGCTTGCTTTAAAAGACGGGGAGCTTTCAGATGAAGCGGCAAAAGAGATTGACGCCTCTATACGGCTTATCAAATCGCTGAAGCAGGTTATTGAAACTGATATATGTAACGCCGACGGTTTCCTCACCAAGAGATCGGGCGTTATTTTTCGTAAAATAGAACAGGAGGTAAAAGATGTATGAAGATGACGATTATGACGTTGTTCCCTATGGAGAGGATAACGAGTACTATGAAAATGAAAGGGAAGCTGAGGAGCGGCAGCGTCTCAGGCGTTTGTACGGCGAAACAATCAGCGGCGTATTGAATGCCGTTACGGAATATGCCAAAACTCTGGAACGGGAAAAGACAAACCGCGCGAATGTCGAGAGGAAACGGAAAAGTGCGATTTCTGTTATACGCTCCGAGCGTCATGTGATGCTAGAATACTTAAAACAACGGTTCGGCGAACGAGGCGCGTTATACGACCAATATTTCAAACTGCTTGATACCGCCTTACAGATTGGCAATGATGAAATCCTGCGCATCGCTCTTGAGAGTATTCAGAACATCTATCAAGATAACCCGTGCACGGGAGTTGACGAGTTTAAAAATCAATTTGACGCTATGAGCGAGGTGGTGCGGATATGAAGCCTGTTTCACATTTCAATGAGCCTAAATGGAACGAGAAAAGGGGGCTTGTATGCAAAAAATGCGGTCATAGGTTTTGGGGGATAAAAATCTTTCCTAAATGCCCGCGTTGTGGAAGTTTCAGGGTTAAAAAAGACCCTTGTATCTGTTATTAGCGGCTTTTCATCATTGCATAAAAATTAAAAAAAATAAATCTTCTTTTCAGCTACGACGTTATTTGTCGTACCAATAGGTATATATTTTTATTATATACAAATAAAAGTCCGCTTGTGCAGACTTAATTCGGAGGAGGTATCATTATGATATTTAGAGATTATGATTTAGCTGCTGGAGAAACGTTAGAACCGCCCCAGATTATTTGGGAAAGACGAGACCGTTACGCCATCATCGCGTTTCTGATTTTGTCAATTAACAAAAAAACAGATGCCGATGACCTGAAAAGACTTGGCTTTTTCATGGGTATTACAGAGGAAGATGAAAAAAGCGATGCCAACGACTATGAGGAAGACAACAATTCAGCAAAAGGATTGATTGTAAGAAAGGCAATAATCTGCGAAGGTAACTTATTCCTTGATAAGATCAGTCAAAATGAGAACTATTATGACTGCCTTATTGATGAACTGTGCTGTGTTATTGAAGGTCATGACGGATGCGGTATTGGCAATGGGTATGCTGTGAATAGTAAAAACGGCAAGCGAGTGGAATTAAAAGGAGATGCAAACCGTCTCTTTCAATACTTTGATTTGGTAATCCATGATGATAACTATTCCGAAAATCATAAACGATTTTTTCAGCATTTAGCCAGAAAATGGGGTGTCGATAAATCTGCTCTGTCTATACTTGAAAGTTCCTCAAAAACCCTGGGTGAAATAAACCGGAAGCGAGAGGAGATTCAAAAAAGCGAAATGCCTCATCGGGCAGCAGTATCTGCTTTTGCCGAGCTTGATGTTCAGGAAAATGAGGCAAGAGAAAAACTTGATAAATTAGGTGTAGGTCAAAACCAGTTGAATGACAATTTAGCTAAAAGATTGTCTTTAATAACCAGTTCCTTAGTCAGTGCCGGCTATCTTTCCGCCGAGGATTTACGCGAAGAAGAGGAAATCCATGACCAATTGGAAAACGATGTGCCGCCTAGTCTTATTGATAAAATCGGCGACGGTATTGTAGATGGGATTTGCAAAATTGGCGAATTGATATGCGCGCCCTTTGACCGGTTAAGCGGTATTTGACGGAATATATTATTATCCCAGAGCACGTGGTTACATGCTCTGGGATTTTTATTAGAAATCGTCAATCATAGTACCCTTTTCGGAATACAAGAATTGTTTCGATGGTATTCTTATCCGGTGCATATACGGCAAAACCCAAATCATTGATTATTACACCAGAATCGTCTTCGCTGTAATTGGTAGAATGGGTTTTAATAAACTGCAAAAGCCCCTTGTAATCCATAGAAAACAAATCTGTTTCTTTGAAAATCAATCCATTTCCTGCAAAAAACTCAACAGCCTCGGCTTTGTTGTTTAAATCATAAAAAAC
>Ga0099364_10014588_pt1 | contig 10436 bp, 6 predicted proteins | sample TergutTh196P3_FD_73070 | JGI IMG/M metagenome (GOLD analysis project Ga0099364, IMG submission 73070) | Microcerotermes parvus P3 segment gut microbial communities from Pointe-Noire, Republic of the Congo - Th196 P3 | ecosystem: Host-associated > Arthropoda: Insects > Digestive system > Gut ...
CGACCAAGGCTTTCATGAAACCGCGTGTGTCTTGCTGAACATTGGACATCGCCATCCACGCCGCCGGAAATTTGAACAGGCGGTACTTTTTGCCCTGTGCTTGCGCTGTCCGTTCGTCGAGTCCCACCCGCGAGAGTGTCGGCGTAATGAAGACGCTGTACATTGCGTTTTGACGCTGGGGACTCGAAAGTTTACGGCCGCCGTCGCCAAAGAGTTGACTGGCAACGATACGGAAGTCGTCCGTCGAAAGATAAAAGAACTGCCCTCCTTCCCGGACATCACCCAGTGCCCAAACTTTGCCGTTCGTGGTTTTCAGTGTGTCGTCCACCTTGATAAAGCCGTTGGGCAGAACATCAATCTCCGCCGCCGACAGGTTCAAGTCGTCGATGTTCGGTTTGCGTCCTGTTGCGATAAGGATTTTATCCGCAGGATAAACCTTGCCGCCTGCCCGCACTTCGTTGTCCGAAATTTTTTCAATCGGTGTGTTGATCTGGAAACTAATGCCCGACTCCGTCAGGTCTTTAAGGATTGCGTCCGCAACATCGTTGTCCTCGCGCGGCAGGAACCTGCTGGAAGGTTCGATCACGGTAACTTTGCTGCCGAAGCGGTTAAACATGCCCGCAAATTCAAGACCGATGTAACCTGCGCCGATAATCACGAAATTTTTGGGTAACTCATCGAGTTCCATTGCTCCTTCTGACGTGATGACATTTTTGCTATCGTGAATGCCCGGTAGGGCAGGAATGACCGGCGTTGCTCCTGTATTGATGAAGATCCGCTCTCCCGTCAGATGGGTTATGGTTCCGTCGGGAGCGGTAACTTCGATTTCATCGGCACTGACAAACTTTGCCAAACCGTTCAGATAGGAGACGAGCGGTTGGCTCAACGCGGCATTGGTTGCGCCGTGGTGTAATCGTTCTCGCGTTGCATATTTCAGTTTCATTGCTTCTGCAAAGGGCAGATTGCGATTGCCTGCGGTGATGAGTGTTTTTGACGGTGCACAGCCGATATTGGGACAGGTTCCGCCGTCCATTGCCCGGTCGCGTTCGATGATGATGCTTTCTTCTCCTTCTTGGCTGAACTTTGCCGCCAGTGCTCGTCCCGCTTTGCCGAAACCGATAATGATGTTTTTGTATGTTTGCGTTTCCATTCTGTTATTTTAACGGATGTCGTGTCGGCAGTCAATTCCCGATAGCCGACTACAGAGCCGGGGATGGAGCGCAGCGCAATCCCCCTAAAAAGAAAGAACTAATCCGCAACCGCCAGTCATCCGACTCCTTCGGGTCCCTTCTGTAAACAGCGTACCGGCACCTTTGAACCAGTCGTATCTAATTTCCGGTTTGATACTCACATTTTTGTAAGGCTTCCAATTTAGTCCCAATGTTATTTGATAATAGTCGCCCGGACACTTGTCAACATAATCGCCGTTATTCCGAAGCCACTCAAATCTCAATCCAGTGTTCCACCGTTCGTTCCATTTGTAGAGCAATTGATTGTTGAGTCCATACGCACTGAACCACATATTCCCATGTTGATCCTTTGTATTACGTAAGTCATATTGGATGACATGTGTCAGTCTGTTTGCCGGTTTCCATTCCAAGCACAGTGATTGAACGAAATAACTGTCTTTCGCATTCTTTTTTGTCCCTCCATTGAATCCGTAGTGTATGGCGGCATCTTTTGGTAATTCATAAACGAAGCCGGTCAACAGACTGCTGCTTTTTTGGGTATTCTTAAAACTGGAATTTTCACCCGTTGTCCACCCTGCCTTGAGAGATAAACGCTTCGTCAAATCATACGTTGTCAATATACCGGTATGCGTTGTCGGTTTTATCAAATAACTGTGTGAATAACTGTAAAAAAAGTTGTCCTTTGAATCTGCCGTTTCCCAGCCAAAGGGCGCACTAAATTTCCCTATCTTGACACTCAAATCTTTGTATCCGAGTGTTCCGAAGAGTTGATATGCCGCCAGTCCGTAACCATGTTCATCGGTTTCCCAGTCAAAGTCGAAGGATTCATCGCCATAGCTTTGCATACCAGGCGCATCGGCTCCATAGACGAAATCGGCGCGTGCTCCCCAGTCGAATCCGTTCTTGGCGTTCATCTTACGTTCTCCGAAGAGGTACAACTGATTCATCAGGAAATCGCTGCGTCTGCGGTTTGGGGTGTAGATCGGACCATTGTCTCTGTTGTTGTCCCCATCGGTATAGATTCCCATCTCGATCCAGCCGCCGAAAAGGAGGGATGAATCGAAGAGTCCTCTCGTACCGTACGTTGGACTACACGGTGCAACCCTACCATTGTCCTGACCAGTGGCTACGGAGGCACCCCACAGAAGGACGATGATTCCAACAAACAGATGAACCGACTTCGTGCCGCCCCTTCTGAGTTTCGACAGGAACCAGACGGCTTGCCTATCACACCAAAGTAACTGCATAAATTAGCAAACTTGCGCAATGTGCTCATTTTTACATTTGCGCAAACGTCCGATTGTCTTGTGTATTCGCACGGAATGGTTCTTCCATCGGCATTTCTGCGCCGGAAACATTAGATAATTACGCCGTTTCGATTGGCTATCTACTGTCGCTATACTGCGGCACGGCATAAAATCACCTTCTGGATTCCCGCCTGCGCGGGGCGGGAATACACGGCTAAAACACGGGAATTAACCACTTTTTCGGAAAACACATGCTATTTCCCATGTTTTTGAATCAAAAATTCCGCATGACAGCCCCGCTTCACGCCAAGCCCTGTTCCTCGACCCACTGCGTCCATGTGTCCTTGTTTTTCTCGGCAGTGTAGTTCGCTCGATCACGAGGAAACATCCAAGGCGAATGTAAAATCCCCGCACTGCCCAATGGCATATCACCATTCGATTGCCAACGTCCAATGTCAGGAAAACCGCCGTCAAAACCCGCACACACCCGACGCTCCATGTCAGGACGGATTAAATCGTCCCGCCACATCGCTTGCAACAGTTGAATGTAAAACTGATCACTCGACAAACACCTCTGAACATCAATGTCAGGATTGTTGCCCAGCAAATAGTTTTCGTTGACGAATTCGCCGCTAGCAACCCTAATCTCTAAATCCGTCCGCTCCTTATTGAATATTTGTTTGACCACTTCCTCAAAACTGCCCGGACGCTCCTCATCGGATATAAAATACTCACATAGCCCAATACACTCCTCGTACATCGTTAACACACGATCAACCCTTCCAAAATAGACACCCGAATTGATAATACCGTTCCGCCCATAACGATGACGGATACGATCCGCAAACCAAGCGTTAAAAACCGGAAACGTTATCTTGTCCACATTGAAATAGACGATGTCATCTTGAAACCTGCGCATGTGTTGCGTAATTGTCTCTGCATCCTTTACAAACAACGCATCCCGTGCATCCATAAAAACAAAATACTGATACTTGCTATCGACGTTCTGCAAATAGTTATAAAGCACCTTGAATTTATTAGTGTAGAAATTCTGAAACACAATGCCCGGCTCAACTATATTCAACTCAATCCCTTGCTTCCGCGCAGAACCCCGGATGATACGTGTTTTGTCCTCCCAATCCGTCCACGCCGCCACCGTCGCAAATAATGTATTTTCCGGCGTGGCTTTCATCTGTTGTCTCTTGACATCCCGTACTGCCGATAATCGATTCTTTTCTACTTCTGTTAACTTCCATTGTATCCGAGTCGACTCCGGTGTCCAAGGCAATAATGTTTCAAGAGCGACATTGAAAGCATTGCACTTTTCTATGAAAGCACGTCCTCGTTTCTGCTCATTCAAGACTTTCGTGTCTTGTACCGTTTCGCACATTCTCAATTCGTCGTCGTGAGGTTTATGTGTTGCCGACCCATCAATCATGTGCTTTCGGGTATAGCCTGCGCTTTCGAGCCGCTTGTAAAAGTCAGAATCACCATACTGCATATAAAGCATGTTTTCACTGTAGCCGTTTACAGTTTCAAATGCCTGTTTGCTAAACCACGACAAGCCGTACAGGTGTCTGTTGCATTCAGTAGGCGCAAAATATGAGAACTCATTCCCGTTGATGCTGTTCACTTCAAAGAAGTCCTCATGCAATAGGTCATCTACATCCACATTCAGAACATAGTCCGTTTTCACTTGTGATATGCCGAGATTCCAAGCGGCGGTTTGATAGAACATATACTCGTGTTTGGTTTCGATATATGTGATGTTTGGTATCCCCTTCACAATATCGTATGCCGACTCACAGCCTTCATCCCGCCAATCCATGAGAATGATAGGTACATTGAACCGCAACCAATTTGGAAGCGTATCGGCAAAAATGCCATTGCGGTTTCTAATTCGGGCGACAATCGTAGTGTTATGCAGTCCTGCTTTCGGCAGTGTACACTTGATTGCCGGTAATGCCGGTCGATAGTTCACTATATTTTCATCGACCCATTGCCTCCACATCGGCATATTCCGGCTCAATAACGGCGAGTGTAGAATCCCTGCACTGCCGACACTCAAGATACTTTCTGTCGGTGCTTTCCTTCTGGCATCAATCGGCACATGCCCTTGATTCGGTCGTTCATTTGCAAAGAGCGCAGACACCTTTTTGCTACTGTCTGGCTTGATAGAATCTTCCAGTTGGAGTAACTGGAACATGAATTCATCGTGTTCTTTCAAGCGGTCTATGCTGTTTCTGCTATTGGGGTCATTCAAGTAGAGGGATGCAATCGGGTCATTATGATTCCGTTTTTGTATATTGCTATAGAGTTGTATTGCTCTCTCTAGCACTTTCACCACTTCGGCAATTTCTCCGCAGTAGCATCCGCTACAGGCAAATCCGTTATTGAATATGCTATACCTGCATCACCTGTTTTGGCAAATGTTGCTGATGTATAAAACAACACACCGACAGTTCCAGTTGCTGGTTTGGCTTTGAAGGTTGGGACGACATTCGTTTCATCTTTGCCCTCTTCAATCTGTTCGGTAAGTTGGATGATTGTATAAGTTTCGATGTCTTCTTCGGCAATGAAACGTACAATCCGAGGACTGCGCTCGTAAAGAATTAGAACAGGCAAAAAAATGGTACGACAAACAAAGAGAACCACAAAATGCAGAGTTAAGCCGTGAAATAAATCAACTGATGCACGAAAAGCAGCAAGAACTCAAAGCGACCAATCAAGAGAGGCGGGATGCCATATCGAGTGATCATGCTGGTGGAACTGTAGCAAAGTTTATTAAAACGGAAGATCAAATACATGCTGATTTTGCTCAAAGAGAAGCCGAAATAAGGCGAAAACATAAAGAGAATGATCCTTACCATAAATCGTATCAAAACAAAGTGAAGCAAGCACATGCAAGAAGGGAACAAGTCGAAAAAAACGCGGCTGCGGCACATCAAGTCCCTCTATCAGAAAAACAACGTGCTGAAGAAGAAAACATTACGGCAATGGCAAAGGCGAGAACCAACATGGATGCTCAGCAACAAGCTATGATGCTCAATGCCGCTATGCGTTCGCCTGTTCGTTCCGGCTTGGAAGAGTCTTTCAATATGATCAACGACGAACTTATGAGAGTGGGCGAGGCGCAACGGTTGGGTTTGTCGTTAGGTGGCGATAGTGCAACAGAAAAAGAATCAATGGCAGTAGCAATCAGCACTTTTAGCGATGAGATCAAAGAACAACAATCACTGTTACAACAGCAGGTAGATTCGCTTCGCAAAATCGAAACAGCATTTACGCACGGTAATGTTCTCATGCAGTTGAAATAGAAAATTGCCTCTCCGCTCTTTTGACACATTTCCGAAATAAAGTTAAAAATATCACATGTCGCTTCTTCAAGGTTTACAATGGGTTCCTAATGTCGAAATCCTTGAGATTCAGGATGCAAGTGGTCTTACGATTGATTCGAAAACTCTTACATTTAGATGCTCGGCAAAACTTAAAATTGCACAACGAGACACTTGGCGTGGCATTCATGGGCTACTCGGTTTACGGAAACATCAAAACAACCGCATTTATCTCGGCGCACCGCATCCGCAGTTTGTAGATAATACGGACGGTGAAGAGGTGCCCATGCTTTGGGTCGATACAGTAACCGCAACGCCAGCGGGTGACTACTATCGCAATCCCGCAAATCCGCAAGTATTGCACTGGGGGACTACTTGGCTCAATGTTTCATATTCTAATGATCCACTGCACTATTCCAGAATTGCGTGCCGTTGGGAACCAAAATTAGAGCAGGAATATATTCAAGTCGGTTCGCTGTTTTGGATTGATGAATCAAAAAACAAGTATGATCCAGAACGATATAACCCGACCGCCGACTTTATGGCATTGCCGACACAAAAGTATTCCCGGCGTGTTATGACGGCAACTATTCATTATTCTGTGGCTTTTTATATGAATCCTCGTTTTCCGGGTTGTTTGCCGGAGTGGTGCGATATGGCTGCGCCCATTCCATTGCACATGTGGAATACTATATATGATAGCGAAGAGGAGAAAGAAGAAAAGGCAAAACAAAGAGCAAATGAATTGAAAAAACTATTAGGAGCGGTCAATGATAAGGATATTGAATTGTTTCCCTACTTTGGCGATAAAGTTGCAAGAGATATTTTAGATTCTAATATCAGTGATTTCGGCACATCTTTCATTGATACTGATGATAACCAACCACGCTGACAGGCTTGACTACATCGTTGCAGTTATCAGCGGCATCTTGACCGGCTTGATTGATTCCTTTTGGGTTGGAGAATTTAGTTTTGATCGTGGTGGTGCATGGGGCAAAGAAAAAGTCGAGAAATTTGTACAATATGTGGCAAAAAGACAAGGTTATAAAGGCGACAACCTTAAAGGGGCAATTCGATACCTTGAAGATGAATTTCCGATTCCCAGCGACAGCAATACCAATGATTTTGGCGGTGGAACAGTGCATCATTTGCGAGATTATGCTCATCATCCAACACCTGCTGGTTTGGCATTTTCGATGTTAACTCAATTTACCGGCAAAGCATACGGTGTTGAGAATGGGCTTTTAAAAATTATAACAGTAAAAAATAAGGCTCTGATTGGCAGTGATATGCCACAGAAAATTGTATTTGGAACTACAAAGTGGTTTTTTCACATGGTTAGTGATATAGCAGGAACGAGTTCTAATCCAGGTGCCGGGGCGGGACTTCCTGGACCATTACTGTCTTTTGCAAAAAAACTATCTGTGTTACCATTTTTTAGGAACATGAACATTGGCGATGATAGTTTTTCGGAGTGGATTTCTAAACTGTACAGAGGAAAAATCGTCAAAGATGTACGATTTGATTTTCGTACCGAATTAGGCATATTTCATGAACTCGGGCGGCAGGCGACTCCCGTCATTCTAAACGACTGTATCGTGCGCAGTTTCTATTTCATTCGCCGTTTTGCGGAAGAGATAAGAGAAAAAGACATAAGAACATTACAAGAACTGAAAGATATTGACTGGAATAGAGTGTTGCCTTTCAGGAATCGCACAATTACACGTATGTTGACGATTGCAACCGGAACTTTTACCGCCGTTGACATAGCCGACGCTGCAATTCGGGCAGCAATGACTTCTGGAGGAAACGCTCCCACCTTTGCCGTTCAATTTGTCTTACGTGTAAATTTTGTTGGAGTTGGTAGATTTGCCATAGCAGTTGGCACAGATGTCCACATGGGAATACAAAAAAGCAGAAACAGAAATACAATCATCAAAATCAACAGCGAACAACTCCATCAACTCAATGCCAAAGTGTTTTACAGAAAGGCTGACATGTGGATTGATGCAACAAGCGCAACCGAAGCCATTGACACTGCTTATAGAGAAATGGGAAAAGCATTTTTCTTTGCAAGCCACATCTTGTCCGACATTTATGATGATATTGAAAGAATTGCAACCGACGACGCTTTCCCCGCAAGTAAGTCAACCACTGTCTTACAAGACATGTCAAACATCAAAATTAAAATTGGCGAGCAGTTATGGAGATTAAAACAAATAAGTGAAGCAACCGAGACCGCAATGAGCAAAGCCGAGTTCGCTAAAAAAAGTGCCATTAAAGCAGAAAAACAAAGAGTCACATTGTTTGGTGGTAGGAAAACAGCAATAGAGGCACTTCAAGAATCAGGGAAAAAGACGGCCGATGCCGTGGTTTCTATGACAGATGCTCTAACACTTCTTTTTGAAAATCAAAAAGAATTAGCGGAAATTAGCAGTAATTTATTTGGTTTTGGTGTTGTCAGTCTCGATGCAAATCGATTGGTGGCAAAACACCTGCGATTAACATCTGAAAACGAAGGGTTCCCAGAACTTGGAAGAACAGAATTGAAAAAAATTGTCGAACACTTAGAAGAACGTGCTGATGTATTAGAGCGACAAGAAGAAAATACAAGAAATATGATAAAACAATTGGAATTTCATAAAAAAGCATTAAGTTATGTAGAAAAGGATAGCGAAAAAAAGATTGCTGACCTACAAATGAAAATGAACGATCAGAAAAGCAACACTGCGGGGAGTAATAATGTTGGCATGAAATATTTTATTACAACAATAATGGTATTAATTTTGACTTTTGTTTTATCTGTAGCCGCATTGTTTGTCGCCATTTTAAAATAAATGAACAAAACCAGAACCGCTACTTTAACTTCACGACCACCTCGCCACGTTTGAGAACGTTCACAAGGTTGTTTATTGCTTGTGCTTGGTTATCAAGTGCCTTGTGTTGCTCCTTCATTCCTTCCGTAAATATACTAATAGCGGTTTCCATATTTTTGCTTGTGCTGTCGCTGTCTCTACCGCCTTGCCAATCCAATCCCAATCGCCTTGCTTCGCCTACTCGTATCAGTTCATCGTTGATCATATTGAAAGACTCTTCCAAGCCCGACCGAACCGGCGAACGCATTGCGGCATTGAGCATCATCGCTTCCTGCTGGGCTTGCATCGCACTGTTGGCTTGGGCTATCTCTTTTTCTCTTGACCTTGCTGCCAATTCTTCCGGCGACTTAAAAGTGCGTGTCTGATTATCTGCAAAGTCTTGCTCGGCTTGTTGTCGTCTTTCATGAATTTGTTCCACTTGCTTTTTGTATTCTGCAAAACGTGGATCTTGTGATTCTACTTCCCGACGTTTTTTCCGAATTTCTTCGCTGTATTTTTTGTTTACTCGATCTTCTATTTGCTCATCCGTTTCAGACTCATTAGCAAATGCCTGCTGATTACGTTTCCTTTTTTCTCTTTCAATTTCTTCTCTTCTTCGCTTTGACCACTCTGATTCTTTTTGCCATTCTGCGACTTTCATACCGGCATCATTATTTGCACCGCTTTCCCTAAATTTTTCCTCCAGTATTTCTAATTCCTTGTCCCGTACTGCATCAAGTTCTTTCTTTTTTTCGTCATCAACAACGCCTGACACATCGTTTATTCTTTTATCGTACTCATTGTCCACTTTTTGCTTTGCTGCGACGTGAGCACCGGCACGCTGGGTTTCGAGCATTCTCCGATCACCATCAGAGAGTGTGTCATCCTGAAGTTTTGCATTATACTCCTTATCAACTTCCTCTTTTGCTTTTGCAAGTTTAGCATCACGTTCTGCTGTCAATCTCTCACGTTCTTCTTTGAAAGTGCGTGTTTGGTTGATGTCTTTTTGATAGTCACGTTCAATTTTGTAATCCCTATCAATCCGACGCTGTTCAATACGAGCCATCATCTTTTGCTCGACCGAAGCAAACGGACTATTGAGCACAGCATCTATCTGTGCTTTTTGGATGACATAATCAGTACCAAGCGATTGCAAGTTCATACCTTTTTGCCGTTCACGAACTTCTATTTCGTTTGCTTTGCGTGTTTGCTCCTCAATCTTATGCAGAATCTCTTGTGTTTCTCTTAATTCCCCCGTGAGTACACGTTGTACCTGATCGCCATGTTCTCGTTGGGCTTGCTCCATCAATGCTTCCCGCTCTTCTTGACTGCCGGCTTTGACTTCAATGACAAACTTGCCATTTTCCATCTTGCCTTTGATAGAGTTACTGCCGCTTACCGTCTCAAAATCTTTCAAATCCATTCCCTCAGGATTATTGAGAACGAATCGATGTTTTTCCTTGATTCGCTTTTTGGCATACTCTTCTGCTGAAGATGCGAGTCCAAATACCCCGAACGTTCCACGATCTATCGCTTTCGCTGTGCCGTGAAAAAAATCTTGAAATCCTTGTCCAACTCTTCTGCCCAAGTTGCTGGCTTTTTCTATTTGGTTTTCCAACAATTCTCTATCTCTTCCTGACATCAAAGTCCGCCAGTCTTTATCGGCTTTTTCGGCTGCGTCTATCCGTTTTCCTTCAAACTTCTCTTCTACTTCGTGCCGTTTTTTCGTCAAGTCGGCCATCTTCATCATATGCTTCTTTTCAAGCGGATCATCCATGAACTGTGCGCTAATGATTCGTTCACGGTGAT
>Ga0099364_10014589_pt1 | contig 10435 bp, 8 predicted proteins | sample TergutTh196P3_FD_73070 | JGI IMG/M metagenome (GOLD analysis project Ga0099364, IMG submission 73070) | Microcerotermes parvus P3 segment gut microbial communities from Pointe-Noire, Republic of the Congo - Th196 P3 | ecosystem: Host-associated > Arthropoda: Insects > Digestive system > Gut ...
AACTGCCAAAGACATAAAAGGTCCGTGGAGTGATCCTGTTTACATAACCAGTACCGGTTTTGATCCTTCCCTATTCCACGATGATGACGGGCGAAAATATTTTGTAACCATGGAATGGGATTACAGAAAATGGAAGGCGGATAATGACTTCGAGCAGTTTTCCGGCATTGTTTTATTCGAGCTTGATTCGGAGAGCCTTAAACCCATATCCGAGCCTGTAAAGATTTTCAAGGGTTCACAGCGCGGACTTGTCGAAGCTCCGCACATCTATAAAAAAGATGGGTATTACTACCTGTTCACTGCCGAGGGCGGAACCATATATGAACATGCCGAAACGGTAGTGCGCTCAAAAAATATACACGGTGAATATGAGGTACATCCTGCTACCCATCTGATTTGTACCGAAAACGCCCCTCAGTCCCCTTTAAGAAAAACCGGGCATGGCTCCATTGCACAGTCAAGCGACGGCAGATGGTGGTTTGCATTCCTCTGCAGCCGCCCCATTGACGAATCCATGCGCTGCCCTCTGGGACGTGAAACCAGTATCAACGAGCTTGTCTGGGAAGATGATTGGCCTTACTTAAAAAATAAAACTACGATTCCTGACGAAAGTTTTGAAGCGTATGGCGTAAAAAAAACAAAAGAGGCTCTGCATTATGATTTTAATTCTCCGGCCTTTCTTGCGGACTTTATGTCTTTGCGCTCATATCCAAAATACTCGATCGAAAATACTGATGAAAGTAGTGTACTTAGGCTTTGGGGAGGCAATTCTCCCTGCTGTAATTTTGAACAGGGCCTGTTTGCACGCAGGCAGGAAGATTTTAACTTCACTGCCGCTACATCACTAAAACTGCATGGCAGGAACTTCCAGCAGATGGCCGGGCTTATGTATCGTTATGATGAAGACACTCATTATTTTCTGCGTATCTCCCATAACAAGGCAGAAGCTAAAAGCACAATAGGACTTTTATGCCTTGACCGAAGGATATTTTCCATACCTGTTGAAATTGAAATGCCTTTAATCGAAGACAACATACACTTCAAACTGGCAGTAAAACGCAGGCAGGGGATTTTCTCATACTCTCTTGATGGCAGTTCTTATACAGAAATACCACACAAGATTGACGTAAGCACTTTATCTGATGATTATGCAAATCCCCTTGGCTTTACAGGCGCTTTTGTCGGAATGTGCTGCGTAGACATGCACGATAAAACTGCTTGGGCTGATTTTTACAGCTTTGAATATTTAAAAAATTAGTTGATGTATATTAATGGTAACAATTTATGATGTGGCAGCAGCATCGGGTTTTTCACCGGCAACTGTATCCAAGGCATTGAATTCCTATCATGGTGTAAACAAAAACACTGTTGATAGAATTTTGAATACAGCAAAAGAACTGGGATACATGCCCAATATTGCCGCAAGGTCTTTGACCACTAAAAAATCCTGGTTAGTCGGAATGTTATTTTCCGAGGAACTTCAAACAGGGCTTAAGCATCCGCACTTTGGTGAAATATTCTCAAGTGCCCAGATTCAACTAGGAAAAGCCGGATATGATGTGGTTGTTTTAAATAATTCTCTGGGTAGTGAAAACATTTCTTATTTTGAGCATTGCCATTATAGGGGGGTTGAAGGTGTTTTTATGGCTGCAAGCTCACCATTTACCCAAACTATAGAGTGTATATTAGAGAGTAAATTAAAAATGGTTTCAGTTGAAATGCCGTACCCTGGCCGATATTCTGTACTTTCAGAAAATTATAAGGGTTCAATTCTTGCCATGGAGCATTTATATGCCCTGGGACACAGAAATATTGCCTATATTTCAGGTCCCTTGGACAGATTGTCTGCCAAGGAGCGTTATAAAGGTTATAATGATTTTTTAATTGAAAAGAGTCTGCCCTTTGATCCCAGTATTGTTGTAGAATCCGCAGATTATACAACGCTTGATGGTTACGACGCCGCTTTACGGCTCATAAAAAAAGGAAGTGGCAGGTTTACTGCGGTGTTTGCTGACTATGATGGCATTGCCTGTGCGGCAATAAACTGCTTCAGAACAAACAGAATAGGCGTACCGGAAGATATATCGGTTATAGGCTTTGATGATCTTTCCATAGCCGAAATATCAAACCTCACAACCATGCGCCAGGACAGAGAAAAAATAGGCTGCATGGCAGCAGATATTTTGATTGCACAAATGCAGGGCTCAGCGCTGGAACAGAACTATGACGTACGGGTGCCCACTCATCTGGTTGTTCGCTCAAGCTGCCGGAGAATTTGAGTTTTAGTATTAGCCGTATTCTCCGCCTCAGCAAAACTAACATCGAACCTTCGCGTTTTTCAAGAGGCTCACTTGAAAATTTTATATAAACTGGCATATAATTGAATTTAATAAAAATATGATACAATATTATAAATGAAATTAAAAAAGGAGTTCAAAATGAGAACTGAATCAAAGCGTTCTTTCAGTTTCGAATTGATTTGTATTTTCCTAGTAGGGATGCTTATCCTTACCCTGGCAATATCAACAATTTTTGTGTTGCGTATGCGGGATCTTACCACAAACCAGATAGAGATTGAAATCCAAGAACAAATCGAAGGTATTCGCAGTAGTTTGGTACTGACTTTTGAAGATCACGAAGATGCCCTTTTTCACGCCGCAGCGGGAATTTCCCTGCTCTATGAACAGACAGGCGAAACTTTTCTCAATGCCCGGGGCATAGCTCCTGATGATATGCGCACTTTCCTGCAGCGTATCAGAGACACTCTGCCTGATGTGGCTCAGATGCATGTGGCAAACAATATCCCCAGCTTCGAAGAAGGGGGTTACTTTGTCATAAGCCCCATATGGGACTTTGGTGATAATTTCGATCAACTAACCAGGCCTTGGTACACAGGAGCAAAGGGCAGGCCCGGAGAAGTAAATTACTCCGATCCTTATATGTTAATGGCTTTAAGCGTAATGGCTACCTCTCTTTCTACGGTACTTTATGATAATAACAATAACGATCTTGGGACCATAGATGTAGACATTGCCGTTGTTTCTTTAACAGATATTGTAGATTCTTTTTCCAACATAGATGGACTTAAAAGCTGGCTTTTAAATCGTGACGGTCTTTTTATCAGCAATGAGAATACCGAAGCGGTAATGAGAGATAATTTCTTTGATAATCCTAATTTTGCCCGGTACAGGCAGGAAATTTTAAGCAGTGATACTTTTTTCAAATTAGACGACGAACAAATCATCTGTTCAGCAAGGATTCCAGGAGCAGAATGGGTGGTGGTTTCTGTCATACCAAGGTCAGTAATATTTGCCGATGTTAATCAAGCAATTTTAACCACCATACTTATGGCAGCAGTGATAATTATCGTGCTTGTGATAATATTATCTTTAGTTGTCCGCCGCTCTACCAGGCCAATCGTCACGATTGTGCATGCATTAAGAGACATTTCCGAGGGTGAAGGAGACCTTACCCGGCAGATTAACGTAAACGTAAAAAATGAAATAGGCGATTTAGCACATTACTTTAACATGACCATGGAAAAGATCAAACTGCTTATCATAAACATTAAACAACAAGGAACCATCTTATTAAACATAGGCAACGAGCTGGCAAGCAACATGACTGAAACAGCAGCCGCGATCAATGAGATCACCGCAAATGTTCAGAGCATTAAAGGCCGGGTTTTAAATCAAAGCGCTAGTGTAACAGAGACTAATGCAACCATGGAGCAGATCACCATCAATATCGATAAAATGAATGTAAATGTGGAAGATCAGAGCAGCAATATATCACAGGCATCGTCTGCTATCGAGGAAATGGTAGCCAATATCCAGTCAGTTACCCAGACACTGGCTAAAAACGCAGTTAATATGAAAGAGTTGACAGATAGCTCGGAAGTGGGCCGTGCAGGTTTATCTGAAGTATCAGCGGACATACAGGAAATTGCCCGCGAATCCGAAGACCTTTTGGAAATTAACTCAGTAATGGAAAACATTGCCAGCCAGACCAATTTATTAAGCATGAACGCCGCCATTGAAGCAGCCCATGCCGGGGAAGCAGGCAAGGGCTTTGCTGTAGTCGCCGATGAGATTCGCAAACTTGCAGAGAGTTCCAGCGAGCAGTCCAAGACCATAAGTACGGTATTAAAAAAGATCAAAGGAGCTATTGATAAGATAACAGTGTCTACAGGAAACGTACTCAATAAATTTGAGGCCATTAGCTCAAATATTAGAACTGTGGCAGACCAGGATGAAAACATTCACAATGCGATGGAAGAGCAGAGAGCCGGGAGTAATCAAATACTTGAAGGCGTCAGTAAGGTGAATGATTTAACCCGTCAGGTAAAGAGCAACTCAAATGAAATGCATGAAGGAGCAAAAGAAGTTATTAATGAAGGTCAGAATCTGGAAAAAATAACCCAGGAGATAACTTCAGGCATGAACGAGATGGCCTCAGGGGCTGAACAGATAAACATTGCGGTAAACGCTGTGAATGATTTAAGCAACAAGAACCGCGAAAATATAAATCTTTTGGTAAGCGAAGTTTCACGTTTTAAGGTGGAATAAAATAATTAATTTAGGCTATTGCAAAACTAGCATTAGGCTCAATTATCTTTCATCTCGATAAGTAAACCCGACTCTTCTCCGCTCATCTTGAAGGGCTGACCATGCCTGCATCCCTTTTTCTTTGAGTAACAAATTATCGCTTTGCAATACAGGGTAGCCTTCAAAAAATGCCGCAAATTTGTCACATGGGTACTGTTCGCACAATGCGCAAATTTCAACGCCTTTTTCCTTTGCGCAAACTCTAACGGCGCATCCTGGATTTCCGCTTCCATCCTTGCAAGAGACACAAACACCAGGGTCAACCATGCCTTTTAAAAACGCCCAAAATTTATCGCCGCCGGGAATAAACTGAATTATTTCTTCAAAACCAGCCTTTTTCATTTCTTCTTGCAAGGTTTTTGCGGCTGGTTCTATTTTCACCTTGACTGAGCAATTTTCGCAGTACAGGCCGCAGTAGCAAATGTATTTATTGTTCATGTGTGATTAGCTCCTTAACCGCCCAAGTGCTTTCTTCGCAGCTCGACCTTATTGATCTTCCCGACGCTTGTTTTATCAATGACCTCAACGAATTTTATTTTCATTAAAATTGCTTCGCGGGGAAGAAGTCCCATGTCTCTGTATTTTTTTACATGGTCCATAAGGGCTTTTGGCTTAAGTGTTTCACCGGTCTTTAGAACGATTAAGGCGAAAGGAACTTCACCCCAATTCGTATGAGGGTGACCAATAATGGCTGCCTCGGCTACCGCTGGATGCAGGCACAGGGCATCCTCAATTTCCAGAGAAGATATCCATTCGCCGCCTACTTTGATCACGTCCTTTGTGCGGTCTGTTATTCGAAGTGATCCAGTCGCGTCACAGCAGGCAACATCCTGGGTATGCATCCATCCGCCTTCCCACAGTTTCTCCGAGTTTAAAGCATCCTTAAGGTAGCCTTGGGTAAACCAAGGGCTGCGGACAACAATCTCGCCAGTAGATTTATCATCATTGGGAACTTCTTCGCCATTGGGACCTATTACTTTTAGATGAACAAGGCCTATAGGCCGTCCTGTTCGGGCAAGAAGAGCGGCGCGGGTTTCCGGAGGAAGCGCATGTTCCTCATCGCTTAAATGCTGAACACAAATGAAAGGGGTAGTCTCGGACATGCCGTAACCGGTGTATATCTGAATGCCCCTTTTCATGGCTTCTATGATAATTGCACGGGGAAGCGCCGCCCCTCCTATAATGACCTTCCATTTTGAAAGATCACAGTTTTTTGATGTAGGATCAGACAAGAGCATGTTTACAATAGTCGGAACACAGTGAGAGAAGGTGACTTTCTCGCTAACAATTAGTTTTAAAAGCGTTTCCGGCAGATATTTACCAGGATACACTTGTTTAATACCCAACATTGTAGCAATAAAAGGAATACCCCAGGCATGAACATGGTACATAGGCGTTATAGGCATATAGACGTCTTCCACATGGAGACGGCACTTATCCTTTGGACTTGTAAGCGTGTTCATAGCGGTGAGCGTGTGAATAACAATTTGCCGGTGGCTAAAGTAAACACCCTTGGGCATGCCCGTAGTACCGGTCGTAAAGAAAGTAGTGGCGCGCGTATTTTCATCAAAGTCAGGAAACTCCTCCAAAGGCTGTGAGCCGGAAAGAAGCTCTTCGTATGTGCTGAATATCTCCAGACTTGTCTCGGGCTTTTCGCCCGCATTGTTAAGAAGAATATAGTGCTCGACGGTATCAATTCGCCCTTTTATCTGTTCCAGAATAGGGAGAAAATCAGGATTTACCAGGATAACCTTGTCTTCTGCAAGCGCTATAGTGTAGATCATCTGCTCCGGAGACAGCCTGATATTTATCATGTGAAGGACAGCTCCAATCATAGGAATGGCGAAATAGCACTCTAGATAGCGGTGCGAGTCCCAGTCCATAACAGCCACTGTATCACCCCGTTTTATACCAAGCTTAATTAAAGCCGCAGCAAGCCGCGCAACTCTTTCACGCATATCCCGGTAGGTCATGCGTACAGTATCTCTATAAACTATCTCCTGATCCGGATTATAGGCAAAAGGGGAGAAAAGGATGTTTTTGATTAAAAGCGGGTAATCATACGCCGAAGGCGTCTTTGTTATAAGTGTTTCCATTATTTTATTATGACATTTTTTGAAAAAATGTCAAGAGTAGAAGCGGCTTTTTACTTTTTAAATAGATATTTCTTAAATTTCAAATCTTCGATGCGGATATGATTGCCACCTATTATTCGTATAATAGTTTACAATAATACTTCATTTTGTCAATTCTGCAGCAATTAATTCTGCCTGTTTCAACACTGTATCAGTTGCGAGAACTTGCATATCAGGCGGATAACCATATTGCCGTAGAATCCTTTTGACAATTACCTTTAATTTCGCCTTAACGCTTTCCTTTATTGTCCAGTCAATAGAGGCATTTTCTTTGACTTTTTCATAGAGAACAACTGCAAGCTCCCGAAGTTTTTCCTGTTCCATGAGCTGTTTTGCACTGTCATTATTGGCAATTGCGGTATAAAATGCGTATTCATAATCAGAAAGCCCCATTTCTTTGGGCTCTTTATCCATTTCTTGAATTTCTTTTGATAATGATATAAGTTCTTCGATTACTTCAGCAGCGGAAATGATTTTATTATGATATTTATTAATGGAATTTTTGAGCATTTCCATTAATGTTTTACTTTGTATCAGATTCTTTTTAGTGCGGGCCTTAATTTCATCGTTAAGGATCTTTTTTAATACTTCCAAAGCATTGTCTACATCTTTGCCAATGGTAGGTAGTTTTGCTCTGGATTGCAGATACGACCACCGGGCAGCCCTAGGAACATAGAAAATATTCTCCGCTTTGTATTCATCTTTGTCTTCCGGATCTGCCCCGGCGTAATCACCTTTTCCGCTTTTTAGCTTTACATAAAGGTCTTCAAAGGCATCTGAAATATACTTTAAGAATATCAAACCAAGAACAACATGTTTGTATTCGGCAGCGTCAATGTTCTTTCTTAACTTGTCAGCAGATTTCCAGAGTTGCTTTTCAATTGGTTCGCCGGTGTTATTTTCCTTTGTTTTAGCCATGCTCAAATTCCTTTACAGTTAATCTAACATTAAAGAACACTTTTCCGCAACGTAACGCATAATTATCGGGTATTCACAATCTTATGAAATTATTATTCTATAAAAAGACATGCCAAAATCCAAATACTTTAAATACGGCAACAAAGAGCTTGAATGGCTCAAATCACGTGATCCGGTATTGGGTGCTGCAATAGACAGGATCGGTCACATTCACCGGGCCGTTAATCCTGATTTGTTTATGGCCTTGATTAACTCAATCATCGGACAGCAAATATCATCAAAGGCTCAGGCAACGGTATGGAAACGCATAAAGGAACGCTTTGAACCATTAACCCCAAAAACTATAGACTCTGCATCTGCGGAAGAACTTCAATCTTGCGGAATATCCATGCGTAAAGCGCATTACATCAAAGGGATTGCCGAATCGGTATTGGATGGCAGTTTGGACCTGGATCAGTTATGTAAACTATCTGATGAAGAGGTTTGCAAAAGACTTGTTCAGATAAAAGGTGTAGGTACATGGACAGCAGAAATGCTTATGATTTTCTCCATGCAACGAAAGAATATTTTAAGCTGGGGAGACCTTGCAATACAGCGGGGCTTGCGGATTTTATACAAGCACCGTAACATCACAACTAAACTTTTTAACAAATACAAACAGCTTTATTCACCTTATGCTTCTATAGCAAGTCTTTATCTCTGGGCAATCTCCACTGAAAATTACTAAAAGCAAAACAGGCATTGCCAAGCCAATGTCTTGACAATTTCTTTCTAACAGCCAAAATTCTCGTTTATGGTAATGTTTTATTTCTCAGCGACAGGCAATTCAAAATACATTGCAGAATTATTCTGCCGGAATATGAATGCAATATGCAATTCTGCGGTATGCCATTCTCATTCTATTGAAGAAGAAACCGATTTTTCGCAGTTAATAGCGTCAACTGAAATCATTTGTTTTTGTTACCCGATTTTCGGTTCAAGGGTTCCGCGTCTTATGCGGGAATTTGCCGCTAAGTACACGGAATCGCTGGAGAACAAAAAGCTCGTCATTTTCTGCACACAGATGGGCGGCTCCGGTGACGGTGCAAGGGCGTTCACCGATGTTTTCCCGCGTAGACATGCGGAAGTGATATATGCGGAGCATTTCAACATGCCGAACAATGTGTGCAATTTATTTTTTCTGCCTCTTGCAGGCGATAAAATGACACAGTGGTATTTAGCAAAAGCTCAAATAAAGATGCAAAAAGTTTGCGAGGATATTAAGAACGGCTGCATCAAAAAGCGCGGGTTCAATCCTTTTTCGCAGGTCTTGGGATTGTTTCAAGGGTCATTTATGCCTGGAATCGAAAAAAGGGCAAAAGGTAAAGTATGGGTTGATGATGACTGTAATCAATGCGGTTTGTGTGTTACAATATGCCCGATGAATAATTTTGAATGTGAAAACAACAGAATAACAACAAAAAATGACTGCATGATATGTTACCGTTGCATCAACAAATGCCCTCAAAAGGCAATATCGGTTTTCCTGCGTGGAAAAGTAAAAAAGCAATACGCAGGAGTACAGGTGACCTAATCTCATTAAGGAGAATAATTCCAAACTATTTACAGGAGAAAAAACATGAAAAAATTTATTATTGCGGCAATAGTCGTAACGGCTTTGATGGTTTTGGGGTGTGAATTGCCTCCCGAAGATTCAATTTATTCAGTGCTATATTATGGTAATGGGAATACATACGGTTTTCCCCCTACTGATCCTGTTGAATACACCTCAGGCATGGAAGCTACTGTTCTTGACAAGGGTACGCTCATTAAAACAGGATCTGCCTTTCAACACTGGAATACCAAATCGGATGGTACAGGAACCTCTTATGTAAGTGGCGACACGATTACAATTAATTATACTAATGTTTTTTTATATGCAATATGGGTTGAATCACAGGAATGAAGAACCTAGAGGTAAGTTGAGGGTTTTCGCCCTCCATTCCCATAGCTTAAATTACTCAAACATCCAAGTTTGACACCAACAACGCGTTCTCCTCGATAAATGCCCGGCGAGGCGCGACAACTTCGCCCATGAGGGTGGTGAAGATGCGCTCAGCTTCCACGGCGTCGTCCATGTGCACACGGATGATGTTGCGGCGGAAGGGGTCCATCGTGGTTTCCCAAAGCTGGTCGGGGTTCATTTCGCCGAGGCCTTTGTAGCGCTGGATGCCGTCTTTTTTTATGCTGCCAAGCTGGGCTAAGACTTTCTCTTTTTCCGCATCATCGTAGGCGTAGTAATCCTTGCGATTGTGGTTGATCTTGTAGAGAGGAGGCATGGCTATGTACACATGGCCCTTTTCAATAAGGGTTGTCATGTAGCGGTAAAAAAAAGTAAGGAGCAGCGTGCGGATGTGGGAACCGTCCACGTCAGCATCTGCCATGATGATAACCTTGTGGTAGCGGATTTTATTGACATCAAATTCGCTGCCGCAGCCGGCGCCTATGCTGGCGATGATAGGCTGGAGTTTTTCATTGGTGACAACCTTTTCAATGCGGGTTTTCTCAACATTAAGCATTTTTCCCCATAGCGAAAGAATCGCCTGGAAGTGCCGGTCTCTGCCCATCTTGGCGGAGCCGCCGGCAGAGTCGCCTTCTACGATGAATAATTCACAAAGAGAGGGGTCTTTTTCTGAGCAGTCAGAGAGCTTGCCCGGAAGGCCGGCGGAGTCCATAGCGTTTTTACGGCGGGTTGCGTCCCTGGCAGCACGGGCGGCGATGCGGGCCCTGGCGGCG
>Ga0099364_10014590_pt1 | contig 10435 bp, 11 predicted proteins | sample TergutTh196P3_FD_73070 | JGI IMG/M metagenome (GOLD analysis project Ga0099364, IMG submission 73070) | Microcerotermes parvus P3 segment gut microbial communities from Pointe-Noire, Republic of the Congo - Th196 P3 | ecosystem: Host-associated > Arthropoda: Insects > Digestive system > Gut ...
AAAATCATATCACCACCCGTAAAAATTTTGACCAAAGTCGGAAATTTTTTGACGAAATGATCTATATAATATTTCACTTCAAATATCATGCCATTCTGTACGCCGGAAACGATTGCCGACGCTGTTGTATCGCCAAGCAATTGAAAATCATCTGTTTGCGATTGCAAAAATAATTTTTGTGTGTATTCGTGCAACGCTCGAAAACGCATGTTTAGACCGGGCGAAATATTCCCGCCGTGATAGTTTCCGTCCTTGTCGATAAAATCAATAGTCAATGCCGTACCGGCGTCGAATACTAAAATATCCCTGCCCGGGAAAAGGCTGTATGCTCCTACAATAGCCGCCAATCTATCTTTGCCCAAAGTTTCGGGCGTTTTGTAAAGATTGCGTATCGGAACGGGAGTAGAAGCCGTCAGTTCTATGAAATGCAGCGATTTTTGCATCAGGATATCGACAACGTCTTGATTTACAGCGCTAACGTTTGACATCATACATGCGTTTACCTGCGGCAATGATTTTACATGCTCCAACAAACCGTCAACATCTGTAACCGAAAACGAATCAAGTGACAAAATGGCATTATCTGTCATTATGGCAACCTTTATAAATGAGTTGCCGGCGTCTATGCAAAGGGTTTTAGGTTTCAAGTTTGAAGTTTTCAGGTTTTTTATTGTTACACAGAGTTACACAGAGGAGACGCGGAGTTACACAGAGGAATTTGGTTCTTTGTGGGAGATTGCGGGGCAAGCCCGCAATGACGCTCGAACTGCATCATGCCCTCCACGTTGAGCGGCATTTGTAATGCCGTTCTATTTCTTTGTCGAATTTGAAATTCGACTATGTTGCCCGGCGGCATTGCAAATGCCGCCGAACGTAACGCAAAACGCGAAGCCATAAAACCGCCGTTACTGTTATTTCAGGTTATTTTACAGAAAATTTATAAACGGTTTGAGTTTTATATACTTCTCCCGGTCGCAGAATGGTCGACGGGAATGTCGGCTGGTTTGGCGAATCCGGAAAATGTTGCGTTTCTAAGCATAAACCGGCGCGCCGTACATACCTTGTGTTGTTTTTGCCAATCAGCGTACCGTCAAGGAAATTACCTGCATAGAACTGTACTCCGGGTTCGGTTGTAAACACTTCCATGAATCGTCCGCTTTCGGGTTCGTAGACTGTTGCAGCCAATGCCAATGAACCGTCGCTACTGCGCAACACCCAGTTATGGTCGTATCCTGCGCCAATTTTCAACTGCTCGAAATCAGCGTCGATACGTTCTCCGATTTTATACGGCTTGGTGAAGTCCATAGGCGTACCGGCAACGTCGGGCAAATTTCCGGTAGGTATCAAACTGTCGTCTACTTCGGTAAACTTGTCGGCAAAAATCGCCAATTCGTGATTGGCGTTGGTGGGCTGTTTGCCTGCCGAAAGGTTGAAGTAACTGTGGTTGGTCAGATTACACGTGGTAGCCTTGTCGGTAACGGCACGATAATCTATTTTCAACTCGTTGTCATTGGTCAATATGTAAGTAACCGTTACTTGCAAATTGCCCGGATAACCTTCTTCCATGTCCTTGCTGGTGTAGGTCAGTTGAATTTCAACGTCTTCGGAACATTCATGCGTTTTGGCGACCTCCCATACAACGTGGTTGAAACCGACGATTCCACCATGGAGATGGTTTTCGCCATTGTTTGTCGCAAGGGTGTATTCCACTCCGTCTAAGGTAAATTTGCCCTTAGCGATACGGTTGCCGTAGCGCCCGATTATACCCCCGAAATTCGGATTACTTTTTATGTACTCAGGGCTAAGATAACCGTCCAACTTGTCGAATCCCAGAACTATATCTCCCATTTGTCCGTTTTTGTCGGGAACATGCAATTCTGTGATTATACCGCCGAATGTGGTCACTTTCATCACAACGCCATTGCTGTTTGTGAGCGTGTAAAGTTCCACCGGCTGCCCGTTAAGTTGCCCAAATGATTCTTTTGCAATACTGGGACTGACTTGTCCGCTACCACTACCGCTACACGAAATCATATTTACTGCAACTGTCAATGCCAAAACAGATTGGCACGAAAACCTCCTTAAGTTTTGCTTTGTCATATTATTAACATTATTAGATTAATTTTCAGACGACAAAAATACAAAAAATATCAATACCTAAAAATTTTTGAGTTTTTTTTTACAAAAAAAATGTTTATCTGTTTTTTTTTTTTACTTTTGCGATGTTTTTCTGAATGAAAAATTCATTTATACATTATTTTATATAATATATCATGTCGACATATAAAGATTCATTACATTATTTAGATGGTATCTATTTGAATTTTAGCGAAGGTTCGCTGACTACCATGAACATTATTTTAGCGTTTGTCATGTTTGGTATAGCCTTGCGTATGAGCTTATCGGAGTTTAAGGATGTTGTAAAAAAGCCCAAAAGTTTTTTCGTTGGCGTTTTTTCGCAAATATTTTTGTTGCCTTTTGTTACGTTTTTGATGTGCTTCTCACTTCGTTCGTATCTTTCGCAATCAGTAGCCATGGGAATGATTTTGGTAGCCGCATGTCCCGGAGGCAACATTTCCAATTTCATATCGTCATTAGCAAAGGGAAATATTTCACTTTCGGTTAGCATGTCGGCGTTTTCAACAATAAATTGCGTACTCATAACCCCGCTCAATTTTTCTTTTTGGGGAAAACTATATTTGAAAGTTTCGCAATTATCGTTAAGCGCCGCAGATTTGGATTTGGTGAAGCCTATCGAAATCAATTTTTGGGTAATGGCGCAAACTGTGCTTATTTTGCTGGGTATACCTATTGTTTTGGGGATTCTTTTTGCTCATTACTTCCCAAAAATCACTCAAAAGTTGGTCAAACCGATGAGTATATTCTCTATCATAGCATTCATCGGGTTTATTGTTGCCGCTCTGTATGCCAACTTAGACTATTTCAAGAAATATATTCACCTGATAGGCATGTTGGTAATTGTACACAATGCGTTGGCGTTATCGTCAGGGTACGTTGCCGGCAGGTTAGCCCGCCTTTCATTGCCTGATTTGCGCTCTGTTACGATTGAAAGCGGCATACAAAACTCCGGCTTGGGGTTAGTACTGATTTTCAATCCTAAACTGTTCGACGGTTTGGGTGGAATGGCGTTTGTTGCTGCATGGTGGGGTATCTGGCATATCATCGCAGGAATGGCAATAGCGTTCTTTTGGCAATGGAAAGACAGGAAGGCGTTTAGCGTTTAGCGTGGACTCATCTATTCTTGGGGTTTCTTCATAATAGCCCAGATTATGAACAGGAAACCGCTCACCACTATGATTGGCGCAAGTGTAATACGACGGAAACTGAATATTTCGGGGTTAAAAACATTGGGGTCGTCGGATTTGCCGCCTATCATCAGCAAAAAACCAACGATTAAGATACCTACGCCGATAGCGATATACATAAAACTCTCTTTCCCAATAGCAAACTCTACATCATTTACTCCCTTTTTTAAATTTTTTTCTTTACTTGTCATTTTCAATTTTCAATTTTCAATTAATAATACAGGTTGTCTGTTTTTATATTCAAATACTTATTCACTGCAAAAAAAGTTGATATACAACTCAAACTTATTCCCAAAAAGAAAACAATCAGGAACAATGCGCTGAGTAATTGCACATCGGTTACGCTCAATATCTCTGCAACCTGTCTTTCAACCCAATAGAGCGCCAATACAAGCATTATCATTGCTATAAAAGCGCTGTAAATACCGTGAAATACGCTCCGCCAAAGAAAAGGTTTACGGATAAAAGAATTTGTTGCGCCAACCAATTGCATGGTGCGTATCAACATACGACGCGAATAGACCGACAGTCGTATCGTATTGTTGATTAGCGATACGGCAATAATAATCAGCAAAGTACTGAACGCAAAGATAATAATACTTATTCGTTCAATGTTTTCATTTATTAGATGTATCATAGATTTTTGGTATGATACCTCTTTAACTTCGGCGAACGTTAGCAGATGGTTTTCTATTATTTGCAGACTGTCGTTGTTGGCATATCGGGCGTCCAACTTGATTTCAATCGATGCAGACAACGGGTTGAAGCCCAAAAAGCCTACAAAATCCTCGCCTAATTCCTCCGCAAATTCTTTTGCAGCATCATCTTTGGTGATGTAGCGCGTTTCGCGTACATACATCTCTGCGTCAAGCGTTTTCTGAAGATGGTAAATATCTGCTTCTTTCACCTGATCTCTCAAGAAAACAGAGAAACCGATATTTTCCTTCACAAACCTACTGACGCGATGAGCGGTGAGCGCCAATATTCCTATTGTTCCCAACATACACAGCACCAACGATATGCTGATGACGGAAGTGACATACGAACTGCGTAACCGCTTCTGTATCTGTATTGATTCCTTATTCTTCATTGTCGATTATTATGACGCTACAAAGATAGGTAAAATTTCAATATTTTTGATTGTTTTTTGTTTTTTTTTTATTATTTTTCAAAAAAATTTTTTTATATTCAAAAAATAATAAGTAATTTTGTCGTTTTCAAAAAATACCAAAGATGACTGATAAAGAAAGGGAAAAAGGTATTTACAGGGCGACCATTGTAGGCGGAATAGTTAATGTTTTGCTGGTTGTGTTCAAGTTTGTAGCGGGCTTCGTTGGCAACAGTTCGGCTATGATTGCCGATGCCATACACTCGCTGTCAGATTTTGTGACGGACATCATTATTATTGTATTCGTACGTATCTCGAACAAACCAAAAGATAAAAGCCACGATTACGGACACGGCAAGTTCGAAACTTTTGCTACTTTGCTGATAGGTATTGTGTTATTGGCAGTTGGCATAGGTATTGCGTGGAGTGGATGCGAAAAAATTCTTTCGACTTTCAACGGCGAACCGCTGCAAAGTCCCGGTATGCTTGCATTGGCGGCAGCGATCATATCTATTGTATCAAAGGAGGTTCTTTTCCGGTATACTGTTATTTGCGGACGTAAACTGAACTCCGACGTTACAGTTGCCAACGCCTGGCACCACCGTAGCGACGCTTTTTCATCGATGGCTACAGCCGCCGGCATAGCGGGCGCAATTTTTCTGGGCGAAAAATGGACGATTTTAGACCCGTTAGCAGCATTGTTAGTCAGCATATTAATAGTCAGAATGGCTGTCAAACTGATGAAACCGTGTATTGACGAACTGATGGAAATGTCGCTGCCCGACGAGGTGGAAAACGAAATCATGGATATAGTGGAATCCTTTGATGGAGTGAGCGACCTGCACAATCTGCACACAAGGAAGTTGGGCGCCAAATGCGCTATTGAGTTTCATATCAGGATGGACGGGAAAACATCGTTAACCGAAACACACGATAAGGTTACAGAAATAGAACACCGCCTGAAAGAACGCTTCGGAGCGGGAACGCACGTGATTATACATACAGAACCGGTTTTTTAGTTTCAAGTTTCAAGTTTCAGGTTTCAAGTAATAATAATAATTTTCAATTTTCAATTTTCAATTTTCAATTTTCAATTTTCAATTAAAAATGTCTCGTTTCATACCAAATTTCATTACCAGTTTGAACCTTTTCTGCGGATGTTTGTCTATCGTTTATACATTTCAGGGCAGATTGGATTTGGCGGCTTACTTTATACTTATAGCCGCAGTTTTCGATTTTTTAGATGGATTTACGGCTCGTTTGCTGAAAGCATATTCGGAGTTGGGCAAGCAACTTGATTCGTTGGCTGATGTGGTCAGTTTCGGGGTTGCGCCGGCTTCAATCATGTATGCTTTGTTGCTGTCTGCCGTTGGGATAATTCCTTTCGGCTGGCTGATTGCGTTGTCGGCGTATATCATTGCCGTATTTTCGGCGTTGCGATTAGCAAAGTTCAACATCGACACGCGGCAAAGCGATTCGTTTATCGGATTGCCCACGCCTGCAAATGCTATTTTCATCTGTTCGCTGGCGTTCATATCGCTGAGCGACAATCACTTTCTTACAGACAGCATGATTTTTCTGCTGGCTGTAACTGTCGTATTTTCCCTATTGTTAGTAGCCGAATTGCCACTCTTTTCGCTAAAATTCAAATCATTTGACTGGAAAAGCAATAAAATACGTTATATTTTCGTTGTATTTTCGTCTTTGATATTGGTGATATTGCATCTGGCGGGGTTATCTTTGGTGATTTTGTTATACATTATAATATCAGTAATAACAAACATAAAAAATGTTAATGCTTCGACATAAAAAGCGGATGAATTATTTGGCGCATACATATCTGTCAGGTGAAAACGACGACGTCAAAGTCGGTAATTTTCTTGGCGATTGGGTGAAGGGCAGCGACTATATGAACTATTCCGAAGATGTCAGGACGGGTATCATGTTGCATCGAAACATCGATTCGTTTACCGACAAGAATCCATTAGTTCGTATGGGCGCAAGTCGTTTCAAGTTGCGCTATGCCCGCTATTCAGGCATAATAATAGATATTCTCTACGACCATTATTTAGCATGCAACTGGAAGGATTTCTGCAATGTACCGCTTCGCGATTACTTGAACCGCCTGCATAACGTTGTGTTGAACAATTTCGGGATTTTTCCCTTACGTCTGCAAAATTATTTGCCGGCGTTCATGCAAGAACGCTGGATAGAACGTTACGCAACCCTCGACGGTATAAGGGAAGTTCTCGATACCATGTCGCAACGTACATCGTTGCCCAACGAAACGGCATTCGCAATTTCTGTGATGGAATCGTATTACGATGAATTTTACCACGAATTTTTCGATTTTTTCGGGCAGATAATCGAATTTGTCGAAAGTAAATTCATGATTTCAATACCTCGTCCGACGACTTAAAATGGATTTCTATGCTTTACACTCGCGTAGGGTGCATTTCAAATTGTGCTACAGTCCTGAATCATTTTTATTTTTGAAATAATTTTCAAAAATAAAAAAAAAAATTGTCAATCCAAAAAAAAGCATTACTTTTGCGGTTTGAAAAATGTTAAGAAAATAGTAAAAAAATAGTAAAAATTAGATATGTATTTGACCGCTGAAAAGAAGCAGGAATTTTTCACGTTATACGGTAATGATGTGAAAGACACCGGTGCGCCCGAATCGCAAATCGCGTTGTTTTCGTTCCGTATTAGCCATTTGACCAATCATTTGAGAAGTAATCGTAAGGACTACGGCACTCAAAAGGCGTTGTTGAAACTTGTTGGTAAGAGAAGAAGACTGCTGGATTATTTGAAGGACAGGGATATCAATCGTTATCGCGAGATAATCAAGAAGTTGCATATCCGTAAATAAAAACGTATAAATGAATGTAATCCAGAAAGAAATAGAACTGGGCAATGGCGAAAAAATTATCCTCGAAACGGGAAAATTAGCCAAACAAGCCGATGGCGCAGTGGTATTGCGTCAAGGCAAGACGATGTTGCTTGCCACGGTAGTGTCGGCAAAAGAAGCAAAGGAAGACGTTGATTACATGCCTTTGCAAGTAGAGTACAAGGAAAAATATGCTGCTTCGGGACGTTTTCCCGGCGGTTTCCTCAAGCGCGAAGCCCGTCCGAGCGACCATGAAATATTGGTGTCGCGATTGGTAGACCGCGCATTGCGTCCCTTGTTTCCCGAAAACTACCATGCCGATACCTTTGTTACAATCAACCTTATCTCTGCCGACAAAAACATCAAGCCCGATGCTTTGGCAGGATTAGCAGCGTCGGCAGCGCTTGCCGTTTCGGATATTCCGTTTGACGGACCAATTTCCGAAGTACGCGTCGGACGTATTGACGGCAAAATGATTATCAATCCTACGTTTGAAGAAACCGAACAGGCTGATTTAGACGTTATTGTGGCAGCCACCTACGATAATATTATGATGGTGGAAGGCGAAATGAAAGAAGTGTCGGAAGACGACCTTCTTGAGGCTATGAAGTTTGCGCACGAAGAAATCAAAAAACATTGCAAGGCGCAGATGGAACTGTGCGAAATGGTTGGTAAAACAGTTAAGCGCGAATATTGTCACGAAGAGAACGACGAAGATTTACGTTCGGCAGTACGAGCCGCAACTTACGACAAGGTTTACGAAGTAGCCAAGTCGCAGTTGCCCAAGCATGAACGTTCCGAATCGTTCAAAGCAATCGTAGACGCGTTCATAGAATCCATACCGGAAGAGGAACGCGAAGCAAAAAAGCCGTTAGTGTCGCGCTACTACCACGATGTGGAAAAAGAGGCAATGCGCAGAATGATATTGGACGATGAAGTTCGTTTAGACGGGCGCAAAACAACCGATATCCGCGATATTTGGTGTGAAGTAGATTATTTGCCGGCAGCGCATGGTTCGGCTCTCTTCACCCGCGGCGAAACTCAGGCGCTTGCAACCGTCACGCTCGGCACGAAGTTGGACGAAAAGATGATTGACGATGTGTTGGTTCAGGGAACGGAAAAATTTGTGTTGCACTATAATTTTCCGCCGTTTTCCACCGGCGAGGCAAGACCGGCGCGCGGCATCTCACGCCGCGAAGTAGGTCACGGCAACCTTGCATTCCGCGCTTTGAAGGGCATGGTGCCGGTTGGCGTAGAAAATCCATACGCAGTGCGCATCGTTTCAGATATACTTGAATCAAACGGGTCATCGTCGATGGCTACCGTTTGCGCCGGCACATTAGCGTTGATGGATTCGGGAGTGCAACTGAAAAAACCCGTTTCGGGAATAGCGATGGGGCTGATTTCTGAAAAAGATACAGGAAAATTTGCTATCCTGTCTGACATTCTCGGTGACGAAGACCATCTTGGCGACATGGATTTTAAAGTAGCCGGTACGAAAGACGGTATCACCGCAACGCAAATGGACATCAAAGTAGACGGTCTGTCATACGAGGTATTAGCGAAAGCGCTGGCACAGGCAAAAGACGGACGCATGCATATACTCGGAAAGATTACCGATACAATGGCAGAGCCGCGTGAAGACTATAAACCGCATACTCCGCGTATCATACAAATAGAGATAGCAAAAGAATTTATCGGCGCAGTTATCGGCACCGGCGGAAAAGTCATTCAGGAGATACAGGCAGAAACAGGTACTACCATCGTTATCGAAGAAAAGGACAACAAGGGTATAGTAGATATTTTTGCCGAAAATCTCGATGCAATAGAGAGGGCTAAAAATTGGATACTAACGATTATCGAAGTTCCTGAAGTTGAAAAGGTATATCTTGGAAAGGTTCGATCTATAGTTGAATTTGGCGCTTTTATAGAAATACTGCCCGGCAAGGAAGGTTTACTCCATATTTCGGAAGTAGACTGGAAGCGCATAGACAGCCTCGACGGCATTCTTGAAGAAGGCGACGAAGTGGAAGTAAAACTTCTCGAAATCGACCAAAAGACAGGCAAACTTCGTCTTTCGCGCAAGGCGCTGATGGAAAAACCGCAAGGCTATGTAGAACGCGAACGTCCCCCAAGAGACCGCGGAGACCGCAGAGGAGGCGGCGACCGTGACGACCGTAGAGGCGATAGAGGAGGCGACCGCCGCAGACGCGACAACGACCGCAATGACCGGAGTAGACGGGATAAACGGAGATAAGTTTGAAGTTTGAAGTTCAAGGTTTGAAGTTCAAGGTTCGAGGTTCGAGGTTCAAGGTTCAAATAGATCTATCAACTCGTTTCCTTTTATATGATGGTACGCCATCATACCTGTTTGGCGCGCACCGATGACATTATGCTCAAGGTCGTCGATAAACAGTGTTTCGGCAGGATTCAATCCTTCGGATTTCAACACGTATTCGTATGATTCACGAGTGGGTTTGCGAAAACCGATTTCGTGCGAATAGAAGGTTGTATCAAACAATTCGGATAACAAATCACATCCAAACCGCTGTGTCATGTATTTTGTGTAAAAATCAATATGCATTTCGTTAGTGTTGCTCAACAAGAATAACTTATACCCCCTGTTGCGCAGTTTTCGCAACAATTCTACATTTTCAACCGGAAAATCAAGCAACATGGAACACCATGCCTCGTCAATTTGCGCATCGGAAAGATTCAACTGCGCAAAGTCGCGAATAGCCTGCCGAAATTCTGACAACGCTATTTTTCCAGTATCTAAACGGTCAAAAACATCAGTTTGCCGCATGATAGTATACATTTCATCAAAATTGACGACGCCAAACTCTTTGAATTTGCCAATTGTCAAGTCAGGAGCAATATTGATAATCACATTGCCCAAGTCAAAAATAATGTTTTTTTTTGACATATCTATCAAGTTGTCTTTCTTGATTTTATCTAAAAAATGATTTTTAAACATAAAAATTTTTTATAAAAAAGTTTGGAAATAATTTTGCAAAGATATATCTTTGCGGCGTCATATCAAAATAAAAAACTAACAAATCGGTCCCTTAGCTCAGTTGGTTAGAGCACCTGACTCATAATCAGGGGGTC
>Ga0099364_10014591_pt1 | contig 10434 bp, 9 predicted proteins | sample TergutTh196P3_FD_73070 | JGI IMG/M metagenome (GOLD analysis project Ga0099364, IMG submission 73070) | Microcerotermes parvus P3 segment gut microbial communities from Pointe-Noire, Republic of the Congo - Th196 P3 | ecosystem: Host-associated > Arthropoda: Insects > Digestive system > Gut ...
AAAGAATTGGGTATCTTGAAAAGCGGACATCTTGTTGAAACAGACCGTTCGGGATTAGTTGGCGAATACATTGGACACACTGCCGTAAAAACAAACAAAATAATAGACAGCGCATTAGACGGCGTTTTGTTTATTGACGAAGCATATTCGCTAATATCGGGTGGTAGTAATGATTTTGGAAAAGAAGCAATCGCTACTCTTCTGAAACGAATGGAAGATGACCGCGATAGGTTAGTGGTAGTTCTTGCCGGTTATACCGACGAGATGAAAGATTTTATCAATACGAACCCCGGATTAGAATCACGTTTTAATAGATACATCGAATTCCCTGACTATTCCGATAGCGAACTGTATCAAATATTTGAACGAAACCTCAAAAATTTTGACTACCATTTAGCAGACAATGTTGATGATATTGTAAAAACAATTTTTACAAAAGCCGTCGAAAACAAAGACCGTAACTTCGGTAACGCCCGTTTTGTAAGAAATTTCTTTGAAAAAACATTGGAACGTCAATCAAATCGTTTGGCAAAAGAGGTAAAACTGACGGCAGAATGTTTGTCAGAAATTAATGAATCAGATATAATAGATGAATTTTGATAATGGAAAAGTATCATAAGGGAACGATAATAGGCATAGACGAAGAAGGAAATGATTGCTCAAAGATGCCCTTGCTTTCCGAAACCGACGACGGTATTACGTCATATGGCGTTCTTGTGGAACTGACCATGTCGCCCGACGGAAAACTGCTGCAAATAATTTATTCCGACGATGGCTACATCGAAATTTTTGAGCGCATGCCCGAAGGATTTTATCGCAAGCATCTGCCCAACGTAGTAGGCGAGATGCCCGAATGTCCGCGATGTAAGAGTAAAGATAATTTCAGAATAATGAAATGTTCAGCCTGCGGCGAGTTTGCCTGTACCAACCCCGACTGCGCTTCTTTTGGCGATTGCCCAACCTGCGGCGACAATTTTTGGGATTGCGAACTGTATAATATTGTAGCAAAATGACCGAAAAAATGAAACCTTTTTTAGTTTGTTTCGTATAAGTAAAAAAATAAAATATTAATAAAATGAAAAATTTGATTAGGATAGGATTTTTGATGGCATTGGTGTTTTTCGCAGTGGGTTGTGAAAAGGAAGATAATATAGAATGGCGGGATAGCGTTGATATATGTTACTTTATGTCGCGTGGATTTAACATTCAATTTAAAGAGTTATACCTTGTTAAAGAAGATATGATAGGTGATAATATTGATTGGCAGAGTTATAGCGATATTACACTGAACATTGGGGGTATTATATTTAATACTGACGATATAATAACCATTGCTGAAGAAAAAAATTATCCGGGTACTACTTATTATCAACCTGTGTTAGTAAATTGTGATAGAGTTGGGATGTCATTTTCAATTGTCGCACAGTCAACATGGCAAAATAATAGTGTAACCCATGAATATAAAGGAACTTGTTTTTTTGCAACTGAAGCATGGCATGAACCCGACACAAGACCAAATCCATTCAATGATAACCGTCCGGGAACATGGGCAAGACAACAAATACTTCTTGCTGAATTTGAAATTAGAAAAGGAATAATGGTTTTATCACTTCCCGCACAATATCAAATGGGTATAGTAGACCCAAGATATGGTGTATCCATGCCCTTACAGGGAAGTGAAGTCCAAAGAATAATTGATACAGGTGTAGAGGGTGTTGATTGGGAATATTTTACAAAAGATGGAAAGGTATTGATACGAATCAAGAATAATTTATACGAAAGAAGGTTTAACAACTTCGTTTACTATTCTATTGCGGATAATATTATAATGCAAACCTGGTTAAGAAGTCAATATCTTATAACTTTTGAAATCTTGGATTGGGATGAAATTACAGAACCATATATATATCGAATTAATGGGGAATATGTTGAAAGGCGAGATATACCCGCTGCCATAGATTTAGGTGGATTCAAAGATTTGGATTATATTCACACGCCTATTCCTTGGTGTCAAAAATAATATTTATTGAAATATGTAAACACTCCCAAAAAATGGAAACAATGAAAATCAGAAAAATAGTTTTAAACATACCTCATTCGAGCGTATATTTGCCTGATGGCGTTGCTACCAACGAGGCTATGCAGAGCGTCATTCGCGAGTATACCGACTGGTTTACCGATGAACTGTTTCAAATGCCGGGCTTTAACTTTAGTTGCTGGAGTACATCTGTTTGGCACAATACCGTTCGTTTCCCTTACAGTCGTTGCTATTGCGATGTGGAACGACTTGTTAATGACCCGCTCTCGGCGCAGGGTCGAGGTATCATCTATGATTTCGGACTTGAAATAAGCGAGGAAGACCGCTACCGACGGCTATTTCTTTACAATAAATTCAGAGAAAAACTTGCCTCAAAAATAGAAGAAAATGGTACGTTACTGTTAGATTGTCACAGTTTTCCAATTCAGTCGCAATACGATATTTGTCTGGGTTTCAACGATGACCATACACGTCCCGATGATGCCTTAATAGCGCTTGTGAGGCGATATTTCGAGGGGCAGGGCTACACGGTGGGAATCAACAGTCCGTATTCAAATTCAATAACCGTTGAAACGCCGTATATTTACGAAAGTTTGATGATTGAACTCAATCAGCGCCTCTATTTAGACCCGGTTACAAAAGAAAAAACCGATGGTTTTCAGCCTCTCAAATTGTGCATCGAAGGACTTTACATGCTGTTGAGCGGAGGTATGAACGTAGCCGGCATCGTGAAAGTGAAGCAGACCGGACATAGAGGCAAAATGATAGAACTTAAGAACAGTTTGGGTCTCCGTATTGATATAAATAAAAGCGAGATTAAAGAGAACAAACTGCGCTACAATTCAGATAATACGCTATTCATCAGTAAAACGTTGTACGATACATGGTTTGCCGCAATTAACAGACACCGCGAAAGCATGGAACAGAGCGAAATATTTTTAAGTAATGTTCCGCTTTTATGGGCAAACAGGGAAATGATTTTGCGCGCGCCGCGATATTACAACATTGATGTGCCGTCGCAATTTTCGAGAGCAAGCCATGCTGACTCTGGCGTGATGCTTGGCGAACTATTGAGATTATGGATTTTTAAACCCGTTTTTTCTTCTGTTTGTCAAAAATGCGGAGGCAAAGCGGTAGTGTACCGTTTCAACGACATTCCTCAATCGAGCGCTCCGAGCGAGCCAAAAAACATCTGCGTTGCGTGCGGGCAAAAAGGCGAAGGCGCAGGTACGTCTTCTTTGGGCGCGTTGTGGCGCGTTTTGGATTTGTGGCGCACGCGCAACCAATTTTTTACAACAAAAGCAAAAGAGACCGCCTCGCTTGTCGAACTTGTAGAGGCTTGCAAAAAAAAATAAAAAAAAATTGCAGTTAAAAAAATATGTTGTAACTTTGCCGAAAAAAAGTTGAATTAATTTTGTTTAATTTGAATTGAAGCAATGAAAAGTCTAATTTTAAAAACAGGAATAGCGGTCGCCTTTCAGGGCGGGGCGCCGGTAGCAGATACCGGCTTAACAACACGGGCAAATCCGAAAAGCCTGAATGTAGGAAGAAACTATTTAATAATTAAGTTGCTATGGCATGGATTTTGAAGGAAATACCAGACCCTACTCCTGAAACTCCGTGGGGTTGCATTAAATGGGCAATAATCGCTTTTATTCTTTTCGTCATTCTTGGCTTGTTTGGTGTTTGGGATTAAACAGATTGGCTTATGCGGAGGCGTGTGCGGCGACAGCAGACTTCGCAAATCAAAACTCATACCCCGCGTTAAGCGGCAATTGTATTGCCGCTCTGAACATCAGGCAATTTGCAATTGCCGAACAAAAACCTTTGTTCAATGAACGAAGGCAAGGAACCACAACCGTATTGAGTACCAATTTTGGGAATATAAAATGTGGGGCAGACAGTTGCACTGCTGAAAAAAAGGCAACAGGATTGGCTCATTGCGGGCATGGAAGTAAAATCGCGCAGCGATGACACTTTATTAACCGCGAAGTGCTATCTAGTGTTGTGTCATTGGTGATATGTCGGCAATTTGTGTAGAGACGGGGCGTGCCCCGTCTTAATTCAGGTAGAGACGGGGCACGCCCCGTCTTAATTCAGGTAGACGGGGCACGCCCCGTCTTAATTCAGGTAGGCCCCGTCTTAATTCAGGTAGACGGGGCACGCCCCGTCTCTACTCAATATACCGTTATTTTAAGATTGACACAACACTAGCTTGTAAGAAAATCTTATTAAAAGGCTTCTTTTCAGTTTTAGATACGTGTGGAGTTCAATTAATTAATTAATTAAAAAATCGAAAATCGAAAATAAAAAGTCTTACTGTTCAAAAAAGAAAATCATTAGTTCGTCCAGATCGCCGGGCGCGAGATTAGAATTTCCGTCGAAGAAATCGCTAATAGCCTTAACAAACTCATCGTAAGATATGTATCCGTCGTTATTTACATCCAATCTTTTAAACTTATCGGGAATGGTCACATCTCCGCGTCGGGGTCTGTTTTGTGCTCTCTGCATCAAAAGGAACGCCTCCACTTCGCTTCGGCGGATAGACGGCTTATTCAATAATGCAATCATATCGTCTTCGGATATTTCCACTCCTCTTTCGTCTACCATTGCTCCCGGACGCGAATTAGGCTCATCGTCCAAATAATCGGGAACGCCGTCATCATCGCTGTCAAACGGGCAGCCGTCTTCGTCTACTTCTACCAGCCATGGAGTATCAGGGCATAAATCCCACCAATCAGACACTCCGTCACCGTCTTCGTCGTCTATCATCATCATAGCATATTCCATGTGTGTGTCTCCGAGGTCAATAAAGACTTCGTTAGCTTTTCTGTACAACGGGTCAGAGAACGGGTCAAAAATCAAAGACAGGTATGTGAACGAAAAGATGCTGTTGGTTTTTTTGTAATTATCCGAAAAATTGGTCATATCAGAAATATCGTCAAAAGCATAGTTGAACGAAGTCGCAACCCGCAAGCTAACCCGCTGAGTCAAATTGAAATCAATGCCAACATCTAAAGGCACTGCTACTGTAAATCCGCTTTTTACCGGGTCGTTAAAATTGAAGTTGCGCGATATGATGTTTGCGTTCCCGTTGCCGCCGTTTTGCGGAGCGTCTCTGATTGTTCCATCGGTCCAAAAATAGTAACTGTTATCATGAGTAAGACCGCGATCGCTATCGGTGTTAAATTGCAAGGTTTGAACGCCTAAAGACACAAAAGGCTCAAAAAACTTTCCGGAAATCAAAGGTTTAAAACTGTATATAACGCCGAACCCAAAACACATAATGTTTGACCTGAAGTTCATGTTCTTAAATGCAATATCCGCCGGGATGTCTGCCTCTTTGGGCACATAACGCTGCGTACCGGTAATATTTCCCGTCATGAAGGTTGCATTGAGGCGAAAAAACTGCTTGTCTTTTTCATTTGTCGTAAACATTGACAAATTTATTCTGTATCCGGGCTGGCTCGTGAAACTGTTGAACGCATTTTTCACTCCGCCGTGATAGTTGAAAAAACCTGTCCCTACTCCAATTACCGGCATGTATACCGGATTTTCGGTTTCTACCAAGCGTTCTACCCACGCTTCAATTTCTTCGGCTGTCCACTGCGAATATGCCGGAAGTGCGCTTGCTGCAACGAAGGCAAAAACTAAAAATAATCTATTAAATGTATTCATATTTACCTTACCCATCTTTGATTTAATGCCATTAACGCATCTTGTACGGTGATGCGCCTACCGTCGTTGTATGCCACAACGAAAGCATCGTTTATAGTGCTGGTATTGCTCACGTGCACTCTCAAATCCCTTGCGTCGCTGTATTGTCTGAGCGAGCCTATCGTATATTTCCACCATCCCTCGTGGTCTTCGCGCATCACATCCTGCTCTATTCTGTGATTTCTGAAATATGTCGGTATGTTCACAGGTCTGTGACCTGCTGCTATTTGCACACGATAATAAATCCCCTGCTCAGGTCTCAAAGTGAACATATCATTGTTTACCGGACGCTGTGAAACGGTTGTAGGCGGTTGTTCGCGTTGAGTAGGAGGCGGCGTTACAATTGTGCTCGACGGAGGAACAGCTGTATCCGACGGAGGCACGTCTGCCAATTGCGACGACGGATGCTCTGACGACCTTATATTTACATCCCTCAAAATGGCGTCCAACTGGTTTCTGCTCAACCCTGCCAGTACTTCATTGCGCTCTATGACTTCGGTTTCAAACGTTCGCTCGTCAATCATAAAAGCAAAAATACCCGAAATGTTTACGCTTGGCGCGGCAACGCCTCCGGCAGGTATCAATCTGTATGTCACTGTAAAATAGGATTCTAATGGTAGATTTTGCCATATAATTCTTGCTACCTGAGTTCTGTTATTGAACTCAAAAATTCCGCCCTTGCTGTCGAGATTGGTAGCGGTGAAGCCTGCCGGCACTGTTTCCTCTATTTTAGAGTAGTTTCGGGCTGCATCTCTGTTTATCAGCAGGGTTACAAGATAGAAACGCTCCTCTTCCATCCACACGGGTCGCTGTCTGAAAGCCACCGTAGAGCCCGAGCCGCGAGCCTCAGCTTCGATGCTGGCTATTCGGGCATAGTCATTGACATCAATCCTGTCTTCAGGACTAATATTAGGCGATGGGTTGATTGCCAACGCTCTGGAGCGCGTATTTACCGAACGTCTGTCGTTATTTTCGATGAACGAAAATTGTGCGCCCATATCAATACTTCCCATCAGCCGCTCGTTGGCAGTGATGACATACGAAATATTTATTTCGTCATGGTCGGGCAAACGAAACCAAACTAAATGCACCTTCTGATTTTGAAAACTAAAATTAGCATTAGCCGAGCTTTGAGACCTTGCCGTGAAGCCAACAGGCAACTCATGCTCAAATCGCGCAAAACCCGATACATCACCCTTGTTGATAGTAACATTGACGGTTATCTCAGTTCCGGCTTCAATAACTTCAGGCATGTTCATATCTATCGTGACGCTCTGGAAAAGCTTCAGAAACGACGTAAGTATTACAAACAGAATACCTACTCCTATCAGTGTGAAAAAACGATTCATAAACTACACTTCAAATGACGCGGCAAAGATACAAAAAAGTTTTCAATAAAAAAAATAAATTTATAAAAAAATCATTAAAAATTTGGACTTAACAAGTATTTTGAATAAAATTTGTTGATGATTTCTACAGCGCTATCGGCGTCGTCTACTACCGAAAAAATATCTAAATCACTGTCACTGATGTATTTATACTGTTTCAGCATCACATTTTTCATCCATTCCACTATTCCTTCCCAAAATGGTTTTCCAACCAACACGATCGGGAAGTGGGCAATTTTTTCGGTCTGTATCAATGTCAGCGCTTCGAATAGCTCGTCCATTGTTCCGAAACCGCCCGGCAACACTATAAATCCTTGTGCGTATTTGACAAACATTGTTTTTCGCACATAAAAATGGTCGAAATCAATAAGTTTGTCCGAATCTATAAAATCGTTTGCCTTCTGTTCGTACGGCAACGTTATGTTCAGCCCTACGGAACGTCCTTTTCCCCGCATTGCGCCAAGGTTGCCGGCTTCCATTATTCCGGGTCCGCCGCCGGTAATAACGCCGTAGCCAAATTGTGTCAGCTTGAAGGCTATCTCTTCGGCGACCTTGTAATACAGATGGTCAGAGGGCGTACGCGCCGAGCCGAATATAGAAACACAAGGTCCTATACGTCTGAGTTTTTCAAATCCCTCGACAAATTCAGCCATTATTCTGAACATGCGCCAAGAATCTTCGGACTTTACCTCGTTCCAACACTTTTGGTTGAACGCACTTTTTATTTTATCTTCCGCTAAAGTCATATTTACTTTTTACTTTTTTTGCTTATACGAAATTGATTTTTTTTTGTTTGCTTTTTTTTACTTATTTTTGCACTTTTTATAATAATTATTAAACTTTATGCGCGATTCTTTAGAGTTGATGTTGCCGGCAGGCTCGTGGGAGGGGTTAGCGGCAGCGTTGCAAACAGGCTGTAATGCAGTATATTTCGGCACGGGCAACCTGAATATGCGGTCGCAGTCGTCGGCAAATTTTTCGTTAGACGATATGGAGCGTATTGTTGATGCCTGTAGCAAAAAAGGTGTTAAAACATACCTGGCGCTTAACACGATAGTCTACGACGAGGATATGACCGCCATGCAGGAAACCGTCAATGCTGCGATGCGCTGCGGAATAGACGCAGTAATTGCTTCAGATATGGCAGCAATAGTTTACGCGCGACAAGCAGGCTTGACGGTTCACGCATCAACACAGTTGAACGTCAGCAACTGTCAGGCAGTAAAGTTTTTCGCACAATTTTGCGATGTGATGGTGCTTGCTCGCGAACTTAATCTGGAGCAGGTAGCAGAAATAAACAGATACATTGTATATAATGGTATAACCGGTCCATCCGGTCAATTAGTTAAGATTGAGATGTTTTGTCACGGAGCGCTATGTATGGCTGTTTCAGGCAAATGTTACCTTAGTTTGCACGAGTACGGTCGTTCGGCAAACCGCGGCGGCTGCGTACAGATTTGCAGACGCTCATATTCGGCTACCGATACCGAAACCGGACGTCAGTTAGCTATAGACAATTCTTACATTATGTCGCCAAAAGATTTATGCACAATAGGTTTCATAGACAAGATGATTGAAGCAGGCGCACGTGTGTTTAAGGTTGAGGGGCGGGCGCGCGGTCCCGAATATGTGAAAACAGTGGGCGACTGCTACAGCGAAGCCTTAAAAGCGTATAGCGCCGGCGAATACAACGCATCGAAAGCTGCAGGGTGGACAACAAGACTGCAAACAGTGTTCAATCGCGGTTTTTGGGACGGTTGTTATCTGGGAAAAACTGTTGCCGAACTCAACGATGCACACGGCTCTAAGGCTACACGCCGAAAAGAATACATAGCCCTGTGTAGCAACTACTTCACAAAATTAGGCGTGGGAGAGTTTCAAATGCAGTCAGGCGCTCTGGCTGTAGGCGACCAAATACTGATAATCGGGCAAACAACCGGCGTGGTAGAGATGACGATACCCGAAATACGCGTCGATTTGAAACCCGTAGAGCAAACAGTTAAAGGCGAGGCGTTTTCGATGCCTTTGCCACAAGTGATACGACGCGGAGACAAAATTTATAAATTTGTGTGAAAATTGGGAGCATTCCAAATTATCGCGTGTGGGGAAGATACACGGATTTGACGGATTTGTCTGATTTGCACGGATTTTCAGGTCTTTGATTTTTGCAAAATCGATTTTGCAAAATGAAAGAATAAGGTAAAAAAAAAATTTTAGAAAATTTTGTTTTATTCTATTTTTTTTTCTAACTTTGCATTTTGTTAAATTAAAAAATATTACATAATGAAAAAGACAGTTGTATTTATTTCGTTTTCAGTGCTTTTTGCGGTAGGGTATGCACAATCTTACCGGCAAACTGAAAACACAGTTCGGGTGATGTCCTACAATATCCATAACGGAAAAGGTATGGATGATGTAGTTGACTATCAGCGCATAGCAGACGTTATTTTAAGAACGGCTCCCGATGTTGTCGCCTTGCAGGAGTTGGACAGTGTTACCAACCGTAGCAACGGCGTGGATGTATTATCGGAATTGGCGCGTCTTACAGCGATGCACGCAGTTTATGGCGCTTCCATTCCGTATGACGGCGGGAAATACGGTATCGGCGTCCTGTCGAAAGAAAGACCGGTTTCGTGGAAACGCATCCCACTGCCCGGAAGGGAGGAGGCACGGTCGTTGCTGATAGTTGAATTTGAGGATTATGTGTTGTTCAACACACATTTTTCTCTCAACGCTGATGACCGCCTTGCTTCGGTTGCTATTGTAAGTCAGGCAGCAAAAGAATTTGACAAGCCGGTTATTCTTGCCGGCGACATCAACGCGCATCCCGATTCGCCCGTGATGGAGGCGTTCAAGGAAAACTGGCTCGTGCTGAACGACGCCCGACATCCGACGTTCCCGTCAAACAATCCCGACCGCACCATTGATTATATTTTGGGATACACGCCCAAAGGCTTCACGTACTCTGTGTGGCAAACCCGCGTGCTGAACGAGCCTGTGGCTTCCGACCATTTGCCGCTATTTGCAGACGTGAGACTGAAAACCGCGAAAGAAAATATTTTCCGCTCGCCCGTGTATCTTCAATATCCCGCTACAGACGGAATGACCGTAGTGTGGCATACTAATGTTCCGTGCCACAGTTGGGTAGAGTATGGGACAGATACATTAAATATGAAGCTTGCACAATCATGGGAAGAGGGTATAGCATTGGCAAACAATACGTCAAACCATATTCGCCTGACCGGATTAAATCCCGGCACACGTTATTATTATCGCGTTCATTCGCGCGAA
>Ga0099364_10014592_pt1 | contig 10434 bp, 9 predicted proteins | sample TergutTh196P3_FD_73070 | JGI IMG/M metagenome (GOLD analysis project Ga0099364, IMG submission 73070) | Microcerotermes parvus P3 segment gut microbial communities from Pointe-Noire, Republic of the Congo - Th196 P3 | ecosystem: Host-associated > Arthropoda: Insects > Digestive system > Gut ...
AACTCTTCGGCATACAGCCCCTTAAAAAGTTCCTTCCTGCCCGAAAACAATGCCTCAAAAGTAGAAACAGTGAGCGACTTGCCAAAACGACGGGGGCGGGCAAGAAAGTAAATTTTCCCGGTATCAATCAGATTGATAAGAAATTGAGTTTTGTCAACGTAAACATAACCTCCATTTCGAATCTCTTCAAAGGTGGGGATGCCCGTGGGTAACTTTAATCTTCTATTTTCCATCTTTTAATCCGCTAACCTGATTTTTTTCGCAAAGTAAACCTTTTCTTTTGAGAAAACCAAAAAAAGGAAATAAAAATTAAGATGCAATTTGGCTATTTCCTGCCAGAAAAGAAAAAGCATCATAAAATCGTTGATTTTATATGGAAGATACGAATAGTTTTCAGTTTTCAGCATTTAGTTTTAAGTTTTTTTGAAAGTCTTTCGTCGGTAGTCTTTAGCAAAATGGCTATCAACTACCGACTATCGACTATCGATTTTGAGGTTCGAGATACACGCCGACTTCCGATAGTGCCGGACAAACCGGACCCCATGTATTGATGCGGATTTTCGACGTTTCAACAGGCTTTTCGCGAAGCAGGCGGCATGAACCAATGGAAGTCGCTGTGGCATACAACTGCCACTCCTTTCCGTTGAACGTTTCTACTGATATGCTGTCAATACGCTGCCCTAATGGCAGGTATTCGCGCAAGGATATAATATTGAAACGGGTTGGCTGTTGAAATTCAATGATAATTTCGCCATGGGTCGTTTCGTCATTGGCGCTCCAATAGGTATTCCTGTCATTGTCCACCAGATTTGCAGGCGAGAATATTTTCGAATGGCCCCTTGTCTGGTTGGTTTTCACTTTGGCGTCACCGGCAAGGTTCACCGAAAAGGTTTCGGATAATAACCGTCCCAGCCCCTTCAAGGATGCAACATCGTTCGGATGAAACCGTCCGTTTTTGTCGGGCGCCAATCCCAGGTCTAATGCACATCCCCGTCCAACCGACATGAAATACAGGTCGAAAAGTGTTTCGGATGACTTCACTAAATCATCTTCCGATGCATGGTAAAACCATCCCGGACGGATCGGAACATCACATTCGGCTGGCATCCAATAATTACCGTTGCGATGTCCATTGACGGCCTGCTCGTATTGGGTGAATCCGCAAGCGGGTTTTCCACCATCAGGCGCTTCGGGGGTATAGGTAGCCCAGCAGGGATCGCCTGCGATACCCTTCTCATTGCCTACCCAGCGCACATCCCAGCCGATGTCGCTGAAAATGGCCGAATAAGGTTGCCATTGACGTACCATTTCCCATGTATGATCCCAGTCATAATAATTCGAAACGTCAATTTTACGGATTTCCCGTGCGCCACCGTAATATCCCCTGCCACCGTTGGCTCCATCGAACCACGACAGGAAAATATCGCCATAATTAGTATGGAGTTCACGCAATTGTTCCCTGTAGCGTTCGAGGTAAGCCGGTTGTCCATAGTCAGCGTCATTACAGTCCCACGGCGACAGATATACGCCAAATTTCATGCCGGCTTCGCGTGCAGCATCTGCAAATTCACGCACCATGTCGCCTTTTCCATCACGCCAGGGGGAATCCTTTACCGAATATTCCGTTGTCTCCGTAGGCCACAGGCAAAAACCGCCATGATGTTTGGCTACAATCAGTACACCTTTCATCCCTGCATCTTTCATAATGCCGACCAGTTGCCGGGCATCGAATTGATCAGGATTAAAAAGTGAGGCCGGTTCGTCGCCATATCCCCATTCCTGGTCGGTGTAAGTGATGGTAGAGAGGCATATCATACCGTAAAAGTCCACGTCGTGCCATCGTAACTGACCTTCGCTTGGCGTTGCTCCGTAGGGAGCGGGCGAATCGGACTGGCGACATGATACAAGACAAAACGCAATAAGAATGCTTAAAATAACTGGATTTTTCATTGCTCTATTTTTTTAAAAAATCTTTGTGAATATTCACAATAAATTAATATTTATCCAATGTCCGACAAATTTCCCCATTCACCTTCTTCACCCGCTCTTCCTCCACCTTCACCACTTTCCGGTCGTAGGTCATCAGTCCGTTGACTTCGATTTCTACGTCGGTGATTTGCGTGTAGACAGCGCCGGAGAAGCCCGCTTTTATCAGTTTTTTCAACTGTTCGGCAAATTTGACGTATTCGTCGGTTAATTCTGTTGAATTTTTAAATTGGGCGTACCCCCAATTCCTGTCGGGTTGCCAGAGGTGTCCCTCAATGGGCAAACCTATTCCTCCATATTCGCCCAGCACGTTGGCGCGTTCGCCGTCGAACAGGTACATTTCAGGCGGCGGATAGTGATGTATGGAAAGGATGTCGCCCAGACGGTAATGGTTGCCGCCGCTGGAGGGGATGACGAGGCGCGAGGGGTCGTAAGCCTTTGTCCATGCGCTTATTTCATCGGTTTTGAATTGCCCCCAGGCTTCGTTGAACGGAACCCAAACAACAACCGACGGATTGGAATATGTCAAATCCATGATTGCCTTCCATTCCTTGCGGTAGTTGGCTTCCGATTCGGGCGAGCGGCGCAGTTCGGCGCCGTCAAAATATTGCTTCATCTGCCATTCGGGGCGGTCGTAGCGTTCGCCGTTGGGCATGTCCTGCCAGACGAGGATGCCGATGCGGTCGCAATGCGTGTACCAGCGTGCAGGTTCTACTTTTACATGCTTGCGAATCATGTTAAATCCAAAATCTTTGGTTTTTTGGATGTCGAATTTTAAAGCCTTGTCGGTGGGGGCGGTGTACAGACCGTCGGGCCACCAACCCTGGTCTAATGTTCCAAACTGAAAATAATCGCGGTTGTTCAGTTGCAGCCTTACGATACCGTTGGCGTCGCGCTTGGTGGAAATTTTGCGCATGGCGCAGTAACTTTTCAGTTTATCGACCTGTTTCCCGCCCGAATAGAGATATATTTCCATGTCGTACAGGAAAGGCGATTCGGGCGACCACAGTTTGGCGTTGGCGATGTTCAGTTCAAGCGCCTGCCCGGCTGACGACTTCGCCGCAGCCACCACGTTGTTTCCGTCGAGAACGCGCACTTCAACCATATCCCCGAATTGCAGGTTCTCGCCGCTAACATCGACGGTCAGTCTGTTCCTGTCAATATCGGGAACGGTGCGCACGGCGGAAATATACTTGTCGGCAACGGGTTCCAGCCATACGGTTTGCCAGATACCGGTGACGGAAGTGTACCATATCCCGTGTGGATTACTTACCTGCTTGCCACGCGGCTGGTAACCCGTATCGGTTCCGTCCCACACCTTAACCACCAATTTCTGGTCGCCCTTCTGATTGAGAAATGGCGTGATGTTGAAACAAAACGGCACGTATCCGCCGGTATGAACGCCGACTTTGACGTCGTTCACAAAAACTACCGCTTTCCAGTCTACTGCGCCGAAATGCAGCAACACGTTTTTGCCTTTCCACGCGGCAGGAACCGTGAAGGTACGGCTGTACCACAACTCATTTTCGCTGCCTACTGTTTTTTGTACGCCCGAAAGACTTGATTCTACGGCAAAGGGAACCAATATTTTTCCATCGAACTGTGCGGGTTCTCTTTCGCCGGCAGGCTTGATGGCGTAATCCCACAAGCCGTTCAGGTTCAACCAGTCTGTCCGTTCCATCATCGGACGCGTATATTCCTGTAATACTCCGGCAGGGTCTATCTTTTCAGCCCATGCCGTTTTGATTTTGTCGCCGGCAGGTTGCCACTGGGCAAAGACACCCAAAGTGAACATTGCCATGCTGATACTTACTAATACTCTTTTCATTGCTTTATAATTAAATCCTGTTCAATCTGGTAATCTCTTTGCCATGGAAATGACTCTTGCCATTTTTTTATTGCTGGTTGAGGTATCATAAATCGTCTATTTCAATTGTTTCATTAATAATAATTTCCCATTTCGCATTTGTTTCGCAATTTTCAGTTTTTTTGTTGCTTTTCAATGGTGTTTTTTGAAATTTGCAATTAAACTCTTGCGATTTCGCAAATAATATTTCTGCTATATCAGGCTGCTCCAATTCGTTGTCGAGCAAATAACCCAAACGCTGAATTGTGGATGTAGGAACATAATCAAAAAAAACTTTGTCTAACTGTTCAAAAATGATTGATTCTGCTAATTCGTACAAAACTGTGCAAGCACGATTTAGCCCGCCAATATCTTTTTGAAAGGTAATCAAATCGGCTGCGGTAAGTTCCGGTTTTGATACTTGAATATCGCCGTACTCCGTTCTAAAAGGCTTCAGCCACGCTTGTGGAATTGTTTTGCGTGTGGCAATAAAAATAATGCGGTTTCCTTTTTTTGTAGTATCACGCAACGGTGGATAGGACGTTGTTACGGAAAAAATTTGTGGCTGTTGGTGCGCCGCACCGTAAAAAACAGCCGCATTTAACAACGAAATATAGTACTGACGATTTAAGTGTTTCATTAAATCGTCAATGTATAGTTCGGGCGGAATCATTCCGCGCAAAGCATAACCAATTGGAATAACGGCATAAAAACCTCTAAAAACAGGAACAATTTCGGATTTTTTTACAAGTCGATTTAAAGCATTTTTTACGCCCTGTTCTGTTATTGCGGGAAATTCTTTTACAACTTCCTGATAGGGAAAAGTTATTCGACCGCGTTTCTGTTGGTCGTCTATCCAATCCTTTATTTTATACAATGAATCGTTTGTCATATAAAAATATTTTGGGCGCAAAGATACATACTTTTTGTGTATTATCGCTAACAAATTAAAAAATATTTTTCTTTGCCCTTCTACCCATTCATTCCAGTCGTTGATGATTATCACTATATGCTTGTTGTCGGCTTCCATACGTTTTGCAAGATTCGCGGCTACTTTTGTACGCATATCATCTGGAACGACGCCCCACTGCAACAGAAAAACTCATTTCGGTCTGTACTCATTGTCCGTAAATACCGGTTTCGCGGTTCAAATAGAAACGAAACCGGGCGTCCATGATTTCCAAATAGACGGGATCGTCGGTAATCAGGTCAATCAAAACCTGCTCGGTACCTCTTGCACGGGCAATGCTGTTGATAAAATCCATATCGCCTGCCGTTCCGAAACACACGGCATAACCGGCTTCCGAAAGTTTTTCGCATTGCCGCCTGATGGTCGAATAATCGAACCATGCTGCGGTGGGGAAATGCGACCGGTCGAGTTCGTCCAATGTTTGAACATTAGCGAAAGGCAGATAGGCAGGTTCCAAATATTTCCCGCCTTCAAACTCTGCATATTTGTAACGTTCGCCCCAATATCCTTCGATGCTGCCATCGTCGAATTTCCGCAATTCAGGTCCGATATAGAGAGGTTCTACATATCGGAAATCGTCGCCAACAACGCGCAACAGTTGCTCCAAATCGAAGGTTAAGAGTTCCCTTCATTTTATAAAAACGATTGTTCTAACAATTCAATTTGTCTTTGATATTTTTGAGGGTTTTCACCCTTCAATTTTTGGATATGATGCAACTTCCATTTAACAGCCGGAAACATCCCGTAATCAACATCATCCCAATTTGGTTCGCCTTTAATAAAAGCAAGCAAAAATGCTTTATCCTTATCCGTCAAGGAATTGTGAACTTTTAAAATTACTTGCTCCCTTGTTTTCTCAAAATCCTCATATGAGAACGCCAGATCGGTCATGCCGTTGAATTGACTGTCAAATACGAACCGCTGATCAAGTCTTTTCGGGTTCAGCAACTCATGAATCGGGCGGTTGCCACATATCAGGAAGAAAATGAAGCCTGTTTTTATTTCATCGGTAAAACCAGCATCATTAAATAAATTCCTCATATCAAACAGGTCTCTCGGATGCTGACGATCTAATGCTGCGTTTACCTTTCCTCCCCATAATTGTCCGGCTGAAACGATGGTAACTTCGCAAAAGCGGTCATAAATCATTTGGGCGCGATGGCACAAAATCTTTGTACAAGGTTCGGCAATCAGTCCTCTGTTGATTTGATTCACTTCTATTTTTACGGTCGCATCCGACATGGAACAAATCAGTTTGAGGTCTTTATAAGCCCTTTGCGGATCGAGAAAACGGATGACAGGCATTCGTTTTTTCAATCGATTTTTTATGGCTTCCAAAGAAATGCGGATAGATTCCAAATCAACATCTCTATCGTTGCTGAAAGGAATAAAGGTCAGATCGAGATCAACCGATACCCTTGGCATGTTCAAATGGAATAGGTTGATTGCCGTTCCGCCATGCAAGGCAAAATTCTCCTCTTCTGCAACATCCGGCAGGATTTCTAAAAGTAACGTTACCTGTTTTGTGTATATTTCTTTCATGATGCAAGTTCTTTAGGCAAAATCAATTGATATTTGGAAACAAACGCTCCTCCATGAAAAAGACTGCGTACACCGCTTCCCATGTCTATTGCTCCTGTATCTAAATACTTAAACCATTTATGACCAATTATTTCTGCAAAATAAAGAAACAAACGTTTCACTTTTACCGACTTGCATTGCTCCAACAGCATTTGTACCTTATCGGGACGGAGTGTTGCCAATCCTTCCATCAATTCGTATGCCTCCGTCAAAGGAAATTGATTCGGACACAACGACAAACATTCCATTATTGCTCCGGCAGCATTGGAGATTTTCATCGTCAGTTCACCATCCTGATAGTCTGTCAACCCCTGTTCATTATCTTTGAAAAGAGAAACGCCGTATATTCTTGTTTTCCTGTCCCATTGATTATTTGAAAACCACAGAGGCAACAATGACTTGTTTTCGACGAACAATGTAACTTCCGCTTCATTTATTTGCAGATAATGAGCAAACCCCAATAGTTCCAAAGCCGAACGTCCACCTATGTGTATGTCCAAGTTTTCCTGTTTCTGAAGGGCTGTAATAGCGCCCGACAATAAGAGCGAATCCCCTGATTTTATCATAGCGCCCCTTCCGATGGATTTAAGCCATCCGCCTGTCCTGTAACGTTGCTGAAGTTCGTAAGGATAACCCTCTGAAACTAACCATGGAGAAAGCAACACAAGTCCCTTTGGGGAGCTTTGAATCAAACGGTTTATCTTTGACTTCTTTATTTCTATTTCTGTTACCATACTTATAGTATTATTTCAGCCGCAAAGATAAAAAATAGTTTTCAGTTTTCTGCCAATTGTTTTCAATTTTTTTCCTGATAGCCTTTAGTCAGATACTCTTCTGAACCCTGAACACAGATTCCCTTTTTCAGTTCCTTTTGAAGAATTTCATAGATTTCCCGCCACGATTTGAGGTAGAATCCGGTAGCTTTGTCCGATAGTTGAACTACCTCATCCCTCCATTTTTATAACAGGCTTAATAAATATCGTATACAGCCCAAATGTCATTATCGGTGTGCAAAGCCCACCAATGTTTATGCAAAAAATCTATTCCTCCATATCTTTTCAGATATTGATATGCTTTAGGAATAGGCATCTTTCATCTTCTTGCCGTCAATCCAGGCTTCTACTTTACCCCGTGCTTGCAGTTTATTGATGAAGTTTATTGCCCTGCCTGTTGAAGTTGTAATCGTAAGGCTTCAATCTCTTTGGCAGCTGCTTCGTTTTTTTTACGCTCTTTTTCAAGCTCCTCGTCCTTTTTCGTGATCTCCTCGTCCTTTTTCGTGATCTCCTCGTCCTTTTTCGTGATCTCCTCGTCCTTTTTCGTGATCTCCTCGTCCTTTTTCGTGATCTCCTCGTCTTTTTTCGTGATCTCCTCTTCCTTTTTCGTGATCTCCTCTTCCTTTTGGGCAATTAATTGGGACATTTCTTTTTCATATTCTTTAATAGCTTTATAAGTTCCGCTACGTATACAATTTTTAATATAATCTAAAACTTCGTCTTCGATGGTCATTTGTTTTTTGACCTCCGGAACGCTTGCCGCTTGTTTCAAGCGCCTGATCAATGGACGATATTTCTCAGGAAAATCTTCTTCGTGTACATTCAGGATGTGATTATTTGAACTGCGGTTGTGCTGGTCGAAAACACTCAAAAGCACCTCCAATTCAGAGCGACGCGGCTCTTGCATACAACTGATCTGCACAATCCAGCTCCGATGATTTAAAGCTTCAATAAAGGCGCTTTTAGCCTCAACTATCTTTTGGGCGCCCACATCCAATATGATGGGAGAAACTTTTAATACAGGGGTGTGGCAGATACCCAATTCATCTCCCAAAAAATAGATGGCAAAGATAGGCAATGCTTCGACGGTACCGTCCTCGTGTTTGATGGCGTTGTTTTTATCCGCATACTGATTGCCTAAATAACCGCGAAAACGCATAATATCGGAAGGAAAACTCGCTTTTTGCATTTCAATCAGAACGAGCTTTTCTCCTTCAGGCGTTTTGATTTTTGCCGAAAAATCAAGACGATACACTGTGATCGTGTCCCCCCCTACGGGCACTTGATCAACTGTGTGTTCTTGAGGATTAGGAATCAAACTGATAATATCTTCGTCTATAATAGACGATATTAACAATTTAGCTACCTCATTGTCTTCCATCATGTATTTGAAGACAACATCATAGATCGGATTGGCTATTTCTACTTTCATGACTGCTGATTTTAAAAATGAACACCGCAAAAATACAAATTCTTTTCAATTCAACAAAAAATTGAACCCTGAAATTTTCAAAATTCAGACATCCTGACCCGAGGCTCAGCCAATGAAAACTAATACACTTTTATATGTTCATCGTTAATTACAAACGTTTCGCCCACCTGTTTGATTATTGCTATACCATTACGTGCTGATTCGTTTTCGACGTCGTTTTCGAAGGACAATGCCGCCAATCCAAGATATATTCGATGTGACTCGTATTGTGGATAGAGCGTCCTGAAATCAGGCAGTTTGTTGATTATTTTTTGTATATCGTCCTTACGCGCCTTGAATTTTACCTCAACGATCGCCAACGACTTGCCGTTCACCAATAATATTTCGTGCTCGCTCATTGGCCGATTGTTCTTTGTATAACGTTTTAATGAACTGTAACACTCGTCGAATTTCTCGCCGAAGAGGATTTTGTCACCCCTGTCAATGCTATTTAAAAAGAACGATCCGTCAGATATCCCATTATTGTTTGACGAAATGCCAATTAATTCTCTCAATTCTTCCATTTCGAGGTCCCATTGTGCGTGTGATTCCGCCAATTCGCGACTGAATTTTGTGCTTGATTCCGCTAAATCGCGATCGTATCTGGGACTTGAATCTTTGATTGATTCACGTGATTCTTTGATCTCTTCGAGTGATTCTTTATTTTCCATACTTTAATTAATCAATTGTGAATTAGAGTGCAAAGTTATAAATTAATCTTTTAAAAACAAAAAAATGATTGATATAAAATAAAAAAAGAAGATGCAATTTGCTATGGCCGATCTTCGATTCACCTAAAGGGCGACTTCGTGTATCCCCGCCGACGGGATTTCCCTGCGTTCCTGTCGTGAGGTGTTACCGTCGAAAATATGCAGGGTATCTTTTCCGGCGGTTTGGCAAATTAGGATGTATTTGTCCGCTTCTTTTCTGATTTCGAGGATGTCGGAGGTGTTTCCTTCCAGCATGGCTGCTATATTATCGATGAGGCGATTTCGTGTATGCTTTCGTTTTTGCATTGAAAAGTAAAAAATATACATATATGCCAATAAGGGTACGCACATGGCAAGGGCCATGCTTCCTGCCGTTTCTGCAATATATCCCATAAGGGGCGTACATACTACGCCGCCCACGATGGCCATCACTAAGATCGATCCGCCGATCTTCGTATATTCTCCCAACCCTTTGATGCCGGAGGCGAAAATCGTGGGATACATCAACGACATGAAAAAACTGGTGAAGAAGACAGCCCATGTACCGATCCATCCGGGAAAGACAATACCTGATCCGATTAACACGATATTGACAAGGCTGTATATCGCCATGAGCCGGACAGGTTGTATATATCGCATGAGCCAGGTTGCCGAAAATCGTCCCAACCCGAAAGCGACCAATGTGCCGGTCAGAAAATAGCCCGCCACTTTCTCGGGTTGTCCCGTATAATCCTGAACATACGGAATAAAATAGCTCCAGGTGCCTACCTGTGCCCCTACATAAAAAAATTGCGCCGCTACCCCTTTCCAAAAATATGGAAATTTCCATAAGCCCTTGAAGTTATTCTTTTTATCGGCAGAAGCTGGAGAATCATCTACTGCACCGGGAAATTTGGTTCTGATGATGATCAAAGCCCAGATTAAGGCAAAAACGGCGAGGAAAATATAGGGTTTTACTACCCGCATGGTTTCCTGGTGCAGAAAACTGTCGTACTGGCCGGCAAGTTTCATATTTGAAATTTCCTCTGCGCCGGGTTCCATGCCCGAAAAGATAAAGACGGTTCCCAACAGAACGCCTGTAACGGAACCGACAGGAT
>Ga0099364_10014593_pt1 | contig 10433 bp, 8 predicted proteins | sample TergutTh196P3_FD_73070 | JGI IMG/M metagenome (GOLD analysis project Ga0099364, IMG submission 73070) | Microcerotermes parvus P3 segment gut microbial communities from Pointe-Noire, Republic of the Congo - Th196 P3 | ecosystem: Host-associated > Arthropoda: Insects > Digestive system > Gut ...
TGCCACCCCCTGATTCAAAAAAAGCGGCATAAGAAAAAGCCAGTATTTCATCAGAGCCGTTGCCGGCGAATACCTGCTGAGGTTTTATGCCTAAACTTTCTGCCGCCGCTTCTCGGAATTCTGTGCAATCCGGATCCGGGTACAACCGAAGCCTGTCATTGGCGGCTTTTTTTATAGCTTCAATTACATTAGGCGAAGGCGGGTAGGGGTTTTCATTTGTATTAAGTTTAATGAATTTATCCTTTTCTTTCGGCTGTTCTCCTGCAATGTATGGGGTGATGTTTTTTGTAAGGCTGCTCCAGTAAACGCTCATTTTATACACCAACTGCAATAACAGCCTCGCGGCTGCAGCCGGCCCTTAATCTAATCAACTGAAATGTTTTACCCGATGTTTCGCCTTCCAACAATAGTTTGCCCTGCCTGAAAGCTCCTTCCAAACATTCTTTACCGGCAAAACCTGTCGTCAATTCCTTGCCGTCAGCAGACTGAACAAAGACAGGGATGCAATCGGCATTTTTCCACATAAGACATGTGATAAATGCATCGGCAAGATTAATTTTTCCTGTGTACAAAGCCATGCCAAGCTGAATATCGCAGCCAATTTCTGAAATTTCCTTGATTTCATCCAATGTTGAAACGCCGCCTGCAACAGTTACCTTACAGCAAACCGCTTCCCGCAGAGAACGTACCGGCTCAAGGTCGATGCCTCCCATACAGCCTTCCCTTTCTACGCAGGTAAAAAGCAGCTCGTCTGCATAAACTTCAACAGCTTTTGCCGCTTTAATTAAATCAATGCCTGTAGGGGTTTTCCATCCGTCAACTACTATTTCGCCGTGACGGGCGTCAACGGCTACAATCACGCGGTCCCTGCCTATTTCTTTTGACATTTCTTTAAGAAAAGGTATATTTATGCCAAAGCCGCCGGAGGAATTTCTGAATACGCTGGAACCTGCAATTACTTTTCTGGCTCCAAAGTTTACAAGTTCTTTTGCCTGCTGTGCAGACCTTATTCCGCCTCCTACCCTGCACTCGGCTATACTTAAAAGGGGCTTTATCATTTCAATGTTGCTGCCCTTGTTTTTTGCAGCATCAAGGTCTATTACTGCAACCTCGCCGTAAAGGTCGAATTGGGCGGCAAGCTCCTGGGGATCATCCCTTTGAAGAACTTCTTCCTCGCCTTGTTTTAGTTGGACTACTTTTCCGTTTTGTATGTCGATTGACGCAATAATCAAGGATTATCATTCCCCCTCTAACTCAATCTCAAATATATCATCAACTATTTCCGTATCAACAGATTCGGTGTCAAATAAACCCATGTCAACTAACTCTGTATCAATCAAATCTGATTCATAAGCTGCCTGGGTATCCGGGTATAACAGCGCTTCAATATCTGCAAAAAAAACAGAATCGGGATAATTTGACAATGCTGTTTCCAATAGGGCGTCTTTTCGCACTTTTTCGGTTCCTTCGTTTTTAAGCGGCTCGGCAGTCTGTAGTAAAATTGATGATTGGATATCGGCCTCCCTGAAAGAAAGTGTGTTGGCGCGAATATAATTCTGCCGTAAAGTATAGTTTTGCTGATCGTAATATCTTATCTCGACAAAGCCGTCAATTTCGGTTTCGGGTAAATATCCTACAATTGTTTTACGCGGGACTATTAAACCGGTTACATCCACCATTTTATGCGATCTATAAAGGTTTGCTTTTTGATCTGTAACGACGGCAATTTCGCCGCCTTTAGCTATATGCACACTCCATGCCAACCCCCTCGTCCCGTCATCGCGCTGTACTTCAATATAATCATATACCCGTCCGTCTCCGGAAAAAGTTGCACGTCTTATTTCTCCGGCAAACACCCTTTCCCCTAAAGACATTGATGCAATCCATCTGGTTCTGTCTGTTTCGCTGCCTGTGTCATTTTCCAGAGTATAAAGAGCCGCATCGACCCTAAGAACATTGCCAAAAGTTGTAATTTCCGTATCTTGTGAATAATCATATACGGCTTCCACTGGGCCGTCCTTAGCGGCTTCTTTTCTTTGGCAGGAAAAGCAAAAAAACAGGCTTGCCGCCAGTAAACATGAAAAAATCTTTTTGTTCATATTATGCTCCTTGGATTATAATACAATGAATAAACGGTATTGGGAAGCGGTCTCAGTCGTTGATCTCATATACAAAAGATGCTGTCAGCCAATGGCGGTGCGATACAAACGAAATGGGATCAAAGGGAGTGCCGTAAGGATTTGCGGGAATCCATCCGAGAGTATTGGCGATAAGGGTCTGAATTTCAGGGCTTTTCAGCCATTCATAAGTTTGCGCCAACTGTTCCTTTTCATATTCAGAGCCTAAGGGCAGCGCCCATAAAAGTGATGCTTGTAAGCTGTATTGACCGATTGCTTCCTGATCGTGAACGCGTTCGGGAAAGGCGGAAGCTTCCAGAATCGATTTACGGGGATTTGGATAGAGGCGGATTACGCTTAATGGCGCATAAACCCAAGCAGTCTCATTCCCCAAAAGCCGGAAAAACACATCCTGCCATGTATAGGTTTCGGCTCCTCTGGGAAAACGGTTTCCACTGAACAGGTTATTTTTTGCTTCCTGCCACACATGATCTTCGGAAGGGAAAACCCCAGGTCTTTCCTGCACAAGCCTGGCTGTCCATGCCTCTACTATTGTGCTTTCCCTGCCTGGAATAAGAAGCGTGCCGTCTCCGCCTGCTTGGGAATAAGCCCGGTTTACACTTAGGCCAGGTTCTCGGTGTTTGCGAAAAACCATCCAGGGATCCAGGGCCAAAAGACGAGCGCCTTGAAATTCAAGAGTATAAGGCAGGCGGTTGTAAACAGATACTTTTTCCTGCGATAGCCATGGTTTGAAGGCAATTAAAAATCCAGGCTCCTTTGGGATGATGCCGCCTTCCCATGTCTTTATCTCGATGAAGGATTGCGGTGGGGGAGACTCACGAATAATGCGTTCCCATGTGGCCTTAAATTCCGGCTCGACATACCATGTATATGATTTTTGACAGTTAGTTGTAATCAATCCTATAACAGTAATCAAAATGCAAAAAATGATTTTACGCATACTCCATAATAACAGACAAAATATTATCTGTATATACTATATATATGTTCATTTTTCTGTTATAATTAATTTCATGGGTATGAGTCATGGGATAGAAGCCTATAAACAGACGATGAACGCAAAACAAGAAAAAAAAAGCGTCTCCAAACCGGAAGGTTTTCAAAAACAAACAACGGAAACAAAAATAAGGCGTGTTGCAAAATTTCTGATTCTTGCAGGTTCAACCAGGGCTGCGCAAATACTGAAAGAGCTCGAGCCAAGCCAAATTGATGAGATTTCCCGTGAAATAGCGTCAATCCGGGTTATTGGAAAAGAAGAAGCCGATGCAATTCTCAAGGAATTTCAATCATTGCTCGGCAGCGCATCCCCTTACCGGAAAATTTCCAAAGGCGGACAGGAAGAAGCAAGGCGTATTTTATATGCGGCTTACGGCCCTGAAAAAGGCGAAGCGATTCTTAATAAGACTGTGCCGGAATCAAAAGAAAATATTTTTGGTTTTTTGACTGATTTAAGCTCTACGCAGATAAGCATGCTTTTAAAAGATGAAAGCCCTGATGCGACGGCTCTGGTGCTTTCAAGGCTTCCGCCAAAAAACGTTGTTGATACTTTGGCGCATTTTCCTGCGGAGGATAAAATTAAAGTTCTTAAAGGGATAGCCCGTAAAAGAAAGGTCCTGCCGGAAGTGCTGGAACAGGTTGCGTGGGCAATCAGGGAAAAAGCCCGCCGTTTTTGGAAAGCCGATAATGCGCAGGGGGTATCCGGGGAAATCAACATCGACGGGATGAAGGCGTTAACCGCTATTTTAAAACACGGAGATTATTCCCTGGGGGATCGCATTATCAGTGAACTGGAAGATGAAGATCCCGCAATTGGAAAAGAAATAAAGGAAAGGCTTTTTACTTTAGAAGATATCCTTGATGTTTATGACCGCCCTTTGGCGGAAAAATTAAAAAAAATGTCGGATAAAGACATTGCGCTTTTGTTAAAGGGCAGGAATGAAAAATTTTGCAGCAAAATTTTATCAAATGTTTCTTCAGGGCGCAGGGATTTAATCCGTGAAGAATCTGATATAATGGGCGCTGTTCCAAAACGTGATTGTGATGAAGCGGCAAAAGATTTTCTTGCATGGTTTAGGCTGGCGCGTGAAAAAGGAAGTTTATTACTTACAAGTGATGAGGATTGGGTGTAAATAAAAGTTAGAAGATAGGAGTTAGGAGTTAGGTATGAATGTTAGTGAAACAGGGTTTGAAATAATTGAAATAGTGGAACTTCCAGAATTGAAGGCAAAGGGGATATGGGCAAAACACAAAAAATGCGGAGCTGAAGTTTTTCATGTGTTAAACGATGACAGTGAAAATCTTTTTGCTTTTGCTTTTCCTACAATACCAGAGGACAATACTGGTGCGGCGCATATCCTTGAACATTCGGTTTTATGCGGATCGGAAAATTATCCCTTAAAAGATTCTTTTTTGATTCTTGCCCAGGGCAGCCTCCAGACATTTCTTAATGCATGGACATTCCCTGACAAAACTGTGTATCCCGCCAGCTCTGTAAATGAGCAGGATTATTTTAACCTGATGTCGGTATACGGAGATGCAGTTTTCCGCCCGCTTCTTACGGAATGGGCTTTTATGCAGGAAGGCTGCCGTTACGAATATTCAAAAGATGACGGCAAATTAACTTATAACGGTGTTGTGTATAACGAAATGAAAGGAGCATACTCGTCGCTTGATGCTTATGCCCAACTGTGGTCGGTAAAATCTGTTTTACAAGACACCCCTTACAGCCTGGAATCCGGCGGAGACCCGGACTATATTCCTGAATTAAACTGGGAAGGGCTGAAAAATTTTCACCGCAGCCGCTATTCTCCTTCAAATTGCCGTATTTTCCTTGCCGGAAATATCCCGACCGAAAAACAGCTTGCTTTTTTAAACGAAAAGTTTTTTTTGTCACCTGAGAAAAGTAATGCTTCAATACCTATTCCGCGACAGCCGCGCTGGAAAGAACCGAAAGAATTCCGTATTCCATGCCCTGCAAGCGGAGAATCAAAACCTACGGCATTTTTGTCATGGCTTTGTACCGATGCGTTAAGCGTAAAAGAAAATATTGCCCTTTCGATTTTAGCGGAAATACTTCTGGGGCATGACGGTTCCCCCTTGACTAAAGCGCTGGTTGAATCCGGCTTAGGCGAGGATATAAGCCCTGTGACTGGTTTAGAAACCGAGTTAGGTGAAACATTATTTGCTGTTGGGCTGCGTGAACTAAAGGAAAAGAACGGCGCCGAGCAAACCCAAACTCTTATTTTAGATACGTTAAAAAATCTTGTAACAAACGGAATTCCCAAAAAAGAAATTGATGCGGCCCTGTTGTTTATGGAATTTTCTCAAAAAGAAGTTAAGCGGTCGGGCGGTCCTTTTTCGCTGGTTTGGATGAGGCGTTCTCTCAAAGCATGGATACACGGGGGCAAGCCTTGGGAGAGTTTGCTTTTAATGCCCTCCATGGATGAAATACGCCATTCGCTGGCACAGGACAGCCGTTATTTTGAATCATTAATTCAAAAATATTTACTGGATAATCCCCACAGGGCATTGGTAATAATTGAGCCAAAGAAAAATTTTCTGGCAGAAAAACAGGCTGCCTTAGCTGTATTTCTTGAAAACAAAGAAAAAGGAATGAGTGAAACAGAAAAAAAAGATATTATAGAAAAATCCGCAGCCCTTGAAAAAATTCAAAGCGCAGAAAACACTCCCGAAGCATTAGCTGTCATACCCCACTTAAAACGCAGCGATCTTTCTACAGAGCCTGAAATTATCCCCCGCCGGCACGAAGACCTTAACGGGGTTCCTGCCCTGTGCCACGACCTATACACCAACGGGATAAGTTATATGGATTTGGCTTTTCCTGTTGACATTTTGCCGCCGCAGGATTATATCTGGCTTCCGTTTTTTTCAAGGGCAATAGTTTCGACAGGGCTTCCCGGCATGGACTATGCCGAGGTCAGCAGCCTGATGGCTCAGACAGTCGGCGGTTTTGTTTCTGTTTTACATACAGCTTCTGCAACACCCTCAGCCGAATTGGATATAGCAGGCCGCGACTGGATTATTTACCGCATTAAATGCCTGGATGAAAAAACCGCCCCCTCCCTTGATCTTGCAATGCGTTTGATTTGCGAAGCTGACTTTACAGATTTAAGGCGGCTAAAAGACCTGGTAATGGAAATGAAAAATGAAATTCGCTCTGGGTTTTCATACATGGGATCAAGTTATGCGTCATGCAGGGCTGCCCGCTCGGCATCACATTCTACTCAAACAGGGGAAACATGGAACGGTTTAAGCCATCTTGTTTTTGCGCATGGTCTGGCCGAAATGGATATAAAACAGATCAGCGAAAAACTTCAATACTTGAGAGATGCAATATCCGCGGGAGGATTAATTGTGAATCTCGCAGGGGAAGATGCGGCATTGAAAAAGACAGCAGATCTGACAGGGCAGCTTTTTTCCCGTTTTGGCCCTCCCAAACAGCGGGAAGCGGTTTATCCGATTAGTGATACTGAAAAAAGGCCGGAAGTGTTTGCTTCTCCGTCTTTACAGATTGGATTCGCAGCAATGACTCTAAAAGCAGCGGCTTTTGATACACGGGAACAGGCCGGGGAAACAGTGTTCTCGCATTATCTTTATACAGGGGCGTTATGGGAAAATATTCGCATGAAAGGAGGCGCTTACGGGGCACATGCTACAGGCGATAACCTTGAACGCTGTTTCACGCTTTCAACATACCGCGATCCCAGCCCGATTCGTTCTTTGGAGGCATTTTCTTCAATTTTGAAAGCTGGGGCAGGCAGTTTGTCTGAAGAAGAACTGGAAAAAACAATTATTGGCGCTTATGCCCGCGAAACACGCCCTCGTTCACCGGCGGAAAAATCCTTAAATGATTTCCTTCGTTTCCTTGTCTGTATTGACGATGAAAGCCGCAAGCGTAAACTAGAACGGCTTGTTGAAATTTCCCTGAAAGATATTTCTTCGGTACAGGATGATTTGGCATCCCAGACAGCTTTTGGCAAGGTAATCATTTCAGGGCAGAAGGACGCTGAGCAAATTGCCGCATCGCTTGGAACTGATGTGCAGGCTTTGCCGGTTTAAGAAGGTAAACGATGGAAGAAACAATAATACCGCAGGAACCTGTTCCGATGGAACGGCATACCTTGGGTGTACAGGATATTTATAAACGCTTTGGAAGGAAAGAAGTAGTCCGCAATGTAAATTTTGCAATGTGCAACGGGGAGGTAGCGGGATTGCTGGGTCCAAACGGCGCAGGCAAGACTACGATTTTTTATATGATTGTTGGTTTTTACCGTCCCAGTTCCGGGCTTGTTAAGTTAGATGATATGGATATTACCTTAAAACCCATGTTCCGCAGGGCGCGGCTGGGTATTGCTTATCTTCCGCAGGAAGCATCTATTTTCCGAAAAATGACTGTTGAACAAAACATTTGGGCAATTTTGGAGAGCCGCCGTGATATTAATAAACCGCAAAAAAAAGAACGTCTGGAAACTCTGCTTGAAGAATTCGGCATTACAAGATTAAGGAAACAATACGGTTACACTTTATCTGGCGGCGAGAGGCGGCGTACCGAAATTGCCCGCGCTCTTGCCACGGAACCCAAGTTTTTGCTTCTTGACGAACCTTTTGCCGGCATAGACCCGATTGCGGTTTATGAAATTAAACAAATTGTCCGTCATCTTGCAGAAAAAGGGATAGGGATTCTTATTACCGACCACAATGTAAGAGACACTCTGGAAATAACCACCGAAGCATTCATTATTGCAGAAGGCTCCATTGTTGCACGGGGCAGCCGCGAGGACATTATCTCAAATGAAATGGTCAGGGAAGTTTACCTTGGTTCGGAATTCCGCATGTAAGGCTCTTGCTACAAAAGATATAGACACAAATAGAGTATTTTGATACTTTTAATTTGGAGGATATTATGGCTGAACACATATTGCATAAAAAAGACACGAAAAAAGCTCCCAAAAAGACGCTGAAAGAAAAACGGGAAGATAAAAAAGCAAAGAAAAAAAACAAATCGCAAGATTAGTTGTTTCGGAAGTACTTGGCCTGTGTAAATTTACTTTTGTCAAATAAGTTCTTCAAAGTCCTCTGCGCCATGCTTGCATAGAGGACAGATGAAGTCTTTCGGCAATTCGTCCCCTTCATAAATGTATCCGCATATTTTGCAGACCCATCTTCTCTTACCGTCTTTTTTAGGCTTGGGCTTGGGTTTAATGCGGTCAAAATAATACTGGTAAGTTACGCTGTTTTCATCTGACAATACAAAAGCCTCGGTAACATCGGCAATGAAAAGGGTATGCGTCCCGCAGTCAACAGACTCCGTCACTTTAGCGCTAATCACAGCATTTGTCTGTTCGGGAATATACCGGATTCCGTTTTCTGTCCTGTCTTTGTAAGAACATTCTGCAAATTTATCAGTGTCTTTTCCGCTTTTAAAACCAAATTGTTCAAAAACACGGAAAGAGGCGCTTTCTGATAATACGGAAACATTAAATTCCCCTGTTTTTACAATCATATCATGGGTAAAATTAACCTTATTAACAATAACGGATATTTTGATTGGAGATACGGTTATTTGAGTAACGGTATTGATAATACAGCCGTTATCTATATCCCCGTCCCTTGCAGTCAGGACAAACAAGCCGTAAGACAGCTTGAACATCGTTATAGCTGGCGTAGACTGCGAAACAGCCGCTGTCTGTTTTGCAACTGCTGTATCTGGCAAAGATGCTATAATTTTTTCTGCCAATGAATCTATTTCTGCAAGCTGCGAAGATTTAAGGCTTGATACTACACTGATTTTAGCGTCAAGAATTTTGACATCCTTGCATTTTTCGATTTTGCTGCGAATTAATTCCCCGCTTGCCGGCGCCCATGAACCATTTTCGATAACAGCAACAGTGCGGTTTTGAATGTTATGCGCAACCAAATCATTGATCAGCGCCTCCATTGTTACAAATATTCCCGCATTGTAAGTAGTTGATGCAAATACTAAATGGCTCCACCTGAATGCTTCGGAAATAATTTCGGATGCCGGCGTTACAGAAACATCGTACATCTTAGTTTTTACACCGCTGTTTCGAAGCCTGGAGGCAAGTATCTCCGCCGCATTTTCGGTATTTCCGTAAACAGATGCATAAGCGATTAATACGCCGTATTCTTCCGGTTCATAACTGCTCCAGAGCGTGTATTTAGACAGAATATCATTAAAATTTTTTCGCCAGAGGAAACCATGAAGCGGGCAGATCATTTTAATTTCCAGACCGGAAGCCTTGTTCAACAAGCTTTGAACCTGAACGCCGTATTTCCCGACTATGTTAGCATAGTAGCGCCGGGTCTCATCCATGTAATCTTTCGCAAAATCAACTTCATCGGCATATAAGGCACCGTTTAGCGCACCGAAACTTCCGAAAGCATCAGCGGAAAAAAGAATTTTGTCAGTGGAATCATAAGTCACCATAACTTCCGGCCAATGCACCATGGGGGCCATGATAAAAGAAAGGTTGTGTTTCCCGGTATTTAAGGTGTCGTTTTCCCCGACAACATGAAAGCTGGATTGAATATTTTCACTAAAGAACTGCTTAATAAAAATTTGCGACGTTTTATTACACACAATTTTCAGGTTTGGATACCTGTAAGTCAATTCTTCAAGCACAGCGGAATGATCGGGCTCGATATGCTGCACAACGATGTAATCAAGCGTCCTGCCGTTCAGGGCAAAAGATAAATTTTCCAGAAACCTTTGCCTCACCGCTTTATCGACAGTATCAAACAAAACTGTTTTTTCATCTGTTAAAAGATAAGAATTATACGAGACGCCGTAAGGAACAGAATAAACGCCCTCAAACATAGCCAGCCGCCTGTCATTCGCGCCTACATAAGTTAAGTCATCATTAATTTTTTTTACACAATACATAATTTTTCCTTGTTAATATCAGATTATACTATATTTTGGGCTTGTTCAATAGACTTGTTCATCAAGCATTATATTCATCTTCGGCTTTTTGCAGGTTTTCTTGCAAACCCTCAACCGGAATGGTACAGGGAAGGGTCTCTGCGGTACGGTAATAGACATAGTCAAACCATTGTTTACAGTTATACAGCCCGTCTATATAAATATCTAGTTTTCCATGCCAGCCTTCTTTAAGCGGTGTTTCACAGTTAAACTGATCCTCAGTTAGAAATATAGAGTATGTTTCCCCTGAATATTTATGAAATTTTATTTCATAGCAGTCCTTTATATTGTTATAACAACCTTTGGTAATAACAACAACCCATGCATATAAT
>Ga0099364_10014594_pt1 | contig 10433 bp, 8 predicted proteins | sample TergutTh196P3_FD_73070 | JGI IMG/M metagenome (GOLD analysis project Ga0099364, IMG submission 73070) | Microcerotermes parvus P3 segment gut microbial communities from Pointe-Noire, Republic of the Congo - Th196 P3 | ecosystem: Host-associated > Arthropoda: Insects > Digestive system > Gut ...
GCTTGTTTGGCCTCCTCGACATATTGTCCTATATGCCTTCGTCGGCCTCACTGCGCGCGCCTTGTATCCACGCCCGCTTGCGGCGCCTCGTTACGAATAGGTATGAAATATCCGGGTTAAATATCCTGGTTTTGAAGCAGTTTTTTGTAATAAAACCCGGTGTTGTACAACGCGGCCGCCGGGTTATGTCCCAATACCCTGTCTTTTGTCACAAGCGTTGTGACCGGGGCTTTTGAATATTTGCCGAACAGGGAATCATGGCCTACGCATAAGCCCATGATGACGTTTAAGCCGGTTTTTTCCCTGTTCAGGATTTTCGCCTGCATAACGGGATTGCAAATCCCCTCAAAGCAGCCGGAGTGAATCTTCAAATCCTCCGGCACGCCGACATCGGTCTTGTCAATGGAACCAACCTTGCAAACGGCGCAGTAACTTTTGAGCCGATGAGCGTCTAAAATCCTCACAAAGGTTTTCGTTTCGCTCACCAGCCCGACACAGGTTGCGATTCCGATCTTTTCGGCGCCAATGCGCCGAGCGAAGGCGATGATTTCTTCCACGCGCGTCAGTTTGCCGTAGTATGTCCCCTCAATTTCCGCCGCGGCGTAAGACAGTTTTGAGACAAAAGGGTCGCTGCGATAAAGTTCCTTTACGCTTTCAAGCTGCTTTTCGGACAGCTTCTCTCCGACGCAGAATTGCGGGAAGTCTTTCTCGCGGCGATAGCAGTTCAATACGCCGCAATCCGAACAGCAAAATTCATGTTCCTTATTCATCGGGATCCCTTTACGGTTTCTGTTAAAGCGCGGATGTTTTCCATGGCGGAGGAAGTGGAAAGCCCGCAGGCCGGCGCGATAATGTCGATCTTATCCCGCAGGAGCAGTTCCGTCTTTTTTGCCACCTTTTCGGGGTTTTCAAATTCCAGGGCAAAAGTGCTCAGGTTTCCCATCGTGGTTATGGATGGAAATTCCTCCTTAAGAAGCCGCAGATTGACCAGGGCGTCCGTTGAAATCGCCTGCGCCCGAATCTCCGGAACGTATTTCCTGACGGAGTTTAATTTGCCGCAAATATGCACAATGACGGGAGCCTTCGTTCTTCTTATGCCGTCCGCCAGCTTGTTGATATAACGCGCGGCGTATTCTTCAAACATTTTGGGTCCGAGAATTTCGCCGGTCGCGGTGGGGTCGCCGATGGATATAATATCGGCGCCGCTTTCAACCAAAAGGCTCGCGTAGGCAATCAGAAAATCCGTCACGTATTCCATCACCCTGTGAGAATTGGCTTTATCTTTGCGCAACTCCTTCAGGAAAGTCATTGGATCGACAAGAGAAGCGGCAGCGCTGACGGGTCCCGTAATGCTTCCTATTACCGGGATATCCGTTTGCCTTTCCGATATGCGCGCGACGGCGCCGGATACCGTGTCTATACGTCCGCCGCGGAGCGTTTTGGACAGTTCCTCAAGCCTGACTTCGGATACATTTTTATACAGCTCTTTTTGTATTTTAGGCTCGCATTCCAAGGATCCGAAATTTATGGAACTGCCCAAAACCTCCGCTTCAACCGTCATGCAAAACGGGACTCCGTAATTTTCAAATCCCGTGTTCTCGTTCACGTCCCGTGAGAGAGCCGCCATTAAATCCGGTTCATGGTGCGCGTCCGGCAAAACATGGCCGGTTTTTTTCATGACATCTACAATCGCGGCGTTCATCATGCCGCCCGGGCAGACGACCGGCGGACGGTCAACCGTCTTTTTTTCAAAAACCCGGAAAATGCGTTCTTTTGGGCTTAAATCGTTCATTTTGCAGTCCGCCTTATCCTGTTTTCACCGGATATCCGATTTCCCTGACGGTATCCAGCATTTGATGGATGTTTTCAAAAGGCGTTTCGGTGGGCAGGCTACAGCCTGAAGCCACGATCAGGCCTTTTGGCGAATCATGCGCAGCCTTCACGCAGTCGATTGTCGCCTGTTTAACATCCTCCCGGCTTCCAAGAAGCATGATGTCGGAAGGCGGGACGTTTCCCATGAGGCGCACGCGGTTTCCGACCGAGTTTTTGGCTTCTTCAAGCGATGCTTCGTCGTCTATGCTGACGCAATCCGCGCCGGCGTCCGCCATCAGGTCCCAAATACGGTTGGTCTTTCCGCATATATGCAGGGTAACGGCTTTGCCCATACCGTGAATGTAACCAATCAGCCGCTTAAGGTACGGATAAGCAAATGTTTCAAACACGCCGCGGCTGACCACCGTGCCCGAAGACATCGGGTCGGTCAGGCTCGGCGACGCGCCCGCGTCTATCACGGCCTTCGCGTAATTCAGGGCGCTTTGCAGGGAGACCTCGCACAGCCTGTGCAACGCTTCGGGATTTTGCCGCGTCATGCGGGCGATCTTTTCCGTGCCGATGAGAAACGAGGCTGTCGTAAACGGGCAGGTCAGCGCCCCGGTGACGGGAACCTCTTTGCCCACGGCGTCCAGTGTGATTTTAATGGCGTCCAGAAAAGCCGGGAGCCGTCCGTCCTTCACGGGGTCGGCGGGAGACAAAGCGTGAATCCCGTTTTCGTCCGCTATTGCGGGACTTTCCAGGTATGCCGTTTCATCTTCCGGATAATGCACTTTTGCGCCCATCGCTTCCGCAAGGACATATAAATCCGTGAATATCCTGATGTTGTCGTATCCGAACAGGCGATACGCGGCTATGTGCGCCCTGGCGATATTCCCGCCGCTTTGGCGCAAATCCGATATCTTCACACCGATTACGCGCGCGGCGGTATTGCCGACAATCGGTACGCACGGCAGCCGGTCGATCTCTTTACCCGCGTTCAAAGCGGCGTATCTTTCAAGCGGCGTCATTTCGTCTTTCATGCTTTCACTCCAACTAAATCCCGAGCCAGCCTGACCGCATCCGTCGCGTTTTTGGAATATCCGTCCGCGCCGATTTTGTCTGCAAAGGATTGGGAAATCGGCCCTCCGCCCACAATGACCTTAAATTCCTTGCGGACGCCTTTTTCCTCCAGGAGTTCTACAACATCCTTCATTACGGCCATCGTGGTTGTCATAAGAGTTGACAAACCTACAATGTCGGCTTTTTGGGCGATTGCCTCATCCACAAAACGCGATGGGGGAACATCCCTTCCTAAATCCACAACATCGAAACCTGAAGATTCCAGCATGATTTTCACCAGGTTTTTTCCTATGTCATGGGTATCGCCCTGTACCACGCCGATTACGACCTTATATTTTTCAGCGTTTGAATCCGCCTTTATGTGGGGACGTAAAATGTCCAGACCCGCATACATGGCGTCGGAACACATTAACAACTCCGGAATAAAGTATTCCTCCTGCTCGAACAGCACGCCCGCGCGCTCCATACCGACGGCAAGCCCGTTTTCAATCGCGTCACAGGCGTCCAGGCGGCGTTCAACCGCCTGGATCGAAAGCCTTTTCGCCTCTTTGCTATCCATCTCGACGACCGCGTCGGATAGTTTTCCGTAAAGATCCTTTTCATTCGTCATATTACCGTCCTTGCCGCCCTAAAACCTGTATTGCGCGCTGAAGTGGACGCGGTGGTTTTGCATATCCGCCGACAGGGCGTAATCCGTTCGAAGCAGGGAGTATTCGACGCCGAAAGTCACCCTGTCCGTAGCGTTGTAAAAGAAATTGGTGAAAATACGGTCATTGCGGGTGCGGGCGTCGCCCGACAGATCCTCATCTTCCGGATCCTCAATGCCATAGCCCACGCTCGTCCTGGTGTTTTTCGTCAGATTATAGACAAGTTGCCCCCAACCGCCGCGGGTTGAAACTTCAGAGCCTGTCACCGCGTTTATACCCTGTCCGATTCCGCCGAGATAGTTGTCCAGGTTTTCGCCTTTCCAGGCGATTCCCTGTAAAGTGAAGCGCTGACTGAGCGGCAGTTGAACGCCCCCATGAATGAGCCAGCTTTCATAGGTTCCAGGATTCGCCGTGCCGCTCAATTTTTCGCGCCCGTAAGCGCCGGAAATGGAAAAAACACTCTGGCGTTCGCTGAGAAGGCGCGACCGCAGCACGAGACTGCCGTGATAATTCGGAACGGCCGCGGCGTTTTCATCCGGCTGACCATCGCCGTCGATATTGCCGCCGTTGCGTCCATACTGAAGCGCGAACTTCAATGTCAACGAGGAGTTTTCTCCAAGTTTTGCGTCTTTGGTAACTCGCGCCTGCGGATGGCGCGAGTAGAGATGCCCGTGATAGGCAAGGATGCTCGCGTCAACCATGTCGGGATGAAAACTGTTGTATGTATCCCAATCCTGTCCGAAGCGGAGCGACCAGCCGTTATCCCAAGCTAAATCCACATACGCGAGACGCAGACGAAGAGCGTATTTGTTCGGCGTCGGAACTTCTTCGTAGAAATCGACCTCGATGCGCCCGGTGGTTTTAACGCCGCGGCTTTCCGGCGCGACGATGTTCAGCCCGAAGCGGGTTTCGCGAGCGCTGAAAGTAAGCTCCCGTTCGTCGCCGCCGTCGGCGCTTTCCGGCAGAATCCAGAACCCCAGGTCGCCATAGGCGGTGCGGGAGGTATCATGTACCGCGTCGAATTTGATATAACCGTAGGGGGTAACCTGGACATTCGCCTGCTGGCCGAAAGCCGCCGCCCCGCTGAAAACCATAAAAACCGCCAACCACTGAATTTTACCGCCCATAGCTTTTTTCCTTTTATTGATGCCTTCAGATTTAACTAATTACTTTTGTTGAAACAGCGGCGTGGAAAGGTAACGCTCGCCAGTATCCGGCAAAATCACCACAACATTTTTGCCCGTGTATTCCGGGCGTTTTGCTACCTGCGTCGCCGCGTGCAAGGCCGCGCCGGATGAAATTCCCACAAGCAGGCCTTCCGTTTTGGCAACCACGCGGGATATTTCAAAGGCTTCCTCGTTTTTCACCTGGATCACCTCGTCAACAACGCTCCCGTCGAATACGCCGGGAACGAATCCCGCGCCGATGCCCTGTATCTTGTGCGGTCCCGGTTTGCCGCCGGAGAGAACGGGCGAATCCGCGGGTTCAACGGCGATGATCTTCACACCGGGCAACTGCGCCTTAAAAACCTGCCCGACGCCTGATACCGTTCCGCCCGTTCCCACGCCGGACACAAAAGCGGCGACATTGTTGTCCGTGTCCTGAAGAATCTCGGACGCCGTGGTATCGCGATGAATCCGCGGGTTGGCCGGGTTGTTGAACTGCTGCGGAATAAAGGAATTCGGAATCTCCGCCGCCAGTTCCTCGGCTTTCTTAATGGCGCCTTTCATCCCTTCCGCGCCGGGCGTAAGCGCCAGTTCCGCGCCCAGGGCCGCTACCAGCGCCCGCCGCTCCACGCTCATTGTTTCGGGCATGACCAAAAGCAGGCGGTATCCCTTCGCCGCCGCGACAAACGCCAACCCAACGCCGGTATTGCCGCTTGTAGGCTCGATAATTACCGTATCCTTTTTTAGAAGCCCCTTTTCCTCCGCGTCCACGATCATCGCGTAGGCGATTCTGTCCTTAACGCTCCCAAGCGGGTTGAAATACTCCAGCTTGGCAAGCAGGTTTGCCTTAACGCCACTGACTTCGCCGTATTTGTTCAGCTTCAGGAGCGGTGTTTTTCCAATTAAATCAGTAAGATTTTCTGCAATTCTCGTCACGATGCCTTCCTAGTTTAAAGCAAATACCTATTATTCATATATGTTTCATAGGATATTATGCGCATAGCCATACCTGCTGTCAAGAGATTTTTTAAAAAATATTTTTAAATCATATATGTATAGTATGTTATTGGCGGCGCATGGAAAAATCGCGCCTGGATTCAGTTGAGGGTTGAGGCGGCATACGGGTTGGAAGGCGATAAGGGATAGCAACTCTGCGACTGGGTAAAACACGCCGCCCCGGGCGACAGCATATGTTCCGTCGGTGAAGCGCGTAGCGCGGAACCGGCGGAAACGGACACCACACGGGCAGGATGCCCGCATTTTTCAAGAAGATGCGGGCGAGCCGCCCGCGTTCCCAGGGTTTTCGGAGGTTGTCATATGAATCCCCGTCTAAAACTTGACAATACGACACTCAGATATTATGTAGGAGATCGTGCAATTTAAGCCCGGATATTTCATAAAAGGAGAAGCTTATGAGACTGGATAAATTCACCATTAAAGCGCAGGAAGCGCTGCAGGCGGCGCAGCAGAAAGCGGAAGCTCTGTCGGGCGCGGTATTCGAACCGGAACACGTACTTTACGCGCTTATAAAGCAGGACGACGGTCTTGTTTCGCCCTTGCTTAAAAAGATCGGCGCTGCGACGGATATCATCCTGTCGGAACTTGACCGGCACTTCTCTTCCCTTCCCAAAGTCCGCGGAACCCAGCCGGCGCTCTCGCCTAGACTGGACGACGTTTTCCGCAAGGCCGAAAAAGAAGCCGATCAGTTCAAAGACGAGTACATCTCCACGGAACATCTGCTCCTCGGACTGGCCGACGCCGACGGGTTCGCGGGAAAACTCCTGCGCGAACAGGGCGCAGCAAAGGCGGATATTCTCAAGGCGCTGGTTTCAGTGCGCGGGGGGCAGCGCGTTACCGATCCTAACGCCGAGGATAAATACCAGGCGTTAAAACGTTACGCGCGCGATCTGACCGAGATGGCGCGACGCGGCAAGCTCGACCCCGTCATCGGGCGCGATGATGAAATCCGCCGCGTCATCCAGGTTTTGTCGCGGCGCACGAAGAACAATCCCGTACTCATAGGCGAACCGGGCGTCGGCAAAACCGCCATCGTCGAAGGACTGGCCCAGCGCATCGTGGCCGGCGACGTACCGGAAACCCTGAAGAAAAAACAGGTCGTGGGGCTTGATCTCGGCGGGATGCTGGCCGGAGCAAAATACCGTGGAGAATTTGAAGACCGTTTAAAGGCCGTTCTGCGCGAAATCGAGGAATCGGCCGGAGCGGTTATTCTTTTCATCGACGAACTTCATACGCTGGTGGGAGCGGGCGCGGCGGAAGGGGCTATCGACGCTTCAAACATGCTAAAACCGGCGCTGGCGCGCGGCGAACTGCGCTGCGTGGGAGCGACCACGCTCAACGAATACAAAAAATACATCGAAAAAGACGCGGCGCTTGAGCGGCGCTTCCAGCAGGTTTATGTCGGCGAGCCTTCTGTGGAGGACACCATCGCCATTTTGCGCGGCCTGAAAGAAAAATACGAGGTACATCACGGAGTCCGCATAACCGACTCGGCTATAGTTTCGGCCGCCGTGCTGTCTCATCGTTATATCGCCGACCGTTTCCTTCCGGACAAGGCGGTTGATCTTGTCGATGAATCCGCATCCCGGTTGCGTATAGAAATCGACAGCATGCCGCAGGAGATAGACGAAGTCGAGCGGCGCAAAACGCAACTGGAAATCGAACGCCAAGCTCTTGCCAAGGAAACGGACAAGGCGTCGCTGGAACGGCTTGAGGCGCTGGACGCCGAACTCGCAGAATTGAAGGAAAAAAGCGTGGAGATGAAGCTCCACTGGCAGAAAGAGCGGGAGATAATCGCCTCGATTCAGACCGCCAAGGAGCGGATTGAAGGAGTAAGGGCCGAGGAACAGAACGCGGAACGGCTCGGCGACCTTGGCAAAGTAGCCGAACTTCGCTACGGAACCCTTGTCGAACTGGAAAAAGAACTGGCTGCGCAAAACGGGAAACTGGCGGAATTGCAGGCGGAAAAAAAGTTTCTTAAAGAGGAGGTTGACGAGGAGGATATCGCCGAAGTCGTCGCCAGGTGGACAGGCATCCCGGTCAGTAAAATGCTGGAAGGCGAAGCGAATAAGCTGATTCACATGGAAGACCGGTTGCGCGAGCGCGTGGTCGGACAGGACGCGGCGCTCGAGGCGGTTTCAAGCGCCATCCGGCGCGCGCGCGCCGGCTTGCAGGACGCGCGCCGGCCTATGGGATCGTTTATATTTCTTGGACCGACGGGCGTTGGTAAAACCGAACTCGCGCGGGCGCTGGCTGAATTTCTGTTCGACGACGAACGGGCCATGGTGCGTATTGACATGTCCGAATACATGGAAAAGCATTCCGTCGCCAGGCTGATCGGAGCGCCGCCCGGATATGTCGGTTACGAAGAGGGCGGTTACCTGACGGAATCGGTTCGCCGCCGGCCATACGCAGTGATCCTGTTCGACGAAATCGAGAAGGGACACCCGGATGTTTTTAACGTCCTTTTACAGATACTTGACGATGGACGGCTCACCGACGGCAAGGGGCGGACTGTGGATTTCAAAAACACCGTGATCATCATGACGTCCAATATCGGGAGCCACGCGATCAGCGAAGCGGACGGCGATCTCGACGCGGTGACGCCGCGGTTGATGGACGCCCTGCGCTCCGCGTTCCGGCCTGAATTTCTCAACCGGATAGATGATATTATAGTTTTCAGGCGGTTGACGCGGGATTTAATCAGGAGCATCGTAAGCATACAGATCAGGCAATTGGACAAACTGCTGGCGCAGAGGGGGCTTACGCTTGATATCAGCGACGCGGCGCTTGATGAACTGGCCGGGGAAGGTTACGATCCCGTTTACGGCGCTCGGCCGCTCAAGCGGCTGATTCAGAAAAAGATCCAGGACAGGCTGGCTCTCATGCTGCTGGAAGGCCATGTAAATCAGGGCGATACCGTTCACCTGGATTTCGACGCGAAAAGCGGCGATTTAATTTTTGTTCATTAGAAATTTTGAATTGAGAGCAACGCGGCACAGACGCAAGGAATTGCGTTTCTACATTGAAATATACGGGGTAATAGAGGAAAAGGAACAATGGAAAAGCGGGAAGTACATGAAGCGGAGGCTTCGCGATTTCATGTAATTGATAAAAGGAAATTTGTAAATACCGATGCGGGCGATGTAAGTTCGGCTCAAGAAGAAGCGCCTCGCTATCCGAGCTATGTCGAGGAGCTGATGACGAAAGTGAAAGAGACCGAACGGCGGTTTGAGGAAAAGAAAAAGCTGATGGACGAAGAAATCGGCCGTGTGCGCGCGCGTCTTGAAACGGATTTCGAGCAAAGGATAGAGGAGGAATGCCGCAAGCTTGCGCTGCCGTTTCTTGAAGTCCTCGATAATCTGGAACGCGCCCTGGCCGCTTCGACAAAAAGCGCGGACGTTGAACAGTTGCGGGAGGGCGTCGAGATGACGGCGCGTCTCTTCAGAACAAAACTTCACACTGTCGGCGTTGAAGCAATTCCCGTCCTTGGACAGTTGTTTGACCCGAACCTCGCGCAGGCGGTCGGCATGGTTCCGGTCGGCGACGCATCTCAGGACGGCATGGTTGTTGAAGAACTTCAAATCGGCTATACGATGCGGGGACAACTGCTGCGGCCGGCCCAGGTTCGCGTCGGCCAGGTTTAGCCCGGATATTCATAGCGGTTTTCCAGTCCGGATATTTCACAGGGTTTCTACTGCGGGGGCGCAATCAGGCATGTCTACTGCGTTGCGCTTGTTTGGGCGCCTCGACATATTGTCAAATATGTCTGCGTTGCCCGCACGGCGCGCGCCTTGTATCCACGCCCGCTTGCGCCCCCTCGCTACGAATAGGTATGAAATATCCGGGCTAACGCCCACCTCCAGGCATACCGCCGCCGGGCATACCACCTCCGGGAAATCCGCCGCCGGGGCCGCCCGGACTCATCATCATATTACCTTTCGGCTGAGTGGTTGTCGTTGATAAATTAAAATCAGGGAGAGAGAGCTTACGGGTTCCCTCCGGATTCACAAGAGCGACAATCTCACCTTCCTCAACTCCGCTTAAAATAACTGCTTCGCCATGTGAACTCAGCCCGGTCTCAACCACGCGCGTTTCAAAACGATCCCCGTTTTTCACAAAGACTACGTAATCATTTTGAATATCTCGACTGGTAACGGCGCCTGACGGGACGATGAAACATGATTCGTATTCATGCAACACTATATCTCCACGCAGGTACATGCCCGGACGAATCAGCTTAAGATCGCCGCCGGCATCCGTAATAGTAACTTCGCAGGTGAAATACCTCAATGGGGAGTTTCGTGTAAGAGACTGCGCAACCGATGACACCGTCCGGATTATTCCGTGAAAGATTTTGCCTGGAACCGCGTCCAGACGGATGTTTACCGGCAGGTCTTTCTCCAGATAACCGCCGTCTCGTTCCAGGACGTTTATCTTCGCCTGCAGGGCGTCAAGGTTGATAATTTCAACAATCGTTCTGCCGGGAGTAACAGTATCCCCAACCGCAGGCTCCTGCTGGCGGTCCCTGTAATACACAATAAGTCCGCCGACGGGCGCGACAAGTTCAAGTGAATTCAGCGTCTGTTCGTACCTGTTGACTTCAGTCTGTATCCTGTTTCTTTCTATCGTCTGTACCTGTTGCCTGGAACTATCTGCGCGCTGCTGTGTCCGAACCTGGTTTTTCAAAACATCAAGATTTTCCCTGTTG
>Ga0099364_10014595_pt1 | contig 10432 bp, 6 predicted proteins | sample TergutTh196P3_FD_73070 | JGI IMG/M metagenome (GOLD analysis project Ga0099364, IMG submission 73070) | Microcerotermes parvus P3 segment gut microbial communities from Pointe-Noire, Republic of the Congo - Th196 P3 | ecosystem: Host-associated > Arthropoda: Insects > Digestive system > Gut ...
AAGCCCCGGAGCATTTATAAATACGCCGTACCCTTTGTTCGTCATGTAAAAGGGAATGTTTTTATACGCCTGTTCGCTTGCAGTGCCCCCATCGGCGTTCCATATATCTACATTTTGCCCGTTCTTGATTAACGGGCCAAAACGTTCCCCTAGGCCGTATACGAGTTCTCCGACAGAAAGTGTTAGTTCATCTTTCAGATATGGGTTCTTTCCGTCTTCGATCATGTAGCCCGTCGATCTAAAAGTATTTCTTGTTAACGGCTTACCGCCGCCGCTGAAGGTGTTGTACCATCTGCCGCCTGTTTCCACTGTTACAGACAATTCGCCGCTTTTTAGAATTGATTCATTTTCTGCAATCTGAATAGAAGGCTTAAAAGCAGGATCATTTTCCAGCGGGAAATGCGGCCCTTTGTCGATTCCTCCTTCAAAATGCGAGATTCTTACCTTGATTATATTTTTCATCGGGCTTGAATAACGAATTGTAAGGAGCTGCATATTAAGGGTGTCTCCGCGGTGCCGGATTTGTTTTTCCGGGGCGTAAACAACAAGCTCGTCGCCTTGCTGTTCGGCTTCTATGGCGCAGCCGGCAAAATGCGGCTGGATTCCGTCTTTAATACTCCAATAACCATTGGTGAATTTCATTGTCCTTCTCCATAAAATATTTATCTATATATTATACAGTGTTTATTCATAGATATGGGCACTTTTTGTCTTCATTTTTATGGTAAATTGGTTTATAATTTACATTGCTGTTCCTGAAATAATCGGTTTAGCGGACAGACACTAAAAGAAAGAGTGTAATATGAAAACCATATTTATCGTTGATGATAGTGATACCAACTTATCAATGGCGGAAGATGCACTGGAAATGCATTATCGTGTTATGACTATGCCTTCGGCGGCAAAAATGTTCACACTCCTTGATAAACTCCATCCAGATCTAATCCTGCTGGATATAGAAATGCCGGAAATGGACGGATTTGAGGCTCTTGAAAAATTAAAAACTGAAAATATGTGGTCGGAAATCCCTGTTATTTTTCTGACAGGCCGTACCGATCCGGATGTTGAAGTCCGGGGTTTTATGAAGGGCGCTGTTGATTTTGTTACAAAGCCCTTTTCCGCCCCTGTGCTTGTAAATCGTATAAAAACCCATCTGGATATTGATGAAATAATCCGTGAAAGGACAGCCCAGCTTAACAGGCTTCAGAACAGTATCGTGTCGGTTCTTGCAAACCTTGTTGAAAACCGGGACAAGGGAACAGGCGGGCATATAGAAAGGACATCCGCATATATAAAAATACTGGTAAAAGCAATGATGAAACGCGGTCTATATATAGACGAAATTCGTAACTGGGATTTGGAAAAAATCATTTCATCTGCACGTATGCATGATCTTGGCAAAATTTCCATAACCGATATTATTATTAACAAGCCGGGTAAATTAACGGATGCCGAATTCTCTGTAATGAAGACTCACGCGGAGATAGGCGAGCGGATAATTGATGATGTTATTGCGCAGACGGGCGAGAATGAATTTTTAAAGAACGCCAGATTATTTGCAGGGTGCCATCATGAACGCTGGGACGGTGAAGGATATCCCCTTGGACTTAAAGGAGAGGAAATCCCGCTGCAGGGACGTATTATGGCAATTGTGGATGTTTATGACGCGCTTGTTTCCGAACGACCTTATAAAAAAGCGCTCCCGGATGATGAGGCGGTTAAAATAATAATGAAAAGTGCGGGTACTCATTATGATCCGAATATTGCGGATGTTTTTTATGAAGTGAGGGAACAATTCAAGGCTGTTCTGACGGAGGTATAATGAAATCCCTCATTAAGATAATCTGGCGGACAATGAAAAAACATCATCAGGTTTTGCATATAATTTTGGCATTTTCCCTGATGGTAATCTCCAGCTATATTTTTGTCGGCGAAACAGAACGAAACCACTTAAGGAGGAACGCGGAAGAAATAATTTTTAAAACCGAAGCTAACATCAAGTCGAATATGATGGAACCGGAAACGCTTATTGGAAGTGTTTCAGAAACCATACGCGGTTTAATATTAAAAGATGAAAGCCTCGAAAGCATTACGGAATATATATGGTATATTAACAATTATGTTCAGTCCGCCACAGTCCAGCCGCTGACAAACGTAATGGGTTTTTACGGAATCTTTGATCATTATGATGGTCAGTTTTTAACTATAACGGGCGAATGGCTGGAGCCAAATACCTTTGATTATATGACTCATCCATGGTATTCAGCCGCTGTCAATGCAAATGGTTATATAGGCGTTACCCAGCCTTACAGAATTGATGATTCGGATTATATAGTTACCTTTTCACGCAGGATCTATTCGGAAGAAGGATTCCCCCTTGGAATTGTATGTTTGGATATAAGCATTGACAGGATTAGGCAATATGTGGTTAATACAAGGTTTACCGAGGGCGGATATGGGATGTTGTTAAATGCAAGCATGGAAATAGTTGCCCACATGGAATCATCTTTAGTTGGTACATTTTTATATGATCAAGCGGGTGGTATTGCCGAATTATCGGGTGAGTTAAAAGAAAAAGGCTTTATCTCGGAAGTTACAACCACCAATTATAATAATGTTAGAAATATTGTTTTTATGCAAAGGCTTGATAATGGCTGGTACATGGGATTGGTAACGCCAAGAAGCAATTATTATCAAAGTACAAGATTTATTGCTGTTATTCTTGCGTTTCTTGGATTGATATGTGCGGTGTTTTTAAGCGGGGTGCTTCTAAGGATTAATTCTCAAAAGCTTGTCTCCGAAGAACGCATGAAGTTAATGTTCAAGGAGAATATTGAACGTGCAAGATTGCTTGATACAGTAAACAATGCGGCGGCAATTCTTCTTACAAGCAAAGAAGACGCTTCATTTGAATCAACATTAATGCAGACTTTTGATCTTATAGGTAGTTGCCTTGAAGTTGATCGTGTTCAGATATGGTGCAATAAAATATTTGACGGTGAATTGCATTTTGTCCTTCATTATGAATGGCTCAGTGATTTTGGTAAAACATGCAGGGAGCTTCCCCACGGTCTTCATTTTCCCTACAAAAAGACAAAAAACTGGGAGGAGGTGTTCAGAAACGGCGGGTATATTAACTCACCAATATCTGAACTGTCGCCGGAAGATCAGGAATTTTTGGGTTATTACGAAATGAAGTCCATTGTGATAATTCCAATGTTTTTAAATGACGAATTTTGGGGGTTTTTCAGTATAGATGACTGCCGCCATGAACGTATATTATCTGCTGTGGAAATGAATATAATGTCATCTGCCGGACTTATGATTAGTACTGCAGTAGACAGAAATTATCAAATTCAAGAAATGCGCGAAGCCGATGAACGAATGCAAATTATGATAGATTCGGCTCCTCTTTGTGCAATATTCTGGGACTCTAAACTAAACCTGATCGACTGTAATCAGGAAGCAATAAGAATGTTTGGGTTTACCGAAAAACAGGAGTTTATAGATAACTTTGGGAATCTTTCGCCTGAATATCAACCTGATGGGATTCGTTCGGGCGAAAAGGGGGCGGGGCTTATCAGAAAAGCGCTTGATGAAGGATCTTCGAGCTTTGAATGGACGCACCAAAAGATTGACGGCGAACAAATTCCCTCAGAAATTATCTGTGTTCGTGTAAAACACAAAGATGAATTTACAGTTGTTGAATATATAAGGGATCTCCGCGAGCAGCTTGCTGCCACAGTAGAAATGAAAAAAGCCGAGATTGCCGAAGAAAGCAGCAAGGCAAAGAGCGACTTCCTTGCAAGGATGAGCCACGAAATCCGCACGCCCATGAACGCTATTCTGGGTATAACGGAAATTCAGCTTCAGGATGATACAATTCCGCTTGCCGTAAAAGAAGCGCTTGAAAGAATTTATAATTCCGGCGATTTGCTTCTTGGCATTATAAACGATATACTAGACCTTTCCAAAATTGAAGCAGGCAAGCTCGAACTGGTGTCCGCTCAGTATGATATTGCAAGTCTTATTCATGACACAGTCCAATTGAACATCATGCGTTATGAGAGCAAGCCGATTGACTTCAAGCTGGAAGTTGATGAAAATCTGCCGGTTTTTCTTCTGGGTGATGAATTGCGAATTAAACAAATTCTAAATAATCTGCTTTCCAATGCGTTTAAATACACCGATGAAGGATCGGTAATTCTTTTAATTTATCCCGGGAAAAAAGATATAGTTGACAACGATATTACCCTTTGTTTCCGCGTTATCGATACAGGGCAGGGCATGACGTCTGATCAGATTGAAAAACTTGGCAGTGAATATTCACGTTTTAATATGAAGGCAAACCGCAGAACCGAAGGGGCTGGCCTTGGAATGAATATAACACAAAACCTTATACGTCTTATGAATGGCAATATCGAGATCGAGAGTAATCCCGGCGTTGGTTCCATGTTTACAATCTGCCTGCCGCAGAAATGCTTCGACTATGAACCGATAGGAAAGGATTTGGCAAATAATCTGATGCAGCTTAATCATGCTACTGTAAAAATCAGAACAGTTCAGGTTAAACGTGAATTTATGCCATACGGCCGCGTTCTTGTTGTTGATGATGTTGAGTCAAATCTTTATGTTGCAAGAGGTCTTCTTGCCCCTTATGGTTTGGTAATTGATACAGCCGTAAGCGGGTTTGAAGCTATTGATAAAATAAAAGAGGGCAAACTCTATGATATTATTTTTATGGATCATATGATGCCCAGAATGGACGGAATTGAAGCTGTAAAGATTATCCGCAGCTTTAATTATACAAAACCGATTGTTGCATTAACGGCAAATGCCCTTGCCGGACAGGCGGAAATGTTCCTGAATAATGGGTTTGATGATTTTATTTCCAAGCCGATAGATATTCGCCATTTAAATATGGTACTAAACAAACTTATACGCGACAGAATGCCTGCGGAGGTTATAGAAGAAGCACGTCAGCAAAAGGGATATCTGCGTGGAGACTTAAACCAAAATATGGTAGACTCACATTTGGCAGAATATTTTGTCCGTGATGCAAAAAAAGCATTTGGCATTTTGGAAACAATTTACATAAATAAATGCCGAGGGAATGATGATCTTTCCATGCTGATTGTCAATGTACACGCAATGAAAAGCGCCCTTGCAAATGTAGGCGAAAGCGATCTTTCCGCGCAGGCTGCAAGGCTGGAACAGGCAGGGCGGGAAAGTAATATAACCGGAGCGCTGAATTATCTTCCGTTATTTCTGGAAAAACTTTTTACAACTATCGAGAAATATGAACCAAAAGAAAAAGAAAATTCAACAAAAGGAGACAGCGTACAGTTAAAAGATACATTGTTTAAAATCAAAGAAGCATGCGTTGAGTTTGATAAAAAAACCGCCAAAAGTCTACTTGCCGGGCTGCGGGAAAAGTCATGGTCGACTGAAATCGAAGAACGGCTTAGTATGCTTGCCGGAAACCTCTTGCACAGTGATTTTGATGAAGTCATAAAAACTATTGAAGAGTACTTAGCTGGAACAGCGTAATTATATACCTGTCCATTAAAATATCAGATAACGCTGCAACGGGAGAACGCAGTAGTATGTCGTATTCCGCAGTTAGTGCAAGACATGCTTCCACAGATTCGGCATTATAGCGCCAAGCGGCGGCGGTATAATCGTCTCTGACTTTTGGAGAAGAAAGTCCAATTTTTTTTAGTTCAAAGCTGTTGACGGCTTCTCCTGTTTCCAAAAGCGAAATATAATCGCCAAGTTTTCTAAAGCACCATGCAAGGCCGGCCAAGATACCCTGCGCGCTTTCTTTTGCAGTCAGCATAACAGAGATAGATTCCAGCGATTTGGAAAGATTACCCGAGGCAATGTGCGAAAAAAGCGTAAAAGCCGACTCTTCCTTGTTGTGCGCAAGCCACTTTTCTATTTCCTCCGGCGTAATAGGCTTACCTTTTGGCAAAAAATTTACAAGACGGGAACATTCGCGTTTTAACGCATCGGTGTTGTTTTCTACCATTTCCAGAATGATGTCGATACAATCCCTGTCCAACTTAAAACCTTCACGGTTAAAAAATGAAGCGATCCATTCTGTTTTTTCTCTTTCGAACATTTCATAAAATACCTGCCTGTTGCTTTTAGGAACCGCCTCATCAAGACCCGGGGCAAGTTTTATTTCGTCGGAGAGGAGGATTAAAGCAGTGTCATCTTCCATGCTTTTTATACATGAAACAAGAAGCGCAATTTCATCCTTTTTTTTGATTGTTTCGGCATTTTTAATTATTATTATCCGCTTGTCGGTAAACAAATTGTGATTTTGGATTGAATTGGCAATTTCGCTTACCGGAGTTTCTCCCGGATAAAAATTTGACAACTCCGCACCTTTATATTTTTCCTTTACGGAATTTACCGCATCCTGTTTTTTCCCAAGTTCGGGACCAAGAAAAATATATGCATTCATTTTTTTAGTATGAACGGATAATTGTAGATAAACGGCCAAGGATTTTTACATCCTGGCTGTAAATGGGTTTATACAGCGGGTTTTCCGCCTGCAGCTTGACTCTTGTACTTTCCTTAAAAAAACGTTTGAGCGTTACAGCTTCGTCCAATACGGCAACGACAATTTCTCCGTTTTTTACAATGTTGGCTTTTTCGATTATTGCGGTGTCGCCTTCAAAAATACCCGCTCCTGACATGGAATCGCCCTTTACCTTAAGTGCAAAATAATTTTTGTTTTTCCTGAGCATTGTACGGTGGAGCAGGACATCTCCGTCGAAATTTTCTTCGGCTAAGACCGGTATCCCCGCAGCAACGCTTCCAAGAATCGGTATATTTATCATGTCTGAATCATCCTGCCTTGCATGAGTTAATCCCATGGTACGGGGCCGTTTATCAGCTTGCTTTAAGTGGCCTTTTTTTCTGAGGGCTGTTATATGATCGTGAGCGCCCTTTACTGAGATTGAAAAGTTGTCTGCAATTTCTCTTATTGCCGGCGGGTATGAATTCTTTTTAATATAGCCGGCAATAAAGGAGAGTACCTGTTTTTGACGATCTGTCAACTCTTTCATTTTTCTTTTATACCTTCCGATTTTATGTTATATTTTCTTAATTTTGCATGAAGATTACTTGGGTACATCCCAATGGCTTCTGCTGTCCTTGTTATTATACCATCATTATTTAAAAGTTGGAACTCCAAAAAACATTTTTCGAATTTGTCTCTTGCTTCATTATAACTTCCGGATAAAATATCCTCGGGTAAAGATATCATGGGTTTTGTCGTTTCCCGGGGCTTATTCTTTTTTTTGTCAAGCAGTTTTTCCATTTCCCCGCCATTTATTGTTTCTCCATGATGCATTACCACTATCCGTTCTGCCAAATTTTTTAATTCCCGGACATTTCCCGGCCAGTTATGGGCAGTGAGGATATCTATCGCGCTTTTTTCCAACGTAAGCTGTCTTTTAAAGGCTTGGAGAAAATGACAGAGAAGAAGCGAAATATCGTCCGGCCGTTCGCGAAGTGACGGCGCGTGGATTGGGATGACATTCAATCTGAAAAAAAGGTCCTGCCTGAACTTGCCTTGCTCACAAAGTTTCTCCAAATTTTGATTTGTCGCCGCAATAATGCGAACATCGGTTTCGATGGTTTTTTCGCCGCCGACCCTTTCAATTTTCTGTTCCTGAATTACCCGCAGAACTTTGGATTGTGCCGAAAGGCTCATATCGCCAATTTCATCAAGAAAGAGAGTGCCGCCGTGCGCTAATTCAAATCGTCCTTTACGCATGGATACCGCATCTGTAAAGGCGCCTTTTTCATGGCCAAAAAGTTCGCTTTCTATTAATGAATCAGGAATGGCCGCACAATTAACATCGATAAATGGATTTTCTGATCTTGTTGAACAAAGATGGATGGCTCTTGCAATTACTTCCTTTCCCGCTCCATTCTCACCTGTAATTAAAATACGGGCATCGCTTTCTGCAGCCTGTTTTACAGCTTCCCGGATATTACGAATAATGGCGCTTGTTCCCACAATGTCTTCAACTGCGATTTTATTAATTTTCCTTAATGTTTTGTTTTCATCGCGTAAATCTTTTATCGCAAGCGCATTTCTTATAACTGTAAGAACTTTTTCCAGGGACAGCGGTTTTTCCAAAAAATCGAAAGCGCCCAATTTTACAGCGCGTACTGCCATTTCTATACTTGCATGGCCGGATATCATTATTATTTCCACTGCGGGAAATTCACTTCGGAGCCTTTCCAGCGCTTCTATTCCGCCAAGTTTTGGCAGGAGTACATCAAGTAAAACTACATCTATTATTTCCCTTTTTAAAGTTTCAATCCCAAAAAGCGCGTCTTCTGCGGTAAAGACTTTGTATTTTTCATCTTCAAGGATGGATGCAAGGGTTGATCGAATACCGGGTTCATCATCAATAACTAAAATTGCTGGCATTTTTTCCTTTATCTGACCATGTCAATTTATCAGGCTGTCGGCAGATCAACATAAAAAGTTGAACCGATGTTTTCTGCCGAATCAAACCAGATTGTACCGCCGTGATCGCTTACGATCCTTTCAACTATGGGAAGCCCAAGACCCGTACCGGAATCCTTTGTCGTATAATACGGAGTAAAAATCAACTGACCTTCCTGTTGACTTATACCCTTGCCTGAATCCCTAACGCTTATTCTACAATAACAGGCTTCCTGCTTTTTGACAAGGTCTGTTCTGATCTCTATCGAACCTGCGCCGTCCATCGCGGCTATTGCATTTATAACCAGATTTGTCATTATTTGTGAAAGACGGTGTTTTTCGATTTTTAACATTATTTTATTTTGTACATTTTCTATGTTGAATTCGATATTCGGATATGAGTTTGAATACGCGGTTATTGTTTCTTCCAATAACTGCCGTAAGTCAGTTGTTGAGTTGGATGGTTCCATTGGTTTTGACAATGTGCGGAATTCATTTAGTAATTCTGATAACCCTTCTGTTTCCTGAATAATCGCCATCATGGATTTTTCCAGAATTTCTCCGATTTTTTCCGGTTCGTTTTGCCATCTGCGCAGCACTCTTTCTGCGGATAGTTTAATAGGGGTAAGAGGATTTTTTATTTCGTGGGCAAGCTGCTGCGCCATATTCTGCCAAATGGAAATTTTTTCGCTGTTTACAAGAGCGGCGCGGGTTTTTTCCAAATCTTGAACCATTGTGTTGAAAGAACGGATTAACATGCCAAGTTCGTCATTGCGGCGGGTAAGTATATGAATCGTAAAATCCCCTTCCGCAACACGTTGTATTGCCTCGGTTAATTCTACTATTGGATTGGTAATCTTACGTGTAAAGGAAATTGCAATTATTGCCGTCATTAAAAGAGTGGGAAGAAGAAACACAACGTAAAAATAAATTAAAAGCGGTTGCATATTTCTTCTTAGCTCATTTATTGTTTCAAAGCGTTCTATTTGATTTTCCAGCGTCGATTTTCCAGCGTCAAAGTCCATGCCCAAATCATAGCTTACAATGGCTGCGGCATCCTGCTGTATCCATTGCACATAACGAATTGTTCCCAGATCGCGCGGCATCTCTCTTGCAGCATAACCGTCCTCCATGGAAGGAGGCAAAGAAAGCTTAAACTGTTCTTCGCCTGTAAAAAAACTGTCTTCCCATTCGTCATCAACTAAATGGAAGATCTGAACAGAGGCAATGTCCGCAGGCAGTCCTTCCTCCATACCCGCAATGCTTGTAAAATCACGGCTTTTTATAATGTTGTCAAACCGTTCAAGGTGAAGCGAATAATTGTCCGCAATAAAGTTGTTTACCGCTGTGTTGGAGCCGGATGCATCAATGCTTTGCCAGAAACGGACAATTTCGTTTAATGCACTGCTTGTCATAACCGTTATGGGCGTAACAGAAAATATTACAATAATAGCAAAATATGCAAGGAGCCTTGCGTTGGATTTGCTTCCGGGGCGGCATAAAACAAAATCAATTACCAGCCTGAAGAAGGAAATCCCAAGAGTAATCAGCAGCGCCGCCGGAATTGTAAAAAACACAATTAAATGAAGACCGCTCGGCACTTCGCCGCCATCAAGCGTCTCTACAATGAAATTTCGCGAAAAAAGAAATGTTAGAAAACAAAGAAGCGAATAAATAAGAATCAGAATCCGTACGCTTAACATTGAATATTCATGACGGGTTTTGACAGTATTCAAACTATTCTTCCTCAAACTTGGATTCAAAAAGCTTTACTATTGCGTCTGATGCTTCTGCTTCATCTTCTCCTTCGGTGATAATTTTTAGTTCTGTTTTATAAGCTGCGCCCAGGGTTATAATACCCATAATGGATTTTGCGTTAATTCTAAAAGTGTCTTTTTCTATAAATATGTTTGATTTAAAATCCTTTGTTATCTGAACAAGCATTGCCGAAGGGCG
>Ga0099364_10014596_pt1 | contig 10432 bp, 13 predicted proteins | sample TergutTh196P3_FD_73070 | JGI IMG/M metagenome (GOLD analysis project Ga0099364, IMG submission 73070) | Microcerotermes parvus P3 segment gut microbial communities from Pointe-Noire, Republic of the Congo - Th196 P3 | ecosystem: Host-associated > Arthropoda: Insects > Digestive system > Gut ...
CTTTTTCGTCGAGCAAATCCACTGCCATACGGTAATCACATTCAAGAACCATGTCCTCGCTGTCTTTGAAGTCGCCTAACAAAGTAAAACGGTATCTTGCTTCGTCATAATCCTTTTCGTCAAGCAGGTCCACTGCCATACGGTAATCACATTCAAAAACCATGTCCTCGCTGTCTTTGAAGTCGCCCAATAAAATAAAACGGGATTTTGCTTCGTCGTAATCTTTTGCCTCCATAAGACTCACAGCAATGTAGTAGTCGCACTCAATGAGCATATCTTCGCTGTCTTTGTAATCATCAAGCTCAATAAAAATCCTTTTTGCCCTTTCGCCCTCTTCGTTGAGAATGCTCAAAGCAAGCTGGTACTTGCTTTCGGTCACCATATCCCTGCTGTCCTTGTACCTGTCCAATGCGTCAAAAAGGTTCCGGGCTTCGTCATACTTTCCTGATTTGAATAGATCGTGAGCAAGCAGATAACTGCTTTCATCTCGCATTAAGGTGGAGTTTTTATAATAGCTGATTGAGCTGAACTGCTCAATGGCTTCCTTATAGTCTCCATCGTCAAATAGGACATGAGCCCAATAGTAAGGGAGGAGTTCATTGACGTCTTTAAAGCTCACGGACAGTTTCGCAAGTTCCGAATAAGCCGCGCTATACCGGCCATTGTTGAACAGGGTGACCGCTTTATTGTACCGGTTGTTTGGTACTATTACGAGTATTATTATTAGAATCAGTGCTACGGCAACGACAAGACCTCCTCCGGCTATGAGAGCAACAAGAGGCTTTTTCTTTTTCGCGGACTTGCCAGTGGGCGAGTATGCATTCGAGGGCATACCCGCAACCGAATTGTTTGTAGGCGCGCCGCATGTCGTGCAGAATGCCAAGTCGCCAATCTCCGCGCCGCACTGGGCACATTTCGTTGGTTGCTCAGGTTCTTCCATTTGTGTTCCGCATTTGACGCAGTATTTCTCAGGTCCAAAAGTCTCGGTTTGGCATCCGGGGCAGATTCTTTTAATTGGTTCCATCCTTGCTCCCTTCTTTGTTTTCCTCGCTATTGCACTTGCTCCATCCTTTTTCAATCTGATCACAGATTTCTATGATTTGATGATAGTCTGGAGCAAGTCGTTTGTATTTTTGGTGTTTGAGGATATAATAGACACCAGGACCTCCAATGCAAAGCAACACAAATATAAAGATTACTACTGCGAAAAACTGCATAACTGCGTCGTTTCGCTTTGCGAGGTCGAACATGGTGATACAAGCTGAGATAACTGCAATAATAACTGCGAATGCGCTAAAAAGGATTGCAGCTAATTGACCGAAATAATCTGATACTGACAAACCCATCTTTGCCCTCGCTCTGATGATTCCAAGTTTCTTAAAGTTTTCTTTGGAGTATTTGTCCAGCAAATCACGGATTTCTCCTTAATACTGCTCGAGACTAACTTTTCCCTTTTCTTTGATTATGCCGAGTAGCTTACAATTGTCTTCGGTGCATTTGTCTAGTAATTCGCGGATTTCTTCTTCATACTGCTCATAACTAACTTTTCCTTCTTTCACAAAACTGTGGATGTCGATTTTCCTGCTTTCCTTCATTACTCTCTCCTCCTCAGTTCTAAAGAAGGCCATAAGAAATAGCGCGCAGGGGGCTATTGCCTTGCCTACGCGCTAAAAATAAACTTTTTCAGCGTTTATTTACACGAATTCTACATCTGCATGTGTAAAATCAGATTGAAAAAACCCATGAAAAAGGGTATACTGACTTTGTCGCAGTGGCGGTATATCCGTGTTCGTAGGCGTTCGGTTCAACGGTTCCCTACTTACGCCGTTTGGTGCTACCAACACCTCACGGTCGCTGCGGCCCTTTGTTATGGCCTTGCATGTGGGTTATAGTATCATACGGGAAAAGCATTTTCAATAGTTTTTGAATTATTTGTGAAAAAAAGAGGGAGGGGGTGGTTTGTTGCGCATTTCCAACAGTTCCCGGAGCGATACAGTCTTAGCGACCATGCCATGTTTTGATTCGTTGAACTCATGGAAACATAGATAGAGTATATGCTTGAATCTGACATATGCATATAGTATAATTGCTTCATGATATCGACTAACAAAGGCGCAAAAGGAGATAGCACAGCATGCACCTACAAGAAACAATAGACGAACTGCTTAACGCGCCTGAGGGTGAGGGGTATCAGTTCAAAGAATGGAAAACATCAAAAGGCGATCTGTATGAAGCCGCTAAGATTTGTTGCGCTCTCGCAAACTGCGGTGGCGGCAAGTTTGTCCTCGGTGTTACCGATAAGCGACCACGCAAGGTGGTCGGTTCATTAGCATTCCCGCAGCCTGAACGTACCCGCGTTGACCTAATGAGCAGTCTCGGTGTGCGCATAGATTTTCACATTTACGAACATGAAGACGGCCGTGTCCTCGTTTTTGATGTCGCAAGCCGTCCGAGAATCCCTACTAAATGCCGTCAGCCACAGAAACTATCAGTTGGGCGGTAGCGTGTATATCCGGCAGTACCGCGACAGGCTTGTTGTCGAAAGCCCCGGTGGGTTTCCGCATGGGATCACAGTTGAGAATATCCTAAAAAGACAATCGCCCCGAAATCGCCTGATAGCATCTATTCTAGCCTTATGCGGCCTTGTGGAGCGTTCCGGGCAGGGCATGGACTTGATATACAGGCTTAATATAACGGAATCAAAGTCCCTGCCGGATTTCAGTGGATCAGACGAGTATTTTGTTTCGCTCACTTTGAACGGTCTGATTCTTGACGGCAGAATATTCACGCTTCTCAGTCGCATCGGCGATGAGCGCATGGAATCATTTACGATTGATGACTTCATTATTATTGACTCCTTGCTTCATGAGCGTAAACTTACCGAAAGCCTTAAACCGCGCATAAAACGCCTTGTTGACATTGGAGTGGTCGAGCGCACCGGGCGCGGCAAATATGTCCTCGCTCGCAGTTTCTACGAAATCACGGGCAGACCCGGCACACATACCCGGCTAGTGGGCTTGGATAAGGAAACGAATAAAGAATTGATATTGTCGCACATAAGAAAATGTGGTAAGGACGGAGCATCACTCAAAGAATTTCATCATGTTTTGCCAAATCTTTCGCGAGGTCAGATTCAGTATATTGTCCGAGAATTGAAAAACGAAAAAAGAATATTCTCAATTGGTAATACATCTTCTTCAAGATGGCTTGAGGTGGAATGACGTATTAACTTGCACCAAATTTGCATCATACTTGCATCAAAAAATCAGATGCAAGTTTTGAAAAAGCCTTATAAATACAGGGTTTTTGCGATGCAGCATTCGTAAATCATGCTCCAAACTTGCATCAAGCTTGCACCAATCAACTCAAGTGCAATATTATCATTTTAGACACCTAAAACAGCGGCCAAGGCTTGATGCCCTGACCGCCACGGTAGTTTTTGATGCAAATTCCGCTTATCCGACCGCTCTTAAACCGTTAATTTTACTAACCTTTTCAAAAAGTTCTGTATCATGGACTTCGCAAAAATGATAAAATCTGTTCCGCTCTGTTAAGTCTGAAATACGCGTGAACTCAATAGTGGAAATTTATGTGTACTCAAGCATGTGGCCTGAAGCCAATTTGCCGCTTGATGAGGCCTAAATCTTGCTGTTGAAATACTCCATCGTTACCTGAATCTGCTTGCTAAGGATTTCACGCCATAGGTGATAACCTATCTCCCCGGTGCCCTTTGAAACTTTCACCCTCCTGACGTTTCCTGTTTCATCATCCCTGCGGTAGTAATAGTGGTCTGTATCTTTGTACAAATCCCATCCGTCGCGTTCGCAGAATTTCCTTAAATCTCTCCATGACGGCATTTGATCAGGCCCCTTATTTTATCGACATCGTTAAGAATCAGAGACTTCAGCACGTACGGGAGATGTGATTTTCTGCTGCCTCTCGACCAATAAGCAAAGTCGTTGTAGTAGTCCTGTGAATATTCAAGAATCGCAGCGGCCAGCTTACGCAACGCGCCGCGTTCGTCAATATCGTTTTCCGCTAAGTCAATCTCATCCAGGGAAATCGTCACAGAGCCATCCGCCTCAGCAAATACCCCGGCATTAAATGAGTAGGCGGACAGGATGTTCTCAACGTCATCCAGGCCGGAGAGCATCATGTAGTCTCGCGTCCTTTTGATAAACCGCGGCTTATCGCGTATCACGCCATCCACAACCGTGCTCCACTCATTACGCACCTGCGTAGCATTCATCGCTATCAAACATCTCACCTCGCTTCACGCTTTCATTATAGCTCAATGTGTACACCTTGTCAATAGTGTACGGCTTTTATAATGACGTTATAATGACGTTATAATGACGAGTGCGGGGTAGTGTGGGTACTGGTCACACCCTGCCGGTAGCAGCGGGTGGCTAACCCTTACCGCGCCGGATTCCCGCCGGCTATATCAACAGAGCCGAACGGGCGCTCTGAAGTGTAACCGGACGAGTACTCAAAATTGATTTCACCTCACCAAGAGGTTGAAGAATGGCGCAGTCCGTGGTATTCTAAGGAAACAAAGCTGTGGGGTAGTATTGTTATCTGCGATGTCAGGCAGCTTCATACGCTCATGGTAGTTTTTATATTTTCAGGAGAGAGGTTACAATGCAAATTCGCTTTATTGACAAAGCCGGTTTTCAAATATGCGGCTATTCCATTGAAACTTCATTGGACGAAAGCAACGAGGATGTAGCGGCATTGTATAATGATTATTTCAATACCGAAAAAGCCACGTTGATTGATAGCGTGGCGAAAACCAAAGCCGCTGAGTTTTATGGTCTGATGTGGTATCTGGAAGGACACGAACGATACCGCTATCTTGTAGGAAAAGAAACGGTTAATCTTTCCGTGATTCCTGCCGAGGCGGAACTAAAGGAAATACCTTATGCACTTTATGCAGTTGCATCTTTTGATAAAGATTTTGATGGCGTGAAAGCATGGACAGATTTCTTTTATGAAGCAATACCGCAAGCAGGCTACACACCGAATTATGAGCACGGTTTTTTCTTCGAGTATTATCCCGACGGCATGAATAGCAATTATGAACTCTGGACACCTGTGGTGAAAGCTGATGCATGAACGTCTGCTTAACAAAATTGGATATTCTGAACCCATTGCATATTGAAGCGCGGTATCCGGCGTATAAACAGCAAATAGAGGGAGTATTGTCAGCGGAGCAATGCGCCACACTGATACAGCAGGTAAAGGAGATGATACAATGGATAGAGCAACTGCTTTGAAAAGTGCATCAGCCTATGCGGCAGAAGTTTGTAAAGTATTAAATCCTTGCACGATTATTATGTATGGCTCTTATGCTAACGGTACGCACGACCCGGAAAGTGACATCGATATAGCGGTTGTATTTAACGGCTATAAAGGGGATTGGCTAAAAGATTCAGCGTTACTGTGGAAGCTGACTCGTCGTGTAAGTACGCATATTGAGCCAATACTTCTCGACCGCACGCAAGACCCAAGCGGATTCGTCGCAAATGTTTTCGACTCAGGGGAAGTAATATACAGCGCTGAATAAAAAGCAAGTTCAACTCTTGAATTTCAGTATTTTCTGATTCGCAGGGGATGTATTCATTCTCTGCGGGTGCTTTTGTTCGGTCAGTTTCGTACAGTAGCCGAAATTCCTTCACAAAATCACACAACACGCATTTTTCCCAGTGCGTGCGCATGGGGCTACCCTGTCCTCGCCTATTGACCAATCAGCATAAGTTGTGATAAACTGTGTAAAAATGTGGTAAAATAAATGCATTATTAACAGGAGGATGGACACGCTATGCCAAATAAAAGCGCGGTGGCGCCGTTTGCGGGAACAGCGGCGCAGGAGACGGAGCTGCGGGAGGTCATTGAGCAGCACGCAGATGTGAACGGCGCGTTGATACCTGTCCTGCAAAAAGCGCAGGCGATATACGGCTACCTGCCTATTGAGGTGCAAAAGATTATTGCTGACGGCCTTATGATTCCGCTGGAGGAAGTGTACGGGGTGGCGACATTCTACTCGCAGTTCACGCTGACCCCAAAAGGCGAGCACCAGATATCCGTCTGCATGGGGACAGCCTGCTATGTAAAAGGCGCCGGCGATATTCTGGAGAAAATAGGCAAAATTCTGGGCATACAGAGTGGGGAGTGCACGCCTGACGGCAAGTTTTCGCTGGACGGCGTGCGTTGCATAGGTGCGTGCGGCCTTGCCCCGGTGATAACGATAGGGGAGGACGTCTACGGGCGGCTCAGCGTTGACGACGTCGAGGATATTCTGAAAAAATATTGAAGCGGGCTTTGCCCACGACCCAATGTGCGGTACCGGAAGTCAGGAGTCAGGAGTCTGGCTAAAGAGGGGCGAAGGGGTTTTGCATTGCAGGAACACCCCATATGATGCCAATCTCGTGAGAGAAGAAACGAGGTAATTATATAATGAAAACTCTCCAGGAAATAAGCGAAATCAGGGATACTATAAAGCGCAAAATTGCCCTGCGCGCCGGGCCTTCCGGCGTGGGCGTATCGGATAGCAAGGTCCGTGCGCATGTCCTCGTATGCGGCGGGACTGGCTGCCACGCATCGGGCAGCATTCCGCTGCAGACGCGGCTTGAGCAGGAAATCGAGGATAAGGGGCTGTGCGAGGAAATCGAGGTCGTGCATACGGGCTGCTTTGGACTGTGCGCGCTCGGGCCGATTCTGATTGTCTATCCGGAAGGCTCGTTTTACAGCCGCGTGACGCATGACGACGTGCCCGAGATAGTAAGTGAGCATCTGATACACGGGCGCCCTGTGGAGCATCTTTTGTACCACGAGGGGACGGAACACGACTCGGGGATGTATTCGCTCAGCGACACGAATTTTTACCGCGCCCAGATGCGCTTGGCGCTGCGGAACTGCGGGTATATCGACCCTGAGGATATTGACGAGTACATAGCGCGCGACGGTTATCTGGCGCTTGAAAAGGTTATAACGGAAAAGACGCCGGACGACGTAATATCCATTTTGCTTGATTCGGGGCTGCGCGGCCGCGGCGGCGCAGGTTTTCCGACAGGGGCGAAGTGGAAATTCGCTAAGGGCTACGAGAGCGAAATAAAGTATGTCTGCTGCAACGCTGACGAAGGCGACCCGGGCGCTTTCATGGACCGCAGCATTCTGGAAGGCGACCCGCATGTCGTGCTTGAGGCTATGGCGATTGCGGGCTACACCATAGGCGCGGGCCAGGGCTACATTTATGTACGCGCCGAGTACCCCATAGCCGTCAAACGCCTCGGCATTGCCATTGTCCGCGCACGCGAGTACGGGTTGCTGGGCGAGAATATCATGGGAACCGGTTTCAGCTTCGACGTAGATATGCGGCTTGGCGCGGGGGCTTTCGTCTGCGGCGAGGAGACGGCTCTTATGGCTTCGATAGAGGGCAAGCGCGGGGAGCCGAGGCCGCGCCCGCCGTTCCCGGCGGAAAAAGGTTTGTTCCAGATGCCTTCCGTATTGAATAATGTCGAGACATACGCGAACGTCCCGCAAATCATCCTGAACGGGCCGGAGTGGTTTAGCTCCATTGGCACGGAAAAATCTAAAGGCACGAAAGTGTTTGCGCTTGGCGGCAAAATCAAGAACGTCGGGCTTGTGGAGGTGCCGATGGGTACGACGCTGCGTAAGGTCGTCGAGGAAATCGGCGGCGGCATCCCAAACGGCAAAAAGTTCAAAGCGGCGCAGACGGGCGGGCCTTCCGGCGGCTGCATACCCGAGGAGCACCTAGACATTCCGATTGATTTTGACAATCTAACAGCCATCGGCTCGATGATGGGCTCGGGCGGCATGATCGTAATGGACGAAGACAACTGCATGGTGAACATCGCGAAGTTCTTTCTCGAGTTCACGGAGGAGGAAAGCTGCGGGAAATGCCCTCCCTGCCGGATAGGCACAAAGCGGCTTTATGAGATGCTAGAGAAGATAACCTCGGGAGCGGCCGATGAGAAGCTTTTGGACAAAATCGAGGAGCTTTGCCTGTATATAAAGGACAATGCCCTGTGTGGCCTCGGCCAGACGGCGCCGAACCCTGTTTTGTCTACCATGCGTTATTTCAAGGACGAGTACTTGGCGCATGTCATCGATAAAAAATGCCCTGCGGGCGTGTGCAAGGATCTTTTAAGCTATGAAATAATTACGGACAAGTGCATAGGCTGCACTGTATGCGCGAAGCACTGCCCCACAAGCGCTATAAGCGGGGAAGTGAAAAAGCCGCATGTCATCGACAAAGAAAAATGTGTAAAATGCGGGGTTTGTGTTGAAAAATGCAAGTTCGCGGCCATCGTCACACGATAGGGGGGAAAAGCAGATGATTAACTGTAAAATCAATGGTATGGAGGTCAGCGTACCCGTGGGGACGACGATCCTTGAGGCGGCGCGGACTTTGTACATCGAGATACCGACGCTTTGCTACCTGCGCGAGATCAACGAGATAGGCGACTGCCGCATTTGCATGGTTGAAGTCAAAGGTGCGCGCAATCTTGTCAATGCTTGCGTCTACCCGGTGGCTGAGGGCATGGAGATACTGACGAATACTTTCCGCGTTTTTGATGCGCGCAAGACGACCCTTGAGCTTATTTTATCGACGCACGACAGGAAGTGCCTGTCATGCATACGCAGCGGCAACTGCGAGCTTCAGAAGCTGTGCAAGGATTTTAAGGTTGACGACGAGCTCAAGTACGAGGGCGAGATGCCTAAGTATGAGTATGACGACACTTCCGTGCATATGTACAGGGACGACAACAAGTGCATCCTGTGCCGGCGCTGCGTTTCAGCCTGCGAAAAATGGCAGAGCGTCGGGGTCATCGGGGCTAATTACCGGGGGTTCAAGACCAACATCGGATGCGCTTTCGACCAGAATCTTGGTGAAGTCGCCTGCGTTTCATGCGGGCAGTGCATTGTCGTTTGCCCCACGGGCGCCATTGCGGAAAAGGATCAAGCAAACGAGGTCAGGGCGGCGCTCAACGACCCGAGCAAGCATGTCATCGTCCAGACCGCGCCGTCGATACGCGTCACCCTGGGCGAAGCTTTTGGGTATAGAATCGGCACGAACGTCGAGGGCAAGATGGTCGCGGCTTTGCGTCGGCTTGGTTTTGACCAGGTGTTCGACACGAATGTCGCGGCGGACCTGACTGTAATCGAAGAAGCGCATGAGTTTATCGAGCGCCTGAGCAGGGGCGGCGTTTTCCCGATGATAACTTCATGTTCCCCCGGGTGGGTAAAGTTTTGCGAGTACTATTTTCCTGAGTTTATCCCGAACCTGTCCACCTGCAAGTCGCCCCAGCAGATGTTTGGCGCGATGGCGAAGACTTGGTATGCCAAGAGGATCGGGATTGACCCCAAGGACATCTTTGTTGTGGGCATTATGCCCTGCACGGCCAAGAAGTTTGAGGTTACGCGCGAGCATGGGGCGGCAAGCGGGTTTCCGGATGCGGACGTCGCGCTGACGACAAGGGAGCTGGCGCGCATGATAGGCCGAGCGGGTGTGAACTTCAATATGCTGCCCGATGAGGAGTTTGACAACCCCTTTGGCGTCGCTACCGGTGCGGGCACGATTTTCGGGACGACCGGCGGCGTCATGGAAGCGTCGCTGCGCACGGCGTATGAGGAGCTTACGGGGTTCGAGCCACCGTCTTTGGATTTCACTTTCGTTCGCGGCACGAAAGGCATAAAAGAAGCTGTTTATAAAATCGGGAATCTGGATATCAGCGTGGCGGCTGTGTCCGGGCTTGCCAATGCCAGAAAGATTCTGAACAGCATTAAAAACGGGGAGAAGAACTATCATTTCATCGAGATCATGGCCTGCCCCGGAGGGTGCATCAACGGCGGCGGCCAGCCTGTCGTCGGCGCCGCGACGCGCAATTTCGTTGATTTGAAGACGCTGCGGGCGAAAGGCCTTTATGAGTTGGATCAGAACAAGTCGCTGAGGAAAGCGCATGAGAATCCTGTGCTCAAGAAGATTTACGAGGAGTTCCTCGAGCATCCCGGCAGCGATTTGGCGCATAAAATGCTGCATACAGATTTTGTGAAAAGGCGGCGGTGATGCGGGGGGGTGGCAACGAAAGGGGAATCATTATACTCGCGGTCGCAGATCTTTGCGACCGCGAGTATAGCATAATGGCATTATTCCACGGTGATAAAGATGCTCGATATGAGCTCAACGCAATAACTGTTTCTTTATAATTTCAATAACATTGCCGATATCTATAGGTTTCCCTATGTGATCGTTCATGCCAGTAGTTACTAGTCACGGGTGCTATACCATAAGTGCGGTGCATGGAAAAGATGTGTATTTTCTGCCCCTTGTCGCTAGGCGGCGCGTCCTTGCGCCTACTAGCGAGCGCTCCACCGTCCTTGGTTTCGCTCTGCGGGGCATAAAACACAC
>Ga0099364_10014597_pt1 | contig 10431 bp, 9 predicted proteins | sample TergutTh196P3_FD_73070 | JGI IMG/M metagenome (GOLD analysis project Ga0099364, IMG submission 73070) | Microcerotermes parvus P3 segment gut microbial communities from Pointe-Noire, Republic of the Congo - Th196 P3 | ecosystem: Host-associated > Arthropoda: Insects > Digestive system > Gut ...
CAACCGCCGGACACAGCCGTAACCAACCGGCTGGAAAGCCGGGAGGACTTCCGTTTACACGCATGAGGTAACGGATCAGAGAGTTAGGAGCATGGCAGATAGCTTTCAAAGCTATTTGCCATGCTCTTTTGCGTGTTCGTAGAACACGCCGTCCCCTTTTTTGCTTTGAAAGCGGAGAGGGGTTTTTATGTTTATCAGCAATCATATATGGCCCCGGCGCTTCTGGCCAACTTGGCCAGAAGCAGGCGGCATACCGCGCTGCCGTTCCCCGCCGCGCCCCATTCGATTTTAGCAATCCCCAAAAAAATCGAATGGAGGCCACAACATGGCTATTATCAATCTGCGGGATTTTTACTACTGGTACACACAGGATGAATTTGTGCAGGTGTCCGATGAAATGGCGGCGGAGCTTTTCGCGGGGAAAAATTCCGACAAGGCCCACGCCCGGCGTATGAGGCGAAACGATGTATTGTCTTTAGATGCTGGGGATGGAATAGAAGCGTCTGCCCAAGTCTATTCCACTGACAACCCGGAGGCTATTTTTGACAAGATGGATCAGCATTGCCGGTTGTGCTGTGCGCTTAATTCCCTGCCGGAAATACAGGGCAGACGGATAGAAGCACATTATATTCTCGGTAAAAGCCAAGCGGGGATCGTCGAAGCCGAGGGCGTTACAAAGGGTTCCGTTAGCATTTCCATAACTAGAGGGTTAGCGGCTATGAAAGTTTTTTTAGAAAATTATGATTCGCAGTCAAACTTTTGCCCTCAAAGTGACCTGATTAGTGAGGGATAGTTTTTCCCTCAAAAAAACCGGGTGAGGGATAGCCGGGGCCGGAGTGGTTGCTGTCACACGACAGGCCCGGTCGAACAGGCGCATATCCCTCCGGTTAGGCGAAGGGGCGGCGCAAAGCTATTCATAGTTTGAGCGTTGCCCATCGCCTACCCCCGGAAGTAAAAAACAACGGCGGCATATCCCGCCGTCATCGACAAGGAGGCTTTTGAAAAATGGACGTTATGGTTCGTGAGCCGTTGTCACAGGCGGCTTGCATGGGCTACATGATTATGGCGCTGGAAAATCTCGATTACAGGGACGAAAAAATCTGGCAGGTTATTGCCGAAATGAAAGAGCTTTTCGATTGGGTTTCCACCCCGGAAGCCGAGGAGCATTACCGCGAAGGCCCTTATTAAACCGCCCCCGCTTCTGGCCAAGTTGGCCAGAGGTGGGGAAACAAAAACAAACGACTATTATATATCTTGGGAGGGCGTCCGAAAATGCAAACACAAGTAAAATATCAAACCGAAACAAGGGTTGTTTCCTTTGGGGATAGGCAAATCAGGATCAACAGCCATACGCCCATACTTCCCCCGAAAGAGCGGGAACGCCGTAAGCGCGAAGCCGAGCAGCGACTTTTTGATGTGTTCAGCAAGTACGCAAATATTCCGAATTGAATCGGCATCCTTGTTATCGGGGGCCATCCGAGGTATACTATATATGTAGGTTGGCTCCCTGTTTCGATAAAGAAAGGGAGCTAAATATGAACATCAGAATGGATGCGGTTTACGCAAGGCAATCGGTTGACAAGCAGGACAGCATCAGCATTGAAAGCCAGATTGAGTTTTGCAAATACGAATTGAAAGGCGGTAATTGCAAAGAATACACGGACAAAGGCTATTCCGGCAAGAACACCGACCGCCCCCGTTTCCAACAGCTTGTAAGGGATATAGAGCAGGGTTTAATCAAAAAGGTTGTTGTTTACAAGCTCGACCGCATAAGCCGCTCGATTATCGACTTCGCAAGCATGATGGAACTGTTCACACGGTACAATGTAGAGTTTGTTTCCTCGACTGAAAAGTTTGACACTTCAACCCCGATGGGCCGGGCCATGCTGAATATCTGTATTGTATTCGCGCAGCTTGAGCGGGAAACAATCCAGAAGCGGGTAACGGATGCTTACTATTCCCGGTGTCAAAAAGGCTTCAAGATGGGCGGGGTAACGCCATACGGTTTCAAGCTGGAGCCGGTTGTCATGGAAGGCATTAACACAAAAATGCTGGTGGCCGAGCCGGAAAAGGCGGCGCAAATTAAACTGGCATTTGAGATGTACGCCGAGCCGCAGACCTCTTTGGGGGATATTGTCCGTCATTTCGTCGAACAGGGTATTAAATTTGACGGCAAGGAGATACAGCGGCCATCATTATCCTATCTGTTGAAAAACCCGGTTTACGCAAAGGCCGACCTCGACATTTACGAGTTTTTCAAAACACAGGGCGCGGAAATCGTGAACGACGCCGCCGACTTCACGGGGACAAACGGCTGTTATCTCTATCAGGGCCGGGGCGTGGCAACAAACAAAAGGTGGAGCCTGCAAGATCAAATCTTTGTCGTTGCGCCGCATGAGGGGCTGGTATCTTCGGATGTATGGCTTGCTTGCCGCAGAAAGCTGATGAATAATACCGATTTTGGCGGTACGCACAAAGCGAAAAATACATGGCTTGCGGGTAAAATCAAATGCGGGGTTTACGGCGCGGCGCTTATGTATGTTAAGCGCGATAAGTACAATGCTTATTTCCGTTGCCGCAGACGTGCGGAAACTAAAACCTGTGAGGGCGGCGGGAAAATCCGGGTGGACGAGGTTGAGGCTTTCGTATACGACGATATGTGCCGGAAGATGACGGATTTTCAATCGCTGACCGATAGCAAATGTAAAAAGGCCAACCCGAAACTAACAGCGCTGAATGTTGAGCTTGCACAGGTGGAAACGGAGATAGAAAAACTGATTGATACGCTCATGGGCGCAAACCCTATCTTATTATCCTACGCGAATAGCAAGATTGAAGAACTGGACACAAAAAAACAATCGCTGGCAAAAGCGATTGCCGATATGAGCGCCGGGGCTGTTTCCCCGGAACAAATCAAACGCATATCCGGGCATCTCAATGATTGGGATAATATCAGTTTTGAGGACAGGCGAAATGTATTAGATGCAATGGCTATTGCTATAAAGGCTACAAGCGATGTCATTGATATTATCTATAAATTCTAGTATGTTTCTCTTATCAGCCCATTATGTATCTTGTTGTACATCCGAAAGAGTGGCTACGTGCATTTCACCACATCGCTCAGCGGGAATATCGTGATAAGTGACGGGCCTTTGGCACGCAAATAGCCAGCAAGCTGAAAAAACGCAAGGACGCAAGCCCAATGGGCTTGCGTCCTTGTTTTACACTGCGCGCCCGAAAGATTGAATATGTCCGGCAAATATGGTATTATATAGTTATCAAAACTATCTGCATATTGGTGGGAAAAAATGGATAAATTCCGGCTCGTATCCGATTATAAGCCCGCGGGCGACCAGCCCAAGGCAATCAGCCGGCTAGTGGACGGCTTGAACGCGGGGATGCGCGAGCAGGCGCTTCTAGGCGTCACAGGCTCGGGCAAGACCTTCACAATGGCGAATGTCATCGCGCAGGTCAACCGGCCTACGCTTATACTCGCGCACAACAAAACACTCGCCGCGCAATTATGCAGCGAGTTTAAAGAATTCTTCCCGGATAACGCGGTGGAGTATTTCGTAAGCTACTACGATTATTACCAGCCCGAGGCATATATCGCGCACACGGATACCTACATCGCAAAGGATTCAAGCATCAATGATGAGATCGAAAAGCTTCGGCACTCCGCCACTTCCTCACTATCGGAGCGCAGGGATGTAATAATTGTAGCGAGCGTGTCGTGCATTTATACGCTCGGCGACCCAATCGACTACCGCGAAATGATCCTTTCCTTCCGCAAAGGGGTGGAAATGGGGCGCGATTACGCGGTAAAAAAGCTGGTTGAAATGCAGTATGAGCGCAACGATGTCAACTTTGTGCGCAATAAGTTCCGTGTGCGGGGCGATGTGCTGGAGGTTTACCCGGCTTATTTCCACGACACCGCGATACGTGTGGAATTTTTCGGGGATGAGATTGACCGCATAACCGAAATCAACACGCTTACCGGGGAGGTCAGGGCTGTACTTGCCCACGCGGCGGTTTATCCCGCGTCGCATTATATCGTGCCGCATGAGCGGATCATGGACGGCATTGAAAAAATACGCGATGAAATGGAACAGCGCGTTAAGTGGTTCAAGGAAAACGACAAGCTCGTCGAGGCACAGCGCGTCTATGAGCGCACCTGCTACGATATGGAGATGCTGCAGGAGCTTGGCTACTGCTCCGGCATTGAGAATTATTCCCGCGTTCTGACCGGGCGCGAGCCGGGATGCACGCCGTTCACGCTGTTTGATTACTTCCCCGAGGATTTCCTCTTTTTCGTGGATGAATCCCACGTAACTTTGCCGCAGGTACGCGGGATGTACGGCGGGGATCGCTCGCGCAAAGAAAACCTGGTACAGTACGGATTCAGGCTGCCGTCGGCTTTTGACAACCGCCCGCTGAATTTTGACGAGTTCTATACAAAAATCAACCAAGTTGTTTTTGTCAGCGCCACACCCGGTCCGCTGGAGCGCGAGCGCTCTGTTCAAGTTGTCGAGCAGATCATACGCCCGACCGGGCTTGTTGACCCGGAAATTGACGTGCGCCCAATAGAAGGCCAGATCGACGATGTTGTTTCCGAAATAAACCTGCGCACCGAAATCGGCGAGCGCGTGCTGATCACAACGCTTACAAAAAAAATGGCGGAGGATCTAAGCGCGTACCTCGAAAGGCTCGGCATCAAGTGTAAGTATATGCACCACGATATTGATACAATAGAGCGCATGGAGATCATCCGCGATTTGCGGCTGGGCGAGTTTGACGTGCTTGTCGGGATCAACCTGCTGCGCGAGGGGCTGGACATACCGGAGGTTTCGCTCGTCGCAATCTTCGACGCGGACAAAGAGGGCTTCCTGCGCCATGAAAGCGCGCTGATCCAAACCATAGGCCGCGCCGCGAGAAACGATAAAGGCAAGGTGATCATGTACGCGGACCATGTCACGGATTCCATGGAGCGCGCTATCTCCGAAACCTACCGCCGCCGCGGCATACAGCTTGCCTTCAACGAGGAGCATGGAATCACACCCGCGACAATCAAAAAAGAGGTCCGCGAGGTTATGCAGATTTCATCCAAAGAAGGCACCGAGAAAAAAACCAAGCGGAATATCCAAATGGGCCCACGGGAAAAAACCGAGCTTATCCGCCAGCTGACTGCGGAGATGAAAAACGCCGCAAAGCTGCTTGAGTTTGAACACGCGGCATATCTAAGGGATAAAATCGAGCGGCTTAAAACAGGGCAGCCGGCGTGATGTTCGTTCTCATTAAAGCGCGAGAATAACCCCTGCCACTTTTATCGGGGTACCCTTGTGATCCCTAAGCGTGCTTGCGATGGCGCGGAAGCGGCGGTAATCCCCGTTTTTCAGCATTAGGCGGTATTCGATGTCGTATGGTGTTTCCCCGGTGCGGTCTGAAATATGCGCCGAAAGGGCATCCAGCGCGCGTTTTTTGTCCTCCGGGTGAAGGCGGCTGATCCAGCTTTGCAGTTCGTCCGTGAAGTCCCTTTCATCAAAGAAGCCCAGCGTATGGCGGAATGCCTGTGACCATACGGTTTTATTATTTGGTGCGGCAGGGTCATCGGCCATGATTTCCATTTCCCACAACGCGGCTTCCAGCGCGTCATTCAGGAGCTTATATTTCATCACTTCATATTCACACGCGCGAAGCTGACCGAGCATACGCATTTGGTTTTGGACCCGGAATTTAACGCTGATAGGGGAGTAGGGCTTTGTGATATAATCCGCCGCGCCCAATATCAGGCCCTTTTCCTCGTCGTCGGCATCGCTTTTCCCCGTGGTAAAAATTACCGGTATATCCCGCGCCTTTGCCGAACCCTTCAGCGCGGCGATGACGGCGTACCCGTTCGCCTTCGGCATTGATATGTCAAGCAGGATAACTCCCGGCATATGCTTTTCGGCTAAGCTGACGGCCTCCCAGCCGTCCACAGTCGAATAAATTTCGTATTCCGCCCCCAGTATATGCGAGAGGATCAGGATGCTTGATTGGTCGTCGTCTACAATGAGTATGCTGCCGCGCCCGGTAAAGCTACTAGCTTCGCCCATATTTTTTCGTTTCCTTTCTTTTGCTGTATGGTTTAGTATATTCTACATTTGCAAAATATGCAATCTTGTTTCTATTTTCTATTTGACTTTTCCCTGTCCCGGATGTATCATAAGCGTACAGTAAAATATACATATGGAGCCTGTTATATGCTGTCAACCCAAATAGTCCCGCCCGAAGAGAAAAACGGGCTTTTTACCCCGCAAAACAAGCGCTGGGTGTTTTCCCTCATATATTTTTTCGTCTGGGCGGGGTTCGCTACCTTTATGATAGAATTCCTTTTCTACAGCCAAAGGCTGGGGATGACGAATACCCAAATCGGGCTCCTCAGCGCTTCTATGGGCCTGGCGGGCATGGTCATGCAGCCTGTTATGGGGTATGTCTGCGATTACCTGCGCACAACGCGCAAAGTGATCATGGTACTATTGATTTTCGGTGTGCTGTTCAGCCTTATGCTGCCAAGCGCGGGGGCAAGCGGGAGCATACCCGCCGTGATCGCGGTTGTTGCGGGGTACACGGTTTTTATGTGTTCCTTTATGCCTCTGCTGGACAACTGGGTCGCACGGGAATGTATAGGCCAGGAATCTTTTCATTACGGCTCTGTGCGCTGGTGGGGCTCGCTGAGTTTTGCGGCGGCGGCGTATTCTTACGGCAGGCTCTCGATGACGCCCTACTTGCCATTCGCCTATTACGGTAGGGCGTTTTTTCTTACACTCACGCTTTTGTGCATATTCCTGTATAAATATGAAAACATCGCAGTAAAGCAAAAAAAAGGCGGCGGACAAGCCGCGGGGGAAAGCAAGCCGAGTATCAAAGCGCTTTTCTCTGTAAGGGAATACATACTGCTGATGATTTTTATGTTCATGATCAGCCTTGCGTTTACGTCTTCTTCGTCCTTCTTCCCCGCGCTGATGCTGGCGCGCGGCGGCAACAACGCCATGATCGGTATGGCAGGGAGCATAAACGCGCTGATAGAAATACCGTTTTTCCTGTATTCACGCAGGCTTACAAACCGCTTCGGGCCCAGGGGTTCGATGCTTACCGGCATCCTGTTTATGTGCGCAAGGCTGGCGGGCTTTGCTTTCATAGGTTCCCCCGGCGGGATTCTTCTGGCGTATTTTTTGGTTGCGCCGTATGTCGGCCTTTTCCAAAGCGGGTTCATCTACTATGTTTACTCAATTGCACCGCGCGGCAGTGAAACCGTTGCCCAGACTATGATTCAGGCCGCATCCATGGGCTTGGCGGGGATGCTGGGTTCATCCCTTGGCGGGATTGTTATCGACAGCCTCGGTATTGATATCCTGTACCGCTCCGCTTTTATAATCGCGGCGGCGGGGCTGGGGCTGTTTGCTTATACATCGGTTTTGATTAAGAGAAAAGGGGAGAAGGGCTAGATTTATTTTTGTGTATATCCGCTTATACTAATAGCGGGTTATATAAATCATAAAAACAGGAGATGGAAAAACATGATCCAAATTAAAGCAAAGCCGCTTTGCAACGAAAGCTTCCGTAAGTACGGCGTGTTCCAAAATCTGCTTGACAACGAGTCTATGGCGAAAAATTCGGTTATCCCGGCGGGCTTTTTCCCGGATCTGATTCAGCTTAATTTCGGCACGACAACCTTGCCCTCTGTATGCTGCTGCCACATAACAAAGAAGGACAAAAACATAGTAGGCTTCATGGAGGCGCATCAATACACCTGTGAGGGGCTTTTGCCGCTGGATGCCGATGTTATCATTTTTGTCGGGACCTTAGGGCGGGGCGGGTTTTCCGCCGAGAACCTGGAAGCGTTCATCGTGCCCAAGGGGACTTTTGTAAAGCTGAACCCGCTGATCGTCCACGGAAGCCAATACTGCCTGGATACGCAGGAAGCGCATATCCTGTGTATGCTGCCGGAGCGCACATACAAAAACGACATGATCGCGCACTTGGTTGAACGTGACGAGGATAAGGCGGAGATTGTTGTGTAACTAAATTTAAAACAGGCGCGGAGGGGTTTTCTCCTCCGCGCTTATAGCAATTCCAGTTGTCTTTTACTGGAATTGCTATATCTGCCATGTTTGGCGGTTGCCGCTTTAGCGGCGAGCCAAACGGCATTTTAAATAAGTTTATAGCAGTTACGCTTTACGAATGTAAAGTGTAACTGCTATACTCAGGTGGATATTATGGACAAAGTGACCGAACAAATCCTACGTCGTCGTATGCACGGGCTGTACCTATCGCGTAAATGCGATGATATAGTCGAGCTTTCGCGCGAGCTTCTCGGGCTGCATTGCTGGTTCCACCGCAATGTCGCTTTTTCCGCGTTGATACGCGGCGCGCAGCTGGCAGGGTGGAAGAAGGCGCTTACAAAAACATGGGTTCACCACGCCTTGCACGGTGTAGCCCCCGATGACCTGCCGACGCTGCTCGCGCTCAATTCCGGCGGGTGGCGCTGGGGGGAAGAGTACAAAGAGATAGCCGACAAGGCCATAAACCTTATGGAGGACGGTGTGTATTCCCGTGCTGAAATGCGCCTTATTTTTGCGGAGGAATATGACAGGCAAATAATCGAAAGGGCGCTTTCCCCGTGGGGCGGTGTTTTCTGCGAATTGGCAAGGCTTGGCAAGGTCGCTTTCCGTGATATGACCAGCCGCGATTTTGATTTAATTGATGCCGAACCGATGCAAACATTTGAGGAAGTGTTGCCCGGACTGTTCCGGCGGTTTATTGCGGCTTACGGTCCCGCGACGCTCACAGACGCGGCATGGTTTTTCGGATTGCAAAAAGAGAGGAAGAGAGAGCTGTTCGCGCTGGATCTGGACGAATATTCGAGGTTTGACTACAACAAAAACGTCTATTACTATATTGACGATAACGCGGATATGGGCGGGATCCCCGAGCTTACGCTGCTGTCGGGCTTTGACCCTCTTATCGTTTCGTACACGGATAGGGGCGCGGTACTGCCGCCTGAATATAAAAAAGCGGTTATTATGAAATCCGGCATATGCCTTCCGACCGTCGCTGTAAACGGGCAAGTGGCGGGGCTGTGGAATATTAAGAAAGGCGAACCGATTGTAGAATTTTTCACTGCACAACCGAGGCGCATTAAAGATAATGCGTTTTATTTGGCTGACAGTATTTGCCTGCAAACACGGCATCAAATATATAGTGAGTTAAATTGAAAACGCTATAGCGTTTCGGGTCAGCGGGCAAAGCCCGCTGGCACGCATAGCGTGCAACTCACTATTTAGCAAGGTTAAGCCGCCTTTGGCGGCACGCGGCATTCGCCGCGAATTAAAAATACTGTAGTATTTTTAATTTAACCAGCTATAGTATTTTCTTTTATTCTGTCACACTGTAACTTGTAATTTCATGCAGACAATGGTAATATGGATACATATACTAAAAATAACGGAGGTATCCCGATGATCTATGAGCATCTGCTGCAAAAAACTACAGGCAATGTACGCGCAGGGCTGATCGGCTGCGGCGATTTCGGCTCCACCATCGTCACACAGGGCAGCACGGTCCCGCGCCTTGAGCTTCGCGTTATCGCGGAGCTTGACACACAGCGCGCGAAACAGGCGTACATAGACGCGGGGGTGCAGGAGGATAAAATCTCGCTTTGCGGTACGCTTTCACAAGCAAAAGAAGATTACTCCGCAGGTAAATATATAATCGTAGAAGACGCGCTGCTTTTAATGGAAATGCCGCTCGATGTAATCGTCTGCTGTACGCGCTCGCCCGAATGGGGCGCAAGATACGCAAAAGCCGCGATTGGATCAGGCAAGCACGTGGTTATGGTGGACAAAGAGGCAGACAGCGTGGCGGGGCCTATTTTAAAACACATGGCGGATAAAAACAATGTCGTCTACACAACCGACGACGGGGACGAGCCGGGGCTTCTGATGGGGATGGTCGGCTGGGCGCGGAGCATGGGCATGGAGGTGCTGGCGGGCGGCAACGCGCATGACGCGATGTTTGACCCGCAGGAGAAGACAATCCGCACCAGGGGAAAAACGATTTCCCTCACAGACGCGCAAATGCGCCTGATGGAGCGTGTAACCCCGAACAACCTCAGCGAGGTAATCGAAGCCCGCCGTGAATTGACGCGGTCTTTTTGCATAGACGAGGAATGCGGCGACCCGTACTGCCATATGGCTGTCGCGGCGAATGGAACAGGGCTTCTGCCCGACCGCCCCAACCCCTTGCATCCGCTTGTATACTGGGATGAGCTGCCGAGCGTGCTTGTCCCGCGTGAGATGGGCGGAATCCACGACAACGTGCGGTGCGCGGTGGATATCCCCACAATCATCCGCAAAAAAGGCGAGGCGCCCCACCGGGGGGGGGGCGCCGTCG
>Ga0099364_10014598_pt1 | contig 10430 bp, 8 predicted proteins | sample TergutTh196P3_FD_73070 | JGI IMG/M metagenome (GOLD analysis project Ga0099364, IMG submission 73070) | Microcerotermes parvus P3 segment gut microbial communities from Pointe-Noire, Republic of the Congo - Th196 P3 | ecosystem: Host-associated > Arthropoda: Insects > Digestive system > Gut ...
TATTATCTTTACCGGATAATTCCCGTTTTCGTTCGCTCTGCGGGTGTCTAATTTAACTCTGATTGATGCCATACATTTGCTATTATTTGCTATTATTTTATTTTTTACGAATCGGCACATGTCGCCAAAAGTAGTTGTAGTACGGTCGCAAAAATAGCAAATAAATCGCGAACGACCAACTAAAAGCACAAAAAAAGCGTTTTGATTTTTTCAAACGCCTGGTTTTCAGTTAGAGCGGCAAACGAGGTTCGAACTCGCGACCCTCAGCTTGGGAAGCTGATGCTCTACCGACTGAGCTACTGCCGCATTTTTAGGTCATGCAAAAGTAGCGAATTCTTTTGTTTTTTTGTATTTTTGGCGAAAAATTTTATTGATGGACAAACTTTCGGTAATTAAAGTGGGAGGTAAAATTGTTGAAGATGAGGAAACGCTTCAACAGTTTCTTGTAGATTTTTCAACAATAGAAGGTTCTAAAATTTTGGTTCATGGAGGTGGGAGTCTTGCGACGAAAGTTGCCACCCAATTAGGAATTGAGAGCCGGATGATTGACGGAAGGCGTATCACAGATGAGGAAACACTGAAAGTAGTTACGATGGTATACGCCGGATGGGTGAATAAAAGGATTATCGCTCGCCTGCAAGCGCTTGGTATCAATGCACTCGGTTTGACAGGAGCGGATTTGAACTTGATACGGTCGGTAAAGCGTCCGGTTCAGCCGATTGATTACGGTTTCGTTGGCGATATTGAAGATGTCGATGCCAGCATGTTGGCGAAGCTTTTGCTGCAGCATCTGGTTCCTGTCATGTCGCCGCTGACCCATGATATGAAAGGTAATTTATTGAATACGAATGCTGATACGATTGCAGCAGAAGTAGCTGTCGCATTGACAGGATTCTTTGAGGTGACCTTGATCTATTGCTTTGAAAAGAATGGAGTATTGAGAAATGAAAAAGATGAAGAGAGTGTAATCCCTTTGATTGACAGGAAAATGTTTATGCAATACAAAGAACAGGGCGTCATACAGGGAGGCATGATTCCGAAAGTAGAAAATGCTTTCCGGGCGATTGATGCAGGAGCGAATAAGATTGTTATTACAAAAGCTTCTGATATTCATGGAAATAAAGGAACAGTAATCCAAAATTGTTTGTAAAAATATTATTAAAAGCAGGTAAGAATGTAATATTTTGCTTATCTTTGTTGAAGTTTGACTTTGACAGGATGAGGAGGTATAATAAAAAGACAACGAAAAGGGCGAATCAAGGAGATTACGAATCAGTTTTCAGGAAACAGGAGCAACAATGGTACATGGTGTTTTTAACCAAACTGAATACACCGGTTACTTTCTGGCTATGTTTCTTTCTTATCTTATTTTTTTATCTGCAAAAGCAATTAGCTTTTCATTTTTATTATATTGAGCAGGAACAACTATTTCTTTGGAGTCGCGATTATTTTTCATCCCTTATAATGGAGCCGGCAGGTTTGACGCGGTATCTAACCGAATATTGCATACAATATTTTATGTATCCGTACTGTGGTGCCCTGATTATGAGTGCATTGTTTACTTTTATCGGGATGTTGACAGCGGGAATTATCAGGCGTATTGCTCCAACAGCTAATTTGTTTCTGTTGAGTTTGCTACCCATTATACTCCTGCTTTATGTACATTTCGATGTAAATTATTACTATCGGGGAACGATGGCATATTTGCTGATGTTGTTGATTTTTTATGGTTATTTTTTTATAGGGCACGTAGCTGTTCGTTTAATTTATGTAACTATTTTCGGTGTATTGCTGTTTTGGTGGGCTGGAGCGGTGGCTTTTTTGTTTGTAGTTTGTGTCTTTTTGTGGGAATTGCTTAATCGTTTTTCTCGGGCTTATGGTTTTATTTTACCACTTTTATTAGTCATAGGGTTGGCTTTTGGAGCAATCTATACCTCTTTGGTTGGTGACTACCGTTTCCTGTTTCTGCCTGATGGCTATTTTACCTACAAGCTTCGTCCAGGTATGGCGATTTATTTTTCCTGGATTTTCCTGCCTGTTCTTTTGATTGTATGCCGTTTTCTGCGTAACAGACATTATGTCAAGGACGGACGTAAATACATGGAAATCTTTTTACAGTTACTGTTGGTTGTTGCGGTTTTCCACTTTGGGATGAATAAATTTGCCAATCGTAATTCGGATTTTTACAAGGAATTAGATTATTATATGCGTACCGGGCAGTGGGACAGGATCATCGAACGGTGTAGCGGTGATATCAGGAATTATCTGTATAAATGTTGCCTGAATGTAGCTTTAGCTGAGAAAGGAGAGTTGGCAGAGCAGATGTTTTCATTCGATCAACAGGGATTACAAAGCATTTATGTGTCCTGGAACAGGATTTCGCACGTTTCGGTTTTGTTGACCGATATTTATTTTTCAATGGGACATATAGCAATGGCGCAGCGGATGGCTTTTGAGGCAAATGAAAGTTTGCCGAATGCAAATGGATCGCGCATGTTGAAACGATTGGTACAGACAAACCTGCTCTATGGAGCCTATCCCATAGCCGAGAAATATATTGATTTGCTGGAACAGACAATGTATTACAAAGAATGGGCTCGTGAACATCGCCGTTTTTTATGGAATGACGAAGCGATAGCGAATGATTCCCTGCTGAATGTGAAACGTGCATGCATTCTGAACACAAACATATTGTCTGAATTACAGGGTCTGCATGTCGACCTGGAATATATCGCCAGACAAAATCCTGCGCATCAAACCTCAATTCAATATGCAGGAGTTGTCTATTTGTTATCCAAGGAACTCTCTTTCTTTCAAGAGTTTTTGGACAATCATTATGGAACGGAAACATTACTGGCATTGCCAAAATCATTCCAGGAGGCTATTATCATTTTGTATGAACAGGATTCTTCCGTTTGGGAGCATTATGCTATTTCGGAATCTGTTGTTCAGCGTTTTAATGAATTTAGAAGACAAGTGTCGGCTAATAGAAATAACACAGCTGCATTGCCTGGTCTGATGAAAAAAAGTTTCGGCGATACCTATTGGTATTATTACATGTTTAAATAATAAAGAGCAAATTTTATGAAACGAAAGAATACGCAATCAGCCATAGCAAGGTTTTTACAGAAAAAATATGTTACGGCGATTTTGTTTGTACTGGGTATCGTTTCCTGTTCGGAGGATGTGCGTATCATCCGGACTTTTGACACACCGCCAGCCATATTTCCCGATTATACGGAAGTGACTATTCCTTACAATATTGCCCCCCTCTGTTTTAAATTAGCTGATTCGTGTGACTACACGAAAGCGCGTGCGATTTTTGAAAACGGAACGCAGCATATAGAGATCAAAGCAAAGAAGGGACAGTTTACGATTCCGCTGTCGGCGTGGAAAAAACTGTTACAAGACGCCTCCGGCAGTACGCTTCGTGTCACGATTCAGGCAAAGATACAGGGTGAATGGGTGGGTTATCCTGCATTCCGGATTTTTGTGGCGACCGAGCCGATAGATTCCTATCTTGTTTACCGGCTGATTGAGCCGGGTTATGAGGTGTGGAATGAGATGGGTATTTACCAGCGCTGCCTTGAGGATTTCAAGGAAAGTGTGATTATAAACAACAAACGAACCGATTACAGTTGTGTGAACTGTCATTCGTTTTGTATGCAGAATCCGGAAAAGATGCTTTTCCACATGCGTGCAAACTACCCCGGCACTTTACTGATTGACGGTGATCGTATTGAGAAACTGAATACGAATACTGAACAGACCTTGTCGGCATTGGTTTATCCTTCGTGGCATCCTTCGGGAAGGTATGTTGCCTTTTCGGTGAATAATACGAACCAGACTTTCCATACCACAGATCCAAACCGGGTTGAGGTCTTTGATTTTGCGTCGGATGTAGTAGTCTATGATGTAAACAGGCATGAAATCATTACTTCTCTGCCTTTACATTCGGACAGTATTTTTGAAACCTTTCCTGCTTTTTCGCCTGACGGGAGAACGTTGTATTTCTGTTCAGCAGATACCTTCCTGATGCCGTATGAATATAATAAGGTGAAATATAGCCTGTGTGCAATTTCGTTTGATCCCGAAAGCCGCAGGTTTGGTACGCGAGTCGACACGCTTTACAATGCGAAGGCGAGGGGAGGGAGGAGTGTCTCTTTCCCGCGTGTTTCACCTGACGGAAGATTTCTGATGTTTACGCTTTCGGGATACGGTAATTTTTCGATCTGGCATAAGGATGCTGACCTGTATATGATTGACCTTCAAAGCAGGAAAACAACTCCTTTGGACGCCCTTAACAGCAAAGACGTCGAAAGCTATCATTCGTGGAGCAGCAACAGTCGCTGGGTCGTATTCAGCAGTCGCCGGATAGACGGTCTTTATACACGTCCCTACATCGCATACATCAATGCCGACGGAGAACCGGCTAAACCTTTTTTATTGCCTCAAAAAGACGTCGATTTCTATCACCGTTTTATGAAGTCTTATAATATCCCCGAATTTGTCACCGGGAAGGTAAAGCAAAACGGTTACAGGCTAAGCGAAAAAGCGATCAACGATGCAGGGATTGATGTGACGTTTGGCGGAATGAGATAACAAACGCTAATCTATCTGATACCCTAAGCGTTTCATATTTTCTTTCAGCTGTTCCGGATAGATACGCAGTGCATTTTTATAGTATATTTTTTCAAGGACATCCTTTGGCAGGTTTAATCCTTTCATCAACTTTTTATTATGGGTCAGGTCTTCTCCAAAGACGTCATCTGTTTCAAGAAACCTGAACCAGTCTCCTGCAGATTTGACAAAATAAGCTACTGATGACTGATCCGGTCTCATGGAAAAATCCATACTCCAGCATAAACGATCCTGGTAGGTCATATAGAAATCTCTCAGATTGTCGTAAGATGGCAGGTTTACATAGTTAATGGTAGCCGAGATATCTAAATTACACTTCGGATACGTATCCATAATATAACGAAGGAAATCGAGCTGGGCGTCCTGTGTCATCAACCAGAAGCCATGCGCTACGACAATATTCAGGTTAGGATGACGGTGAAGCACACGCTCAAGCGCAATAATTTCTCTCCAGTACTCCACCGGATCGGCTGCCCAGTTAGTGCGCCACTCGAATGGTCCGTTTGGGTCGGCAATATGGAGGGAGGCAATGAAAACACCCTGACTTTCCAGCAGAGAAAACGCTTCCTCATGCACAGGGTCGTCGACATAAGGATATTTTACTAATGCAGGTTCTTGCCTGTAGCTGGGTCCGTACCAGATTTTGTATCCGATATACCCTGCCTGTTTGAATTTCTCAATATCAGCCGGATTGAAATATTCAATACCTGTCTGTGCCGGACGGTAAGTACTGAATGCACTTAACATTCTCCCGCCGGTATTCCGGATAGCCCGGTTCACATCATTTTGAGTGAGATTGATCCACATCGCTATATCTGCATTATACAAGAGTTTGACGGAATCTCTGATATGCAAATACTTCGAAAAACTGTAATCGGACGAATCACTGCAATGTGTATGCACGTCAATGCGGGGAATGTCCGGATACCTTGTTGTAAACTGAGCAAAAGTAAACAACGGAAACAATGAAATAAAAATAAAAAGATTTTTCATGAGTTATGCTATTTTTGATGAATAATAATGTACAGTATTTCAGTTATGAGTTGTGATTAATTGATTAATTGAATTTCAGTTATTCAGTTATTCAATTATTCAGTAATTCGTAATTGTCTGCCAGTGCCTTCCACAAATTATCATCAGGTGCGGGCGCTATAATTTCAACCTGTTGTTGTGAGACCGGATGGATAAATGCTATCCTGCGTGCGTGGAGGCTGATACCGCCGTCCGGGTTGGAGCGTTCGGCGCCATATTTCAAATCGCCTTTGACAGGGCATCCGATTTTAGCCAGCTGACAGCGAATCTGATGATGGCGACCTGTTTTCAATTCAATATCAAGCAGGCAATAACGTTCCGACTTGGCAATCAGGCGATAGTGCAGAATCGCCTGTTTGGAATGGGGCTTTTCAACATCGTGAGCCATGCTTTTATTTAATTTTTCGTTTCGTACCAGCCAGTGTATCAGTTCGCCTTCCGGTTCGGGGGGACAGTTTTTGGTGATTGCCCAATAAGACTTTTCTACTTTTCCCAGCCGGAATAATTCGTTGAGGCGGGCGAGCGCCTTACTCGTTTTGGCAAACAGCACGACACCTGTCACGGGACGGTCGAGCCGGTGAGACACGCCGACAAATACATTGCCCGGTTTGGTATATTTCTCCTTCAACCATGCTTTGAGCATTTCCGATAGCGGGACATCGCCTGTCTTATCTCCCTGCACGATCTCGTGACAGTTCTTATTTACTGCAATCAGATGATTGTCTTCGTATATTATTTCCATTTCTTTTTTTTTATTTCACAGAGTTTATCGGAGGAGACACGGAGAGCCACAGAGGGTTTATTAACTTCCTGTAACTGTATGCAGACCTTCCGAAAGTTGCGCTTTTTTGCCGTTTGGGAACACCACTTCGCAGGATGTGCCATCCGGGACGTTTACTATAACTGTCAGTCTCCTCCCCTGCCTGCTGACAGCCACCTTGATTTCACCGCTAACGGAAGCGATTGTTGTGGAGACTTCAGTCAGCGGACCCATCTGTGGCGCTATCCGGAATGTACGGAAACCGGGCGAAACAGGCTCTACCCCGCAGACTTTCTGACTCAGAATGGTGAGCGGTCCGCCACTCCACGCATGATTAATCGTTCCGCCACCAAACCCTTCTTCTCCAATACCCCAACCTTCAAACAGGGTGGTATATTCTTTGTAACTCATCATCTTCTCATAGCGCTGCTTCATCCGTTCGATGGCAAAAGCCACTTCACCCATTTGGCACAACGCTTCCAATACATATTTCTCCATATACGGACTGGCATGATATTCCTGTTTCAACACCTTTACCAGCGCCGGATATTTATCCCTTGATGCCAGCCCTGAAACAACAGCCATTGCCTGTGCGCGATCATCCGTTTCGCCCGGATAGTCAGGCGAGCGATAAGCTGTTCCCGTCCAGAATTTTCCGTCAAACGCATTTTCGATACCTGCCATCATAAGCCCGATATCGGCTGCATCCTCTGTCCTGTTCAGCTGGAGCGCAAATTCGCGTTCTGCTTTCAGCGCCAGGTAATACCAGCAATTCGTCAACACTCCCATATCAATATTTGTTCCCCAGTCGCCCCACGACCATTCACCTGCACGCTCAATAGCCAGACCATTTTCGTCAACCTGCCATACCTCGTGCAGATAACGGTGCAACCGGTCGTAGATCACCGGAACGAAACTGCTGTCAGCGCTATAAAAATACTGCGTATAGAAACCGTACCATCCTACCGAAGCGAGCATCTGTAACGGAAGTTCCTTATTCCAGTTGCCGGCAGGTACAGGCGAAAAAATCACGCCATCGGCACGCTGCCAGTTTATCAGCTCGTAAATCCCCTTTAAAGCCAATTGATGTGCCGGAGGCGTCAATGCATAAAAAGCCTCTCCCAGCTCGTTCACCGCATCTCCCCACCACTGTGCGCGTTCCCTGTCGGGACAATCCATATAATTGTCGCGCATAGTTATATATAATGTACGCGCGGCACGCTTCCACAGTTCATTCAGCCATTCATCGTTACAGCGGAACGGCTCCACAAAATCCGTATCATATCCCGTCTCACGGTATTTCACTTCAAGCACTTCCACATCCGGCGGAAAAACATACCATACCTCGTGACCGTTCATCCAGCCGAAACTCTCATATGCCTGTTCGCCGCTGCGGGTGATATACTCGGCGCGAACATTGGGCGTGCTGCCGCCCATATAATTATCAGTCTGTATATGAATCATGGCGCCCGCTTCGGCTTTCACCCTGAAATAAGGGGTGAGCTGGCAGTTATAAGGCAGTTTACAGAAGAGGGTATCGCCGTTTTCCGATTTCCGGACAGCAGGATAATCCTTCAATCCGTAATCCTTCCACAAAGGAACCGGTCGTTTGACTAACTTTCCCAGTGGAGAATCCTCCACATGTTCAAAGTAAGACACATTCGACAGACGTCCGGTAAACCCTTTCAAATTCCATCCGGCAATTTCCCTGCGTGCGTCAAACCGGATATTACTTTCGGGCAGCCGGTAATTGGGAAAAGGCGCATCCGTATCCTGATAAGCTCCATACACCATACCACGCCAGGTCTCATCAGAAACAATCTCCGTGTCGGCGCTTACCGCCTCAAACAACAGCGCGGCGGATCCGCTGTTCGCATGATTAAAGCCGTTCTTGCCAAAATGCCAGACTAATACCGCAATCGTATTCGCCCCTTCTGTCAGGTAGGGAGCAATGTCTACTTCGTCATAATACGTTGCATGGCGTTCGGGACCCCGTTTCAGTCCGCCTTCAAAAACCACCATCCGGTCGTTAATCCACAACCAGTATTTGGTATCGGCTGCAATACGTGCTGTCATGTGTGACGGACTGTTTGCAAGCGTCACATCTTTCCGGTAAATAATCCATGTGTTGGGCGTACTCTGACTTTGCTCGAAGCTGATCCATTTCCCTTTCCATCCCGTTGTCGCCCAACTCAATGACGACCAGCACAAGATAAGGGCTATACATAAAAATTTCTTCATAACCGTTTTTATTTATTTTTTATTCTCCAAACAGAGCCATTATTTTAGGCAGAAAGATAATAATCCCGACGATGATAGAAGTCAACGTAACGATTAATACTGCTCCTGCAGCAAAGTCTTTCACTTGTTTGATACTTTGGTTAAATTCGGTAGAAAGCGTGTCCGACAATGCTTCGATAGATGTATTAAATGTTTCAGCGGCTAACACTCCGCCTGATACGATGATAATCGCTATCCATTCGGTAGCCGAAAGATGAAAATAAAATCCTGCTCCCGCCACAATAAAAACGGTAAGCAGATGAATTTTTGCGTTTTGTTCCTGAACTACCATCCGCCGGATACCGTTGACCGCGTATCCGAAACTCTTCATCAATCGTTTGAGTGAAACTCCTTTATCCTTCATTTCTGTTTGTTTTCTAAACCGATTGACAAATATACAAGAAAAAAAATCATAAATCGAATGTTGGAGCGAAAATAATCCTGTATACTGCCAGAATTGTAAATCAAAAAATCTCTGTGTTCCTCTGTGTCTCCGTGCCTCTGTGCTGGAAAAAAATCAGCATACCATTTTCAGCACAGAGGCACAGAGATTCACAGAGGAAATTTTTGTTGATTTGAGATAAAACCCATAACTTTGTCAGACAATTGAAGTTCATTTTTATGAGGACGACGAAAACAAGAGCACAAAAAGCCCGGCAGGTTACCTGGGCTGGATCGGTTATCAACGTTGTTTTATCCTTTGCCAAAATCGTGGCAGGATTTCTCGGCCAGAGTTCCGCGATGATAGCCGACGGGATTCATTCGCTGAGCGACCTGGTTACCGACGTGATTGTCATTGTATTTTTTCGAATTTCCGAAGCGGAGAAAGACGATGGACATCCCTACGGACATGGCAAATTTGAAACGTTTTCTACCTTTTTGATTGCTTTGGTATTGTTTTTTGTCGGGTTATGGATTTTTTATGAAGGAACGGGTAAGATTATATCAGTCATAAACGGCGCATCTTTGCCTCAGCCTCAAATGATTGCTTTCTGGGCGGCGCTGATTTCAATTGTCTGCAAGGAAGGTTTGTATCAGTACACCCTGCAGGTGGGCAAACAGATCAAAAGCCAGTCGATCATAGCCAATGCCTGGCATCACCGTACCGATGCGTTTTCGTCCATCGGTGTAGCTGCTGGCATCGGCGGAGCCATTTTTTTAGGTGATACATGGGTGATCCTGGACCCTGTTGCCGGCGTTATTGTGAGTTTCTTTATTTTGAAAATGGCTGTCGAGCTGTCTTTACCCAGCATTCAGGAGTTGATGGAGGCTTCGCTGCCGCCCGAAACAGTGCAGGAAATAGAATCGCTGATTATGCAGGACAGCGAAATTAAAAGTTTCCACAAACTTCGTACCCGTAAAATCGGGGATGTTTATGTGATTGATGTACATATTCAATTGAGTAAAACAATTTCTTTAGTGCAGGCGCATAATATTTCCGGCGCCCTTTCGCATCGCATCCGCCAGGCGTTTGGCAGCAGGACACAAATAAATATCCATACCGAACCGGTTGATGAATGAGAAAACTGGGCTCAGTCGTAAATTCTGTGGGAATGATAACATATTGAGATATTATTTTTTCAGTAATGACAGAATGCGCGTATAAAATCGCCGTAGGCGTGTAACTTGAATAACCCCTTGCAATCCGACAGGAGCAGCTCGGGGCAATAGAAACTCCAACCTCCCATCAACCCCGTAGCGGGTTGAACTCCTTCGG
>Ga0099364_10014599_pt1 | contig 10429 bp, 11 predicted proteins | sample TergutTh196P3_FD_73070 | JGI IMG/M metagenome (GOLD analysis project Ga0099364, IMG submission 73070) | Microcerotermes parvus P3 segment gut microbial communities from Pointe-Noire, Republic of the Congo - Th196 P3 | ecosystem: Host-associated > Arthropoda: Insects > Digestive system > Gut ...
CAGTTTTTTTAGTTTTTCGATTTTATTTCCGTTATCATTAATCACTTCAAACTGCAATTCTTTACGACTATAATCCAGAAGCGATTTTATATTTTCGTCTTCCAAACGCTGTTTTTGCCTTGAAAATTCAATTTTTATGTCTTTCAAAACATTAACGGAAGCCGTTGCAGTTAGTCCGATAAACTTTATTTTTCCTTCTCCGTTTTCATCTTTCGGACTTAATTTGTCTATCGTTTTGGCTAAATTCAGATAGGAAGTTCTAAAATCGTGTCCCCATTCAGAAAGGCAATGCACTTCGTCAACCACCGCATAAGCAATAGAAAAGTTGGCGACAATTGCACTTATTTTTTCTCTGAAACTTGGTATTTGAAATTTTTCGGGCGAAATCCAAACAAACAAATATCTACCCTGTTCAAAATCACTTTCTATTTCCTTTTTATCTTCTTTCTCGCTCGTGATATAATTTACATTTGTGATAAGCGTGTTTCTCAAATTATCATTTTGGTCAATCATCAACGATTTGATTGGACAGACCACAAAATTGACACTCGGTTGCAACAGGCAGGGAAGTTGATAGCATAAAGACTTTCCGCCGCCTGTCGGCAAAAGTCCGATAGTATCTTTTCTGTTCAAAGCATTTGCGATTATCGGATATTGTCCTTCCCGAAAACTTGGTTTATCAAAAATGTTGTCAAGAAAAAACTCTAAAATTTGTTTATCTTCATCTATAACCTTGTAATTGATTGGCTCGGTTGTGCTTACTCTGAAATAATTTTTATCTTTTAAAATGTCGAAATAATCAGTCCGAACAAAAATCACATCTTCGTTGATTTTGTTTTCATCTGTATATCGCTTGAACAACGAAAAGTCAATATTTATCGCTTTTGTTGTCGGCTGAAACTTGTTTTTGTCGTTTGTAAGTTCAATATTGAAACTCGGCTTTTTAAGTTCCTGTTTATTTTTTAGTTGCCAAAGATTATCAATCCAAATCAGCAAATCGTTTATTGCTAATCCTGCGAAATCCGGTAAATGCTCGTGAGATAAAATATTGAAATTCCAATTTTCCTCAAAAGTCAAATACTTGTGAATAAGCAACTCAATGAGTAAAATCTGAAAACGGATTATCGCCGTAGGCAGTAATTTCGTTTGAAAATCTTCTTCACTCATTTGATTTTCTTCTATTTTTGCGCAAGCATTTTTGTAGAACGCAAAAAGTTTCTCATACCGTTCAAAGTGTTGCAAAATTGCCTTAACTTTTTCGGGATAAGTTCCATTTTGTAGTTCTCTTGTCGTAATTCTGATTGTTGTAATTCCTTTGATTGACAAGTATTCATCTCTGATGCTGTCCGAAACTCTTGTTACTTCGTCAAGTTTATGCTGTTGTCCGTCAATTTCAATCACGAGTTTGGCTTGTGGCAAATAAAAATCAACTTGTTGATTGATAAATTCTTTGTTTTCTTCGCCGACAATTTCGTTGATTTCGATTTCGGGAATTAGCAAAGATTGAATAAATGAATATTCGCCAAATTCGTTTGGAATAATTCTCTCGAAAAAATCTTTGGCAGGATAATAGTTTCGTTCTTTGTCGCCTTTTATGGTGTCGTTCCAAATTGGTGTTTGATTGGTTGCAAACAACAAGCGTTCTTCAAAATTGTCAAATTTGTGGATTTCGCCTAATTTCGATTGCAGATATTTTGAAAGAGTTGTCGGGAAACCACGTTGCAAAATATTTTTCAACACATACAAAATCGGCAACAAGTCAGCATTTGTCTGACTTGTAACAAGATTTTGAATTACAAAATTCGGATTCGTGTATGTATAATTTGCTGTGTACTTCTTCATTCATCAAGTTTTTCTCGGCAAAAAGGATGATTTGCCAACCATGTCAAACAGATAATTTCTATCTCTAAATAGATGTAAATTATGATACAGCCAAGTAGATATTGCCGAAATCAGCCATACAACAATTAATTCTTTCATTTTTAATGCTTTAAAATCATTTCGTCAATTTTTGCCATTTTTATATTCTCTCTGTTGTACCGATTTTCTCAAAATAACAAGGCATGGTACTCACCTTACCAGCCTCAAGGTATCGCCAAACACCCACTGCTACAATAAGAAAAGCCCATGCCTAAAAAATAACATGAGCATTTACTTATCACCTTGTAGCAGACTTCATCAATTTGGCGATTTTTGAGGCTACAGCAATAAAGCAAACGCTTTATTATCAATCAATATCCTAATCTTCTATTTTCCCATAAGCAAACCGTTTTTTGAGTTAGTTTCGCAAAAGTAGTAAATCTTTTTTTGAAACTCCCTCATCTGCTTTGGAAAATATTCGATTAAAATATTTTCGGCATGGGCTAATACCCTTTCTGGTTATTCTTCGTTTAAATTTCTGAGCGTAAAGATAAGAATAAATATCTCCAGAGGGTGGTCTTTGAAAAATTTCCCAACATAATGAATAAGATAAAATTCTTGGCATCGACTTTACAGGTTATCAAAATAATGTCTATATTTGCAAGGTAAATATTTTAATACGGCGCTTTATGTTAGTAGAACGAATTGCAAATAACCAGATTACTATTTCCTTTTCTTCGGGGACTGATGCTTTTAGTATTCAGCGTTTGATTGATTATGCTAAATATCTGGAAGCCACCTCTAAATCAAAAGCTAAGCAATCCGATGTAGATAAATTGGCTGATGAAATAAGCGCCAATTGGTGGGAAAGGAATAAACACCGTTTCCTGAAATGAAAATTGTTGTTGATGCTAATATCGTTTTTAGCAGCATTTTAAACTCCAATGGAAAAATCGGGGACTTACTAATCAATTCCAAAAGATTTTTCTCATTCATTGCGCCTGATTTTTTAAGAACAGAAATATACGCACATTACGATAAACTCATAGAAATATCCCACTTGAGGTTAGAGCAAATCCTTGAATCTGAACATCAAATCTACAAATCCATTACGTTTATTTCGGAAGAACAAATCAGTCTGGAAAGTTGGCAATTTGCAGAGAGCCTTGTCTCGGATATTGACCCCAAAGACATTGTTTATGTTGCCTATACAAAGCAGTTTAAAAGTAAATTGTGGACAGGGGATAAGAAATTGATTAGCGGACTGACCAAGAAAAATTATAAAAATATCCTTACCACAGATGATTTATTTTTTATCAGGAACGAAAAAATGAGAATTGATTAACTCCTTTTTCCACCTGTTTTAGCAGCATACACGCCTCTTTTATCCCGCGACACAAATAATGCCACCCCAAATACCTGAGTATCTAAGGCGGCATTAAAAGGGGCTATAATCACCTCCTTTCTTTTTACCCTCCTGTTTTTTGCAAGCCCCAAATATGTGTCATTATCTGCGGAATATTTTGTCTTCACTCTATAAACCACCTGTACCCCTGTTGCCCATTTAGAGCCTCCGAGATGCCACCAATAAAATCAGTGGCATTGACTGACCTGTTCAGGAAAGTATCAATGTAACTGCCTTTATTGGCACTTGTGAACAGGTTATATACATTCCAAAGGTTGATGCCATTGTTCCTGTCCCTGCTGAAAGCCTCATCACGATAGTAATTTTTTGCGATGATGTTGATATGGCTGTCTGTCAGTTCAAGGTTGGGTAGCAACTTCTTTTCCTTTGGGGGCAGGCATTGATATAACTTTGTTTTGCCTATCAACTGTGCAAATTGATGTTCAGTCAGGCTGTGCTGCCTGAAGGTGTTCATCATCTGCAAATGGCGGGATACATTGTAGAACTGAAATAGAGAAACAACCTGCTGCAATAATTCTACGTGGCTCATTACCCTGATTTCTTCTCTGTAGCCATCTGTTGAAACACACAGATTGCAGCATATCATGTTTTTAAATCCAATAAAAACCTTGAATTTCTCAAATGTCTTTTTGGAATACAAATTCTCATGGTTGTATGCCCTGACACCACCTATGCTTAAATTCAACGGATTGCCATTTATATCTTCATGGATAGTTGGGATTTCCATTACAAATGCCATTCTCTCGTAATACAGTGTTTTATCCATATCCAACAATTCATTGACTGACTTGTGGACTGCTTCGGGAGTCCTGCCTTTGATTACATGAGATACTCTTATTTCAGGGTTATTGATTCTTTCACGAGGAAAAACCTTGACAGCAGCATCATATACTGTTTCTATAAAATTGACATGGCTGATGGTTACTTCATTATCCTTGCTGAAAACAGGGATTACACAGTCATTTTTCAGATGTTGCAGGGTGGCTTCCCTTGTGTTGGCTTCAATGAACTGTCTGCTGTGCCCATTGCTCACATTCATTTCTGCCACCTGCATAGTTTCTACCTCCATGTATGGACTGATTGCTGCCTCTCTGTTAATATGTCTGACGGGCATAAGTTGCATTGTTGCTTCCATGATTCATTGATATGGGTTGATGATTAATAATTGCCTTTAAATTCTCGTTTTCTACCTGCCCCTCGTTGCACCAGTCAAGAATTGCCTTACCTGTGTCGGGGGTGATGATAAAATCAGGCTTATCCATGAAAAGATTAGTCCTGTCCTTGCTTGCTTTGGCAAAATGCTTCAAATCCATATCAAGGACAATCGTAAATTCATAGTCTATGCCATCACGCATGATGGTTTTCAACCCTACCTTTTCAGGTACAAACTTTCCATTCTTTTCATTGAGAACATAATCCTGTTTTGTCCTCATGGTTGAGATTACATGACTGTTGCAGTTCAGTATCTTTTGAACAAATGCAGTCTGTCTTGGAGTAATCTTGCCCCAGTTGGTAAAACTGTTGCCCTGCATCTGGGAGTGAATTTCAAGCAGATGTTCCCAGCAATGGCTCAAACTGTCAATTATAATCACTTCCATTTTTGCACCCTCGCAGACATCTATTGCCTGGATATACTTTTCGGGTGTAAAGGGACTTTTCAGGTTCAATACATTGTAGTTCCCCAAGTGGGCATACAAATCCGCACTTCCATTCTCGGTGTCAATGATGGCTATTTTTGCCCAGTCATTGGTCATACCATAAGCCAGCAAAAGACTGCTGTAAGTTTTGCCTGAGCCTGAGCAACCTGCCAGTGCCAACTTAATTTTGGCCTGTTTCTTCGATGATTTTCTTAATTCCATAATCTGTTATATATTAATCGTTAAATAAAAATAATTCAATAAAAAAAGTAGATGTCTCAAACTGAAACATCTACCTGATGAAGATTCCACACATTATAACGTGGCAATGGTTGTTGCGCCTCCACCTTCCCCCTGTTGATGGAGGAGTAGAAACTGTTCGCCTGTTTGTGTAGAAACAACTTCACTGATGACAGGATTATCAATTTCACCGCTATCAGCCTTTTTGCTGCAAGCGCCTGTTTCTAATCCGTAGACAAAGAAAAGTTTCTGTGTCTTTTCATTTCTTTTGATGTCAATTCGCTCTATCCCATTAAGTTGTTTAAACTGTGGAATACTCCATGTTTGTAAAAATGCTAAATCCCGTACCATAATATTATATTTTGAATAGTTGTGAGGGGGACTATCCCAACTCCAAAGTCAGGGGGGAGTGGGGTTATTATCAGGTGGCACTCTAACAACGTTCAATTTTTTGGTAAACTATCCACGACCCACATATTTTAAACCATACCGCCTCGTTGAAATGCCGCATGATGTATTATCTTTGTATGTCTGGAAGGATATATCCAATTTCCTGCCTGCATTGCCTGCGGGCTTCTATGGAGTTTTTGAATTTTATTGCGAAATGAATCGGACAAAACAGTTATATGAAAAGTCAAATTTCAATGATTTGATGTTTGGAGGTATCAACAAATATGCGGGGTTGTCAAATAGGGTGTGCATTTTTGCAACATGAAGCGGGCACTTTTTGTTTTGATACTTCGATGTTATGGATTGCATCATCGGCTATTGGTGTTTATAACAGCGAATGTTATAGTATCTAACAAAAAATGTTACACATTGCAACACGCACTTTTTTCCCTCTTGCATATATGAAGGATTGTACTTTGCCGCAAAAAAAGCAGCCAATAAACAATATATTCATCTATTGGCTGCATAATAAACAGGATAACATTACAGTTAATTTGGGAGCATGGTTTTCTCTCTGACCAATTCCATGTATTTGACAATTCTACCGCCGACTGTCTTCTGATATTCATGTACAATAAAATAGTCCTTCATTCTGGAAGCTGTTGCTTTCCTTCTGATATTCAATATTTCATATACATGTTGCAGGCAATTTTTCGCCACTTTCAATTCGACAGGATTTTGATACCCAATTCTTTTAACCACCAACTCGATTATCTTCTTTGCTGACGGCATATCGGAAATCTTGACAAGTTCTCTTTTAATCAGCGTAACACTATAGTTCAGTTCCCTAATCCTTTCCATACCAAGTTTGTAATAGGCTTCCGATATAAATGGATACTTGAGTTTAATTACGGCGATTCTTTCCGTATTATTTCCGAAATTTTGGGTAGTCACTAACTCGTGATATTCATCCATTGCATCTCTGAACTTAATCCTTGTTGCGCTGTTTGCCTTTAACCTGTCGGAATAACTCTTTCGTGTTAAGCATTTTGCATTTAGACCATTATCCCGATAAGCAGTAATCAATGAAAAAGATTTATTGTATATTTCAGTTTTGAGTTTATAATCCAACAGTTTTTTATTCAGCAGATTATAGTCCAATACAAACTCATACTCTTCATTTACACGAATAAATCTGTCCATAAAATGCTCTTTACCCAAACTCAAAATCCTCTCTTTTCTCAAATGTTTATCTTGGCTATTATACTCACCTACTGCTTTTTGAGAGATTTTATATTCTCCTTCCTCAATAGACTTATAGTCCGCGTAAGAAACATCACCTTTGTAACCAGTATTGGCAACAATCTGTACGACTGTATCCCTGTAGGCTGAATCCCTGATTCTTCCTATAATCTGGACAAACAGCGTTGAAATATCGTACAGTGTGTTTGGATTTTTACCATTACTCACTACATAGGTTTTGCCCTGTTCGTCAAATATGTCGCATCCTTCAAAACAGGTCGATGTATAAAAGTTGATTTTACAGGGCGGGTCGGAAGGTTTTCCGATGTGATAGCCCTTCAATTTTCTCTCATTATCTATACCGTTTGCGCATACAATCTTCACGTCATCAGGCTTTATATTTGTCTTCTGCAATACACTTGCGATGAACTTGACGCTGTTGACGAAGAAATGGCAGTTACCAAAAATCCTGTCATTCAGTTTATCCCTTACCAGGTCGACAACATATCTTAATGGTGATGAGGTTGGCTGTTGAATGACGGTAACAACTCTTTTGTCCGGTCATATTACCTCATATACAGGCATACCCTTTAGCTCTTGTATCATAAACTCTTCGCATAATGGGGTTGCCGTCATACACGTTTTCTCGTTAAACCTGGAAGCCAACTCCAATAATTTCGTTATTGCCTCATTGCGGAATGTATATTGATTGAAAAGTATATGGTATTCGTCAACCAAAAGAAAACATTCGCTGTACACATCAATGCCCATTTCTTCAAATACGCTGATTACTCTGGGCAGAGAATTATATACCACCGCAATCTTCCACACATCATGGGTGCGTATATATTCTTCAATTTCCCGATTGTTAATACCCCCATAAACACCAAGAACATTTTCCTGATGTTCTTCCGTCTCAACCTTATTTATCACTAACGAAACAAATGGCATGGCAATGATTGTATTCCTGTCATTGCTTAAAGCCAGTTCTGTCCCACCACAGCCTGTTGCGCCTTTGTTGAACAGGCAATTAATTGGCAACTCATCCATGAAGTTGCCCAAATAGTTTGCTCACGATGGAGCGAATTTTTTTTCTACTAACATAATTAATAGTTTTAAAATAAATATTTCTAATTGAAAATCAATTAGTTTATAACTCCATATTTTTTTGTTTTTAATCTATTTTATTATAGAAAAAGGGATTTCAGGCACAAAAAAATATGAACTCAACCTGTGTTGCAATCTGCAAAAAAATCCGTTTTCTTAAAATTTGGCTGGCAAGACCTGGTATGCCGTTTCATCAATTAGTACGTCAAACACACACATTTTCTATTGAATTACAGTCAATAAGAAAAATTTTTATAAACCAATGCACATGGAAAATATAAGAAGAAGTATGGTTTTACCCTATTATTTACACGAAGTTAAAAAACATATTTCAAAAATGCAAGTTTTCGGGCAATTATTTTCACTCCGCCATTCGTTTTTAACATTTTGAGGTTTGGGGACTATTTCAGAAATCCTGTTAGAGATTATATCGAATAAGCAACTTCTATAAATCACGTATATTGAATATCAATTTATTATAATCTAAATAATATAATGTCAATCGACAGAATCTTTTTTGTTAGAACTCTTATCGTACGTTCTAACAGACAGGGCTTTCTGTCTTCTCAATAATCCTTCGATGTAATCTTTTGCTTCATCTATTATATTTCTGATTTTGCTGCGTATCTTTGCTTCGTCATTGACAGCAAATAACTCATCCGATTCTTTTATTAATCCATCAGGTATCGCAGCTTCAATCCTTTTATCTGTACAACGTTTTAATACAAAAAAATAATTTTGGAGAATCTGCATGCTTTGCGGATTATTCAAATACTTTAGCATCCTGTTTTCTATTGAAAGATAATCTTGATTGTAATCATAATAATAGATGCCGTGGTAAGTTTCTGATAGTTTCAAAACATTATTTACAAATCTTGTAAGCGGCATTATGACATCCTCAAATGATTCATTGACTTTTTTCTCAACATCCAAACGAATATAGCCAGCCTGCTGCTCCTGAGCCTGTTTTAGAATCGGCTGCTCTGCTTTTTTAAATTCATGTTCTTTTTCCAGAATAAATTTTGAAGCGTCTTTTGAGGTTATATTATTATAGGTCTGAAATGCAGAATCTGTTTTATGCCCCGTGATTTTTTTTATCATTTCTTTGGGGTATCCCTTCAATAACATATTGGTTGCAAAGGAATGTCGGGCGGTATGGGTGGTTATCAGTTCCCATTTTTCAGCCTTTTTGATTTCTATATTTGTCCCGATTTGTTCTCTGTAGGATATTTCTTCATTGATGCCTGCCTCTTTCGCTATCTCTTTGATACATCTGTTTAAAGTGCCTGTATCATTGACTGTTTTTTCAGGAAAAGAGTTGTCATATTCCGATAATATTTTATTGACAATTGGATTGATTATGGGTATAGTAACCTGCGTATTGGTTTTCTTCTGGTATAATTCAATCTCATTTTCTCTTATTGCTGCGTTCTTCAAATTGCCTATATCGGATATTCTTTGCCCTAAATAGTATTGCACAACAAATATGTCTCTTACAGTCTTTTTCTTTCCGCCTAATTCCAAGTTATAAATTTTCTGTATTTCTTCCTCCGTTAAGTAAATTGAATTGTCATCTTTGACTTCGTCTTTCAGTTTCTTATATTTCGTTATTCTGTTTGCTTTTAAATCAATCAATGAATAACTTTCTGCTTGATTCAAAAAGATAATAAGCGTACTGACTTTATTATTGATTGTTTTAACCTTTTCTCCCTCTTCAATCAGATATGCTTCATACTTTTTCAGTACGTCATAATTGAATTGGGAAAAGGTATTTAGCCTGATTTTCTGCTCTTTAACAAACCGTTCAAATACATTTACATCCCTTTGATACTGTGCCTTGCTGCTTGCTTTGGCAGTGGAATTCTCGTCTATGCTATGCCTGAACCAGTCAATCGGATTACTTTCCAAAGTGGTGGTTTCGCCGTCAATATACTTTCTCAATAAGGTTTCGCTGTCATAAATTAAATGGGTATTATTCGCAATGTATTGTTGCCACTCATCAAAAAGTTTTTGACATTCTTTGATTCGGTCGTTTACCCGCGTGTTATTTTCAACATAAATTTGCACTAAGGAATTATCCGTTTTAGCCCTTTGGGTTGTGCTGTTCCAATGCTGTGGAAGCACTTTACAGTCCGTTCCAATATTGATTTTGATTTGCTTTCCATCAATAGTGCGGTAAACCAAAAACACAGTTGTCGGTTTGTCGCTCTTTGGCTCTCTCAAATTGAAACTTGCTTTCCGTTCCATAAAAAAAATTAATTGTTGCATACAAAGATAGTTTTTGTTCTTTAATTCCGTTCTTTTCTCTCTGTTTTTTCAGCAGTTTTTTGGAACGTTCTTTAAAAATCACATTGACTTTCTTTTTGTATTTCAATTATTTGTAAAAATATTTTTGTGTTTCAGCGAAAAGATGTATTTTTGCAGACAGTACATTGAAGTATTTGAAAATGAAAGAGAGAAAAGTGTTCGGATTAGAGCGGAACGTATTCTTTACGGGGTTAACGAGTTTCTTTACCGACACCTCTAC
>Ga0099364_10014600_pt1 | contig 10429 bp, 6 predicted proteins | sample TergutTh196P3_FD_73070 | JGI IMG/M metagenome (GOLD analysis project Ga0099364, IMG submission 73070) | Microcerotermes parvus P3 segment gut microbial communities from Pointe-Noire, Republic of the Congo - Th196 P3 | ecosystem: Host-associated > Arthropoda: Insects > Digestive system > Gut ...
TAGCGCTGCCTAAGTGGGTCGTCATAATACGTGTGCGCCGGCCAAGCACTATCCACGCCAGAGCCGAGCCAAGCAGGGCATTTGCAAGACCGATCCATGTAGCGGAAATACCAAACCGCCAGCCAAATTGCCCCGCGAACCCGACAAAAATTACTGCGGAAAAATACGATGCGCCGTAGGAAAATGCCGTAATCCAAGGGCCTACCTCGCGCCCGCCCAGAACGAATCCTGCGATATCAGCGGAGCGTTTGCGAAAGTAGAACCCGACGCCGACAGTGACTGCGAAGAAAATGATGAGCAGCAGAATCTTGATAAACATATCCATTTTTGTGTTTTTCCTCTCTTTCTTAACCTACGTTATACGTAAAGCATATTTCTAAAACCCTTACGAATTCTCACGAATCCTTACGAAAGATTTTGCACGGCGACAAGCTCGTCCGCGCCATACATTCGCCTAAGCTTCGGTTTTTCTATTTTCCCGGTAGCGTTGCGCGGGACATCGGCAAAAATAATTTTATACGGCCGCTTATATCGCGGAAGCGCGTGGCAAAACATGCGTATATCATCCTCCGTACATTCACGGTCTTTTTTGAGTTCGATCACCGCCGCCGACACCTCGCCTTGGCGTTTGTCGGGCAAGCCGATGACTGCGACATCCTTGATGTCCGGGTGTGAAGCCAAGAAATTCTCGATTTGTACAGGATAGATATTCTCGCCCCCGGTGATTATAACGTCTTTTTTCCTGTCAACAAGGAAGATAAAGCCGTCCTCGTCCTCCTGCGCCATATCTCCGGTAAAAAGCCATCCATCTTTCAGCACTTCCGAAGTGGCCTTGTGGTCGTTGTAGTAACAATCCATGACCCCGTCGCCTCTGACGCAAAGCTCCCCAACTCCGCCGCGGCTAACAGGACTCCCGCTCTCATCAACGATTTTTGTCTCCCAACCGCATCCGGCTTTGCCTATCGAACCGACCTTGTGTGTATTTTCGATTCCCAAATGCACACATCCGGGACCTATAGACTCGCTCAAACCGTAGTTTGTATCATAATCATGGTGCGGAAAGTGTTCGAGCCAGCGCTTTACCAAGCTCTGCGGAACGGGCTGCGCGCCGATGTGCATAAGCCGCCATTGGTCTAACTCATAGTTTTCGAGCTTTTCTTCGCCGCTGTCGAGCGCGAGCAAAATGTCCTGCGCCCACGGAACAAGCAGCCATACTATTGTGCATTTTTCCCGTGAAACGGCATCGAGTATGTATTTCGGTTCAATACCTTTGAGAAGCACCGCTTTTGCGCCGACAAGGAAACTGCCGAACCAGTGCATTTTAGCTCCGGTATGGTAAAGCGGCGGAATACACAGAAAAATATCATCGCGTGTTTGATTGTGGTGTGCCTGCTCGCAAACACAAGAATGCGTCAAGCTTTTATGCTTGTGCAAAATCGCTTTCGGAAAACCTGTCGTGCCTGATGAAAAATATATCGCCGCATAATCCTCATCGCTTAACGTGATTTTTGGTGACGAGCTTGAGCAGTCGGCAGTCAGCTCCGCGTAATCCTCGGCAAAAGACGGGCAAGCGCCGCTTCCGCAAAAAATCAACATTCTTTTGTCGATAATAGTTGGGGCGATTTCCTCAATGCGCCCGATAAACTCCGGCCCGAACACGAGAACATCAACTTCAGCAAGATTGAGGCAGTATTCAATTTCATGCGCGGTATAACGAAAGTTGAGCGGCACTGCCAACGCCCCGGTTTTCAATATTCCGAAGTAAATCGGCAGCCATTCAAGACAGTTCATCATAAGAATAGCTACCTTGTCGCCCTTTTTTACGTTGCGGCCAAGAAGCAGATTTGCAAATCTGTTCGCTTTTTCGTTAAATACGTCCCACGTAATTTCGCGCCTGTAGTGTGCGGCTTGCGACGACTCAATAAGACCATATTCCTTCCACGTTACGCGCCGAGCATCTTTTTTCTCGGGGTTTATCTCAATGAGCGCAATATCGCTTCCGTACAGCCTGCAATTTTTCTCCAAAATTTCGGTAATTGGCATCGTTATCTCTTTTCTTGCTGTATTTGACTGTCATTTGGCTCGCCTATATTATCACAACCTGTTCGAGATGAAAAGTAAAATAATTTGGAAATGGTGATTGTTTATGCGTTCTACATTTTCAATAATGCAGCGACTGCCATCAAAGTCGGCATCATTTTTGTATTCTCCCACAAATAGTCGTTGCACTTTTTGTCTACATATGCTGCTATCCCATGAATGTTTGCGAGTATTTGGAGGCTATCGGCGAAGAAAAGTTGGTTGAGCTGCTGCGAAAAAAAGATTGGCAGTTGATTTCTGTTTTTGCAACGAAATATACGGATTTATTGCGGAAATATTATTATGTCGGCGGTATGCCTGAAGTTGTCGCCGGGTACGCGGAAAATAAAGATTATGCCGAAGTCCGTAAAATACACGAACAGATTTTATTCACATACGAGCAGGATTTTTCCAAGCATCCGCCCATGAATGTTGTCCCGCGCAACAAAAGCATCTGGAACAGCGTTCCCGCGCAACTTTCAAGAGAAAACAAATGTCCCGCTCTACGCAATAGGAACGGACTTTTTAGATAATGACTGAAAGATTCGACATTAGCAGACCTACTGTGTCGCAGTCAGATTCCGCTCAAAGTTGCTAAATCGTTGCCACGGCGGGTATTAAGCGTTCAAAAACGTAGCGTTTTCAATAGGTTGCTACGTTGCAATTCCTACTCCCACTCGCTAAGTCATATTCAATTATAAACATATTTGGTTAAGTGATTTAGCTTTTTATCGCTTCCGGCATTCATATTATCTATGTCGCATGAGGTCTTCGGAGCTTTTAGTATCAAAATAGTAGCAGGGGAAACAAGGCGTTGTAATTTTTCATGCTATTTGTATCTTGTCATTCATCTTGTCATTTTTGGCAAGATAAATGACAAGATACGACTTCAGAATTACCAATCGTCGCCCCACTTTTCTAACCATTCATCATCGCCTTCAGGAGCATCGTTAAACTTTAGTTCATCTAAATCTTTCTGAATACGTTCAAAATACGTTTTAGGACTATCATCGCCGCTAAATACCCAATCTATTCTTTGAAGATATACTTGCAGCTCAAGCGTCTTACGATAAATTGCTATCATTTCATTAAGGAATTGTTCGGGATAGTCATAATACTCCCAACCTTTTCGACACTTAGCAATATGTGTTCGTATTACGTCAGCTATATCAAATAGACGATTATCCTGATAATCAAATGCTCCTCCGCTCAAAGTGCATCCTCCCTTCGCAATTTCATATCTTTCTATTTAAATCGTTGTAGCTCTAATTATATGAGAATCGGATATTTATCTTGTCAACTGGCAAGATAAATGTTATAATCAGGCGAAAACCGACATAACAAGGTGGGTTGAGTGTGCAAGAATCCAATCGAATAGAATATAAGCGCGAGCTAAGCGATGGTTTTGAACGTGCAGTTGTGTCTTTCTTAAACTATACCGGCGGTGGAGAGATTTTGATTGGCATAGATGACGACGGGGTGGTTCGCGGCGTTACCGACGCCGATGCGGAGCAACTAAAAATCGTTGATCGAATCCGGAACAATATCCGACCGCAAACACTTGGATTGTTTGACGTTGTTTTGACCAAGCTCGAAGGTCAAGACATCATCCGTGTTATTGTGTCCTGCGGTCAGCAAAGACCTTATTATATCAGAAGAAAAGGCATGACCGAAGAAGGGTGCTTTATCCGTGTGGGTAGTTCTGCTCAGCCAATGACTGAGCAGATGATAGAAGAGCTTATCGCGAAAAGGCAACAGGTAACACTTCAATCTATGATATCACCTCGCCAAAATCTGTCATTCAAACAGCTTTCTATATACTATCAAGAAAGGAATCTTGAGCCAACCGAACAATTCCTAGAAAGTCTCGAATTACGGCAAAGTAGTGGTGATTATAATTATGCGGCATACTTGCTTGCTGATGAAAACGGAGTCTCGATAAAAATCGCGGTATATGCAGGGACAAGCAAAGTCGATCTGCTCGAAACGCGGGAATATGGTAATCGCTGTCTAATCACTGCGACGCATCGAATCCTTGACCGTCTTGATTCTGAAAATCGTACATTTGCCATGATAACCGCAAAAAACCGCCTTGAGAAAGAAAGGGTAAACAGCATCGCACTTAAAGAAGCTGTAATCAATGCTATCGTTCACAACGACTACACAAAAGGAGTGCCACTTGTCGAAATATACGCAGACAAGCTTGTTGTGACCTCGTGCGGAGGCTTAGTAGCGGATTTATCGGAGGAAGATTTTTTTAAATGCCGATCAATGCCCCGCAATCGCGAGCTAATGCGTGTGTTTCGCGATATGGAGCTAGTTGAGCAAATCGGCTCCGGGATGAGCCGTATCCTTGATGCGTATGACCGCTCTGTATTTGAGCTTACACCCAGCTTTACTGTAGTAACATTTCCCTTTGAGGAAGCGTTTATTACCCAGTATGACAATATAAATGGCAAGATGAATGACAAGATAAACGGGAAGATGAAAACACTTTTAAACATACTGAAATACAATCCAACAGCAACGATTCCTGATCTTGCAGAAGTCACAGGCAAATCGCAAAGCAGCATATCGCGAGAATTGAAGGAGTATCAGGAAGCCGGGTTACTCCGGCGCGAAGGTTCGCGGAGAAATGGACGTTGGATTGTGGTCTAACGGAAGGGTGGTTAGTTCGTGCAGGTGGCACAAGGAGAAAACTTAACAATATCGTACGATGATATGAAAAACGACATCAGAACGAGTATGCCACGCATACTTGAAATCCTGTTGCTGGACAGAACGACTTCCACGCCTAAGACTCCAAAGAACATCATATGGGCAAACGACAATTATATTGAATATGGTGCTTTTGCTTACGCTGCAACGGCACAAATTAAAATAGAGTTAATCACCGGCGCACGAAGCACATTAATCATGCCAAGAGTTTTGAAGCATAAGTCTTTGCAAAAAGAGAGGACAAGAACCAAAGCTGAGGTTTTTACACCCACATGGATCGTAAAGATGCAAAATGATTCAGTTGATGAAAGCTATTTAAGCGACGATATAGAGAGATATACCAGCCGTAAATGGCTTGAAATAACTTGTGGTGAAGCCCCATACATGGCTACACGTTATGATATGGAATCAGGCGATTCTATCCCGCTTGTTCAGCGGGTAGGTTTTGTAGACAGAAAACTCGCACGGATTAATAACGAGGTTACGGATAAAGCCGAATGGCAACGCTTGGTGGAGCTTGCCTATAAATCAAGCTATGGTTTTGAGTGGAATGGTGATTCACTGCTCATCGCCCGCGAAAACCTCCTTTACACTTATCGTGATTATTATATTGCCAAATGGGGAGACGAACCGCTATTCGGGTTGTTTGAGGAAATAGCAAAAATAATTAGTTATAATGTTTTTCAAATGGATGGATTGAAATACATTGTACCGCTGACTGAAAAAAGAGAGAAAATTGTGGAAATGCAACTGTCATTGTTTGATATGGGCGAGCCAAAAGAAAAATGGAAAATCACTCCCGGCAGGAGAGCGAGAGTAATGAACTGGGATACGAACAAAATGGAGTTTTTCGACAAGGAGGTGAGGAGCGTTGGATGAGTAAGTTGTGCAAGATTGCCGCTGGATTTTTGTTGTCAGGCGGCGTGGGAAAACCGTAGGAATGCTTGCTGCCTTTCAAGGTTTTACCGCGTCGCATGGCAGCAAAAAGACAAGGCAAGATGCGCAAGTTACTCATTCAACGCTCCTATGGCGTTATGAGCGATAACACGGTGATACGAACCACAAAGACCATTTATCCGCAAATCTATGCCTATATCTTACCGGAGTATGAACCAAAAGACGGCTGGGTAAAGATTGGCTACACCGAACGGTTGGATGTTGACAGTCGTATCAGAGAGCAGACACACACAGCAGCAGTCAATTTGAACTATGCTAAGCTGTGGTCGGAGCCTGCAAAATTTGCTAATTCCGACGAGTGGTTTATCGACAAGCATCTGCACACTTACTTGCGGAAGTTCAAGGGCATAGCGCAAGAGCCAAATACAGAATGGTTTTATTATAATGGTACACTCGAGCAGGCACATAGCGATTTTGATGATTTCAGAAACAACCGCTTAGAAGCTAACGTACAAGCAAGCAGTAAACTTGAGTATAAGCTTCGGGACGAGCAACGGCAGGCTGTGGAGATGACGCTTGAGTATGCGAAGACACACCCGAACGGTGAGTTCTTGTGGAACGCTAAACCTCGTTTTGGCAAGACCTTGACCACATACGATTTGGTTCAGAGGATGGATGCAAAAAAAGTCTTGGTCGTTACAAATCGCCCTGCCATTGCCAATTCATGGTTTGACGATTTTGAAACGTTCATCGCTTGGCAAACAGAGTATTTGTTTATCTCCACGACTGATTCCTTGAAAGACCGGCCTGTTTTCACCCGTGACGAATTCAATCGGCAATTGATAGACACACCGGAAGGGGAACGCTCAGAAAGCCATATCACCTTCATCTCTTTACAGGACTTAAAAGGAGCGATTTCGTTTGGGGGGACTTTTGATAAGTTGGAATGGGTCAAGAGCTTGGAATGGGACTTGCTCGTAATAGACGAGGCCCATGAGGGTGTAGACACCTTCAAGACCGACATAGCTTTTAACAACATAAACCGCGGCTTTACGTTGCATTTATCCGGTACGCCGTTTAGAGCTATAGCTTCCGGGAAGTTTGACGAAGAGCAGATATTCAACTGGACGTATGCAGACGAGCAGGAAGCAAAGGCTCACTGGTCAAATATAGAGGAAAACAACCCTTACGAGCAATTACCTCGTCTTAATATGTTCTCCTATCAGATGAGCCAGATGATCACAGATGAGGTAAACAAAGGCGCCGAAATAGACGGCAAGGACATTGACTTTGCCTTTGATTTGAATGAATTTTTTGAAACAAATGACAGTGGCAAATTCATTCACGATGATGAGGTGCGCAAATGGCTCGATACGCTTTCCAAAAATGAAAAATACCCGTTTTCTACAAAAGAATTACGAGCTGAGCTTAAACACACGTTTTGGCTTCTAAATCGTGTCGCAAGCGCAAAGGCTCTCGCAAAGCTACTGAAAGAGCATCCTGTTTTTGAAAACTATGAGATCGTCTTAGCGGCAGGTGACGGTAGAACAGAAGACGACCCAACCGTCAATGAAAACTCGCTTGATCGGGTTCGTGCCGCAATTAAAGCACACGAGAAAACGATTACCCTCTCAGTAGGTCAGCTTACGACAGGTGTTACTATTCCTGAATGGACTGCGGTGTTAATGCTGTCTAACATCAAATCGCCAAGTCTATATATGCAAGCTGCATTCCGCGCGCAAAATCCGTGGGATTATGAGGAAAGAGGCAAAAAGCAGCAAAAGCAGAATGCCTACGTTTTTGATTTCGCTCCGGAACGCACCTTGATAATCTATGACGAATTTGCCAATAATCTAAACAGCAAAACCGCCGATGGGGGCGGTACGACGGATGACCGCGAAGAAAATATAAAGACGCTGCTAAATTTTTTCCCAGTAATCGCCGAGGATAGTGACGGCAAGATGGTGGAGCTTGATGTGAGGCAGGTTCTGACCATTCCGAAAGCGATAAAAGCGCGGGAAGTCGTTAAGCGCGGCTTCATGTCAAACCTATTATTCCAGAACATTTCCGGTATTTTTGCATCACAAGAGGCACGGGAAATTCTTCAGCAGCTTAATCCCGTTGACGTGGGCAAGGTCACGCCGCGCCAAACGACTGAATCTATCGATACGCAAGGTGTTCAAGTGGATGCCAATGGGAGCGTTGCGGTCAACTCCTCTATTGTCGTTGCGGAAACAGAAGCACGTTTCGGTGAGAAGGTTTATGCTGATATTGTCGGCGCTGTCAGGCAAGCGACTGAACAGTCCGTCCCGAACCTGACAAGTACTGTTGCTTCTGCCTTTACGCACAATGTATTGGATGCAGTAAAAGAGCTTGCGAAAGATAATAGCGTCACGATGGCGCAGGCAGAGCAAGTTATAAAGCAAAATGCAAACCTTATCGCCCGCGAGGTGGAAATCGTACAAAAGCAAGCAGAAATCAGACAAGCCGAAGCCAAGATAGCGTTTGAGCGCCAGATAGCCGCGAGCCAAAACGACACGGTGGCGGTTGCCGAAGCTACCGCAAAATATGAAGCGACAAAACAACAAATAAAAGATGATTTCACAAATGAGCTTGTTTCTACAGTTGAGGATAAGGTAAAGGAGCTTACGCAAGAATCAACGCAATCTATCCTGGAAAAAGCAGAAGATAAGAAAAAGGCAACGGTTGAAGACGATGTCCGCGCCCGATTGCGCGGCTTTGCCCGCACTATTCCGTCGTTCTTGATGGCATACGGCACGTCCGATACAACTCTCGCCAGTTTTGATGTAAATATCACAGACGACGTTTTTGTCGATGTTACCGGGATTACGCTAGACCAATTCCGCACGTTGCGGGATACATATAACTTCTTTGACAGCGTAGTATTCGACGAATCCGTACAAGAGTTTCTGAATAAAAAAGCGCAGCTTGCCGATTATTTCGACGACAGCCAGACCGAGGATATTTTCGACTATATCCCGCCGCAGAGAACCAATCAGATTTTCACGCCGAAAAAGGTTGTCAAGATGATGATCGATAAACTGGAAGAAAATAACCCAGATATATTCAAAGACAAGGGTAAAACCTTTGCGGACTTGTATGTAAAATCGGGCTTGTACCTGACCGAAATCGTGAAGCGGCTTTATGCGGGGCTTGCCGATGATATCCCGGATAGAAACGAGCGGCTTCGACACATTCTTGAGAACCAGATTTATGGCTTTGCACCGAGCGAGATAATCTATAACATCGCGAAGAACTATGTTTTCGGCGGACATCCCGAGATGGATAACGCGAATCTTGTGTGCCGGGACCTGACTGAGCTTGCAAAGAACAGAGGTGAATTGGAAATGAAATTTGACGTCGTGGTGGGGAACCCGCCTTATCAGGAAATAGCTGTCGGCACAAGCAAAAAAGATATGCCGATATATCCTTGTTTCTATGACCTAGCAGAAAGGGTTTCGCAAAAATACTGCATAATCTCGCCCGCCAGATTTTTGTTTAACGCAGGAGGCACAAACAGCAACTGGAATGATAAAATGTTGAAAGATGAGCATCTTACTGTTATGCATTACGAGCAGAATAGCGCGAAAGTATTTGTTAATACCGACATTAAGGGCGGTGTAGCAATAGTTTATCGAGATGCTGAAAAGCATTTTGGAAAGATTGGTACTTTTTCAAGTTTTGCTGAGTTAAACTCTATTGTACGAAAAGTAGAAAAGCTAACGATTAGAACACTGGACGAAGTTATTTCAAATCGTGGCCAATATAGATTTGCAGATAAGATTTATCAAGATTATCCGGAAGATATGAAACGAATTTCAGACCGTAGGATTTCCACAAATGCGTTTATCAACTTGCCTGAACTATTCACAAAAGACTTGCCAACCAATGGATTGGAATATATCCGAATTCTAGGGCGAGTTGATAACGAGCGGGTTTATAGATTCTTTAAGCGAGAATACTTATCTGAACCACATACGCTTGAAAAGTATAAAGTCGTTCTACCTAAGGCTAATGGTTCAGGAGCTATTGGCGAAGTATTTAGTACACCCCTTGTGGGGGAACCCCTTGTGGGGTTCACAGAGACTTTTATATCAATTGGTGCTTTTGATTCCGAAGTTGATGCCCAAAACTGTTTAAAATACGTTAAATCCAAATTCTGTCGCACCATGCTTGGTGTTTTGAAAGTTACTCAAGATAATCCGCGCGATAAATGGGCGAAAGTCCCCCTACAAGACTTCACGCCGCAAAGCGACATAGGCTGGACAAAACCCATACCCGAAATTGACAAACAACTCTACGCCAAATACGGCTTGGATGAAAAAGAAATCGCCTTCATCGAAGAAAAAGTCACCCCGATGGAGTGAAACGGAGGGAGATTCGCCAATGACATACGACATAGACTCCATCCTAAACGAAGGTGAAAGCTATACAGTTGAGTTCAAGGAACGTCCGGACAATGATCTTCCTAATGAGGTCTGTGCTTTTGCGAATGCATCCGGGGGCAAGGTGTATATTGGCATCCACGATGCGGGCTACGTTGTCGGGACAGATACGAGTAACAGCGCACGTTCTCGTATACAGGACACGATAAACAAAATCGAACCTCGCCTTGTTGTGAGTATGGATGTTATTGACGATATCATCGTTCTTACTGTCCCGGAAGGAACGCATAAACCATACTCATGTCCAGCGGGTTTCTATCTCCGCTCGG